>Ga0308409_1000550_pt1 | contig 19956 bp, 17 predicted proteins | sample HotsprSampleMSe4_FD_203469 | JGI IMG/M metagenome (GOLD analysis project Ga0308409, IMG submission 203469) | Hot spring phototrophic mat microbial communities from Mushroom Spring, Yellowstone National Park, Wyoming, United States - 20060912_MSe4 ... | reverse complement strand
ATACAAATATAAGGTTTGTTAAAATAGCAAGGAGTGCTGAAAGAGTTATTGCATAAAACATGTGAGTATTTTACCATAAATTATCCTGATACAGAACTTTTTATATGTCACCCTGAGGCGTTAGCCGTAGGGTCTCCTAAGGAGATTCTTCGGTTGCTGACGCAACCTCAGAATGACAGAAAAAGACACTCAGGCGCTGTCCTGAGCCGAAGCGAAGGAATGACACCCTTTTTGTCATTCTGAGGGGCTTAATGCCCCGAAGAATCTCTAATTGCAGGCTTTAAAGAGAAAAAAGAAGAACGGAGGAGATTCTTCGCTGACGCTCAGAATGACACAATAAGACATTCAGAATGATACTTTTTTTGTCATTCTTTTTTGTCACCCTTTTTTATATGTCACCCTTTTTTTTGTATGTCACCCTGAGGTGTTAGCCGAAGGGTCTCCTGAGGAGATTCTTCGGTCGCTTACGCTCCCTCAGAATGACAGAAAAAGACACTCAGGCGCTGTCCTGAGCCGAAGCGAAGGAATGACACCCTCTTTGTCATTCTGAGGGGCTTAATGCCCCGAAGAATCTCTAATTGCAGGCTTTAAAGAGAAAAAAGAAGAACGGAGGAGATTCTTCCCCTTCGCTTCGCTCAGGGTCAGAATGACAAGAAAAGACGCAGAATAGTCCAATATATAATTTTCCATCGGCAATTTTAGGGAACTTGATACTTTCGGCTACGCCTCAGGAAATTGCTACGCAATAGATACTTTCGGCTACGCCTCAGGAAATTGCTACGCAATTTGAGAGAAAGTGGAAAATTATTGATGGTAAGATGTTAGAAGTTTTCATGTATAACCATCCCATAATCAGGGAAGGGAAAAAGGTTACCAATGAAAGGAAATTATTATAAAATAAAAAATTTGGAAGATGTGCTAATGAAAAAAGGATACTCGTAATTATCAAGGCTTTCCAGTTGTTACCGAGTTTTTCTTGTATAACCCCCCTGAAAAAAATCTCCTCAGAAACTGCCACACCAAAAAGTAAGTATAAAATTGTGGAAAATGTAGGAGGCTGAAATTTACCATAATAAAGATATGTTAATAATGCAAAGGGAGCTAAAATTAAAAGGGATATTTTCATAGAAAGTATTAAATCTGATTTTTTAAATCTGAAGTTTATTTTCGGTGAAAAAGCAAAGGAAAGTCCAATTAAAATAGCTGGGATAAAAAAATGCTTAAATTCAGGCATAAAAAGATTAACAGTAAAACTTGAGATGATAAAAATTAAATAAATAAGAAAAATTTTCATAATAAAAAGGGAAGAGGATATCCCTCCTCCCTTTTATTTTTGCTATTTTCTGAACTTTCTATAAAGTTTTCTCATAGCAATTGCAACAACTGGCATAATCATCAATGCAGTATTTCCTGCTAATGAAATATCCTTTGGAGTACCACTTAAAGAGCAACCACCACCTCCTCCACCTCCAGATGTTGGTGGTGGTGTTGATGGTTCTAATCCTCCTATATAATCAGCTCCATCACCCATAATTGATATTCTTGCAGTTCCTGTATTTGTTACAAGATAAATAAGTGCAGAGTAATAAACCTTTTCAGTTGGTAAAAATCTTACAGGAATTTGTCTTATTTCTCCAGGACCCATTTCAAAGGAAGTTGGGTAAGAAGAAGGTAAAGAAAAGGCATTGCCACCATTTAAATTTTGAATATAGATACTTACATTTACAATATTAGAACTTGTATTAAATACTTTAAGTATTTTTTCATAAGTTGTATTTATAGCCAGTTTCCCAAAATTTAAAATGCTTGGAGAATAGTATAGCGGAAACTCTGGACCTGTATCACCAATGAGGCTAACTACAACCTTTGGAGTATTTTTATCATCTGATATTATTGTTAATGCAGAAGAAAAAGAGCCTTTCTCAGTTGGTGCAAAAGTTACTATGAGTGTTTGAAATTGTCCTGGTCTGAGTGTAAAAGAAATGGGTGACACAGTAAATGGTGTTCCAGCTGTTACAAAGACTGAAACATTTAAATCACTTGTGCCGTTATTTGCTACTCTTACATAGTTTGTAGCAGATTGTCCTACAGAAACTGAGCCAAAATTGATAGAAGTAGGTGAAACATCTATACCGGTTGCATAGGATGAAGTCCCGGTAAAGGGAACTGTTACTGATGGTTTAGAAGAATCATCAGAAACAATAACTAACTCTCCAGAATAATTTCCTCTTGCAGTTGGAGTAAATGTAACTGCAACCACAAGACTTCCTCCTGCTGCTAAATTTCCTGTAGAAGGGTTTGTAGTTACTTCAGGGATAGAAGAGTATATATTTTGTATTTTTATAACTGATGCACCTGTATTTGTTATGGTTAAGGTGACTGTTTTAGAGCTTCCAATCGGTATATCTCCAAAACTTATTGAAGTAGGTGAAACTGTCCAACTTGCAAAGGCAGAAGAACAAAACAGAAAAATAAAAATTAAAGATATCAATATAATATTTTTTCTTATCATTTTTCCTCCTCCTACTGTTTCTCAGCAAAATCAGCAAGTTTTACTGTCAATGCAGTCTGAACAGTTTCTTCCTTTCCTGTATTAATTTCAATAACTTTGAACTTCATCTGAACATAGTAGGTATAAATTTTGTCAGAACAAAGAAGTTGGTCAATAAAAGCTGCAGCTATATTCTGTGGGACTACATCAACACCAAAGGTAACAGATGAATCTGGATTAACAACTATACCTAATGCTCTATACTGAGTTGGGATTGCAGGAGTTGTTGAAGTTGAAGGTGTATAAGTTATCTCAACAGAATCAACTCTAACTGGTGATGCAACTAAATTAGAAGGCAGATTTGGAAGAGTTTTAACAGTAATTGTTACATCAACCGATGAAACTCCAATTGTATAAGTATCTTGAGGCTCACAAACCTTTCCATTATTATTAACATCCTTCCATATTGCTACATCTGCATCAATTACAGTAGAACTTACTGTGGGAGGTAAAACCTGAACAGTTCTCATTCTTTCAGAACCTCCGCTACTTCCGCCTCCTCCACAACTTAGCAAAGAAACAAAAAGCAAAAGAAACATCAGAGAGAATAAAAATTTTTTCATAAAAGTGCCTCCTTTTTTTATTTTCTATTGAGATTTTTTCTTAAATTATACCCCCTAATTTTCTTTTTTGCAATATTTTTTTAAATTATTTTTTTCCAGACCACTTCATTTTTACCACGGTCATAGACAGATTCAAAAGTTGCTGTTGTATCACCAATTTTTAACTCCATGACCAGATGGAAATATCTGCTTTTTACATCAATTAAATCCTGCACTTCATATAGAATGTCAAAGTTAAAGCCCTCTACTGTAACAAGTTCATTTATATTTTTAAAAGGCTCCTTTTTTCTTCTTTCAATTATTTTTGACGCAAGATTTTCATCAATCCTATTATCAAGGGCTTTAATTACATATAAAGATGCAGTGTTAATATTGATTTTGCCTGATGAATAAACAGTTACAAAATTAATCAACCCCGGGAAGAAATCATTCCCTATTTTTTTACCATAAAGGTCATCCTTTTCAAAGCCAGCATAAAGGAGTTCTTCCTTTGAATGAAAGGGAGCTTTTTTTACCGGATACTCTAAATCAAGAGTTCCCTCCTTTTTCCCGCTCCATATAAGCATATTTTCAATGTATTTTCTGTCAATATTAAGTAATTTAAAAAGTCTTTCAAAGGTTTCTTTGTATCTTCTTTCTCCGACATAGTTCAGATTTAGAGCTCTCTGTTCATCGTAGATTGTAACTTTTAATTCACCAACTTCATTTTTTATAAAAATTGGATAGCTCCATTCATCTTGAAGGCTGTCAACTGTTTGGTCATCTCTTTTTAGAGCTTCAATTACAACTGGCAAGGCTGACTCAAATATGTGATATGCTTGCGTTTTTCTGTTTATCTGCTTAATATAGGAATAACTATTGTTTACTGTATCATAAAGCATTGTTACATAAAAACTTCCTGCAAGAAAAAAAAGAAGAACAATAAAGATTATCATCGCAGTATTATTTCATAATCAAAAATTCCTGAGCCTGTGTTGTCTATTAATTTAAATTTGACAATCTCAGCTCCTGCATCTTCAAGCATAAAGAAAAGCTCAGGTAAAACCGCACCACTTAAATTTTTACCCTTTATCTCTATGCCCTGAGAAACCTGATTAAATGAGGTTATCTCCACTGAATACTTTGAAAATACACTTTTTATAAACTCCTCATTAACATTGATTTTCCTTTTGTTTTCATAATTGGAAAGCAAAAACATAATTTCTTTGTGTTTCAGGTATTCCCTGTAAAAGTTTTCTCTTAAGTCAAAGTATCTTAAAAGAATAAAACCAACAAGAATAAAGCCAAAAATAAAAAGCAGTGTGGTTAGCATTTTTTTGTTTAGCTTTATATTTTTGAATTGGCTAAAAATTTCCTGCAAGGATTTTTTCAAATTTCTACCTCAAACTCTATTGTTCCTTTGGGAGTTTTTTTTCTGCTTTTAGTTTTGACTTCTGAAAGCACCTTTTCATCTGCCTCACCTTTTACATTTAAAACTCCGTCAATGTATTCAATAGAAGTTATGACCATTACGCTTTTCAGAGTTTCTCCTAAGATTTCAAGTTTTTTTGTTACAGGATATTGTTTATCTGAAAATTTTGCCTTTATTTGCTCATGTAAGGAGATGGTAGGTGTATTTGGAAATAGTTTTTTAAACTCCCTTTTTTGTGCTTCCTTTAATTCATTGACAGAAAACACCCTTTCCATTGTAAATATTGAAAAAAGAAAAATCAAAAACATAGCTACTGCATAGATGCCTGTTTTTCTTAGTTCTTCTTTGGTGATTTTTTTTCTTAAAAAGCTTGGATAGGGATTATTTCCCACAAATTTAAGACTGCCACCAAAGGCTAAAGCAAGTTCAGGCTTAAAAAATTTATTTTCTACTAAATTCGGAAATATTTCTTTTATTTCCTCCAAATAAGCACCTTCTCCTGTAACCAAAACAGCACTATCTTTTATTTCATAGCCCGACTGATTTATAATCTCCTTTAATCCATCCTTTAAATTTTCGCAATTTTTAAGAAAGCTGTATCCCTTCATTACTACTCTGAAGCTAACAAGTAGACCTTCTTCAATTTTTACAAAGGTTGTTTTTGTTTCATTAATATGAACAGCAAATCCCTCTTTGCTGAAAAGAGCAAAAACTCTTGCAAGGGCAAAGGGTTCAAGTTCAATTGAGTAGCATTCTTTCAATTCCTCAGTCTCCCTGTAAACAGCTATATAGACCCTTTCATTAAAAACTGAGATATCAAAAGGAAATCCAGTGAATTTTTTTTCTATCTCCTGAGAATACTTTTTATAAATCTCGCTGAATTTACTGTTTGCTTTTTCAACTTTTATAAAGCATCTATCAGAGGGAATAATACATATTTTTTTACCCTCTCTTTTAGTGGGCTTCCATGTTTTTTTTATTGGATTATATTTTATGGAGAATTTCTTATTGCCTTCTGCTCCTGTATATCTAAACATTTTCACCAGCCTTGATTGCCATTAAAATTTCTTCAGCAGTTGTAATACCTTGAATAACTTTCTTTAAAGCATCTTCAAACATTGCAGTAAACCCCTTTTGTTTTGCCTCTTCCCTTAAGACATTGGCATCCTGTGTTTTAATAATTGTTTTTTTCAAACTTTCATCTATCTCAAGGACTTCAAAAATTCCAATTCTTCCCCTGTATCCTGTTTTCATGCACTTATCACATCCCATGCCTCTGTAAAAGTTGTATTTACCTTCTATCCCGAGTTCTGATAGTTCTTCTTTTGTAGGCTCATAGGAGACCTTACAATAAGGACATATTCTTCTTACAAGTCTTTGGGCAATGATGCCTTCTAATGATGAGGAAAGTAAGAAAGGCTCTACTCCTAAATCAGCAAGTCTTGCAATAGCTGATGGAGCATCATTGGTGTGAAGGGTTGTCAAAACAAGGTGTCCTGTAAGGGCAGACTGAACAGCAATCTGAGCAGTCTCACTGTCTCTTATTTCACCAATCATTATCACATCAGGGTCCTGTCTTAATATTGCCCTTAATCCCTGAGCAAAGGTAAGACCTACCTTAGGATTAACCTGAATCTGACTTACTCCCTCAATCTGATACTCCGGAGGGTCTTCAATTGTAATAATATTTCTATTCGGAGATCTTATTTTCATAAGAATAGAGTAAAGTGTGGTGGTCTTACCAGAGCCAGTAGGACCTGTAGAAAGAATAATTCCGTAAGGTTTCTTTGAAAGTCTTTTTACTTTTAAGAGGTCATCATCTATAAGACCTAATTCTTCAAGGGAAAGAACTTTTCCTGATTTTGGAAGAAGTCTGAGAACAACTCTTTCACCATAGGTTGTTGGAACTACCGAGACTCTTATGTCTATCTCTGTTGATGCAACCTTTATCCTTATTTTTCCATCCTGTGGCATTCTCTTTTCTGCCACATCAAGATTAGACAGTACCTTTACCCTTGAAACAATGCTTTCATAAAGAGAGACAGGAATAATGTTATAGTTGTGTAGAACACCGTCAAGTCGGAGTCTAACCTGAACTTTATTTTCATAGGGTTCAAAATGAATATCAGAGGCATTAAGTGTCACTGCCTTTATAATTATTGCATTCACAAAACTTACTGCAGGAGCAGATTCATCGGCAAATAAAATATCCTGAGAAGTATAAAGCTCATCTGATTTTTCTTCAATCTGAATCTCCTCTTCAGATAACCTTTTTTGAAGAATCTGGGAAAACTCATCAGGTGCAATTAATTGAGGGATAATTTCTTTTCCTGTGAGGAATCTTATCTCTTCAATCAATGACATATCTACATTTTTAGGGCATAAAATTTTAAGCGTTTCTGGTGTTTCTTCTAATGGAATAATTCTGTATTCCCTTAAAATATTCATGTTAGAAAACTTAAACAAAATAACACCTAAATGTCAAATGAACTGAATAGGCTAAATGTCACAAAGGCATGTACCCTGAAATTGCGATAGAAAATTATGTTTTGGACTATTTTGTGAACCCTTCGCAGACCCTTCGCAGACCCTTCGCTGACCCTTCGCATAAGCTCAGGGCTTCGGCTCAGGGCTTCGGCTCAGGACAGCGTCTGACCCTCCTTTTTTGTCATTCTCCTTTTTTTGTCATTCTGACCCTGAGCGAAGCGAAGGGGAAGAATCTCATCCCAAAGTTGTCATTCTGAGCCTCCTTTTCTTGTCATTCTGAGGCACGAAGTGCCGAAGAATCTCCTCAGTTCTTCTTTTTTCTCTTTAAAGCCTGCAATTAGAGATTCCTCGGGGGATTTACCCCCTCGGAATGACAAAAAAGAGTCATTCTGAGCGTCAGCGAAGAATCTCCTCCTTTTTTTCTATAATCGGAATGAGTTCCTTCGCTTTGCTCAGGACGACGCCTCGGGGGATTTACCTCCTCGGAATGACAAAAAAAGGAGTCATCCCTTCGCTTCGCTCAGGACAGCGCTTTGGGGCAGGGCACCCCAAAAAGTCATTGACTTTTTGGGGACCCCGCATTAAGCCCCTCAGAATGACGGGATGGGCTTAGGACAGCTCTTCCTTATCGGCAATCTTAGGTAGATTGAGAGATTTGCAAAAGCCATTAAAAAACCTTAATTTAAATTAAAATGAAAATTTATCTTGATATATGTGTTTATAATCGTCCCTAATAATGAAAAAGCTATAAATGTTAAAGTTTTAAATATTTTAGAGTTTGTGCTGGAGGAGGTGATATAAAAATGTCTATGACATTAGCAGAAATACATAGAAAAGGCTGGGATGCTCTGGTAAGAGAGCTTGGTTATTCTGGAGCTATCAAATTTATATTGTTTTATGAAAAAGGCGAAGGAGACTATGTAAAAGAGCGAGAAGAAATCTTTAGAGATATGACAGGTAGAAAAATTTTTCAAGAAATTAAAAGAATAAAGGAAGATTTTCACCTTGAGAAATGAAAGAAAATGTAATTAGCTAAATCTAAAAAGTGTTAAAATTAAAATCATGTTTCAGAGAAAACCATCAGAGGAAGAAATATCTTTTTTGCTTCTTCAGATTCATTTAATGCTCACATCAGGGCTGACACTAACTCAGTCCCTTGAAAGTTTAAGCAGACAGCTTGGGAAAAACAGACTATCAGAAGCTATTTTATCCATAAAAAAAAGAATTGAGGAAGGACAGACTCTTTCCGATGCCTTTAAAAAGGCAGAAATATTTCCTGAATTCTTTATTGAAATGCTTAAAACTGCTTACAGGGGAGAAAATCTGGAGACCATAATGAAAATTTCTTCAGATTTTTTAAGCAAAACATCAGAACTCAAAAATAAAATTTTTTCATCCCTTACATATCCAGCCTTTGTAATACTTTTGAGCTTTATATCAGTTGTAGCAGTAGTTAAATTCATTATGCCAAAGATAGCAAAGGTTTTAGCAGGTCTTGGCAAAGGTCTTCCCATGCTGACTAAAATAATGCTTGGAATTGCTAAACTTTTAGAGTATGTCTTTTATCTTATTCCTTTATTTATACTCTTTATTCTCTTAAGAAAAAGACTTTTCAAGAAAGAGGCATTGTCCCATTTTACTCTTAAAATTCCATTAATTGGCAGGGTAATTTACTATTTTAATCTTTCAAGATTCAGTCAGGTTTTAGGAATGTCCATTAAATCTGGTATTCCTATTGTAAGGGCAGTAGCTTTATCCATAGGAAGTATAAGTAACAGCTATCTAAGAAAAAAGATGGAAAAAATTCCAGCAGAAGTAGCTAAGGGAACTTCATTAAGCAAGGCATTCTCGGAAACTCTTGTTTTCCCTGAGGATTATATAAGTCTTCTTTATACAGGACAAAAATCTGGGGAGGTGGAAAAAGTTTTAATACTTCTTAGTGATATCTACACAAGACAGGCATTGAGATTAATTAATTTCTGGCTTAGGCTCATTGAGCCTCTTTCAATACTAATAATAGGAATAATTGTAGCCTTTTTAGTTTTAAGCGTTATTTTACCAATAACTGAAATTTCTACTGGAATAAAAAAGTAAAGGGGGGAGCTTATGAATCAAAGAGGTTTTACTTTAATTGAAGTATTGGTTGTCATAATCATACTTGGATTGATTGCAGCATTGGTTGTTCCACGAATAACAGGAAGACTTGATGAGGCAAAAGTAGAAGCAACAAAAATACAGATGCGTGCAATAAAGGATGCCCTTGAACAATACAAACTTGACAATGGCACCTACCCTACAACAGAACAAGGTCTTAAGGCACTTGTTGAAAAGCCAAACACTCCGCCACTTCCTTCAAGGTGGAGACCCTATCTTGACAAACTTCCACAGGATGCATGGGGCAGAGACTTTGTTTATCTCTCTCCGGGAATAAACAGACCCTTTGAATTAAGGTCTCTGGGAGCTGACGGAAAAGAAGACACAGAGGATGATTTGGATGTCTGGAAATAAAGGATTTACCCTAATTGAAGTTGTGATTGCCACTGTCATAATTGCCATTGCCTTTGGAGTTTTATTGGATTTACTTTATAAAGCAAAGGAAGACATTGAAATTTCTGAAAAAATCTTTACTGATACTGTTGAACTTGACAGTAAAGTTAAAATTGAGAATTTTGAAGGATTAAATTTAATGATAAGGGATGTCCCTGGTTATCCTGAAATCACAGAAAAACAGTACACCTATGGCGAGGCAGTTATTTATAGATACGAGATAAAGTGAAAAAAAAGGGATTTACATTAATAGAAGTTTTAATAGTTCTTACGGTCATTGCTCTTGTTTTCACACTTCTTTCAACAGTATTTTATTCAAACATACAAAACTCATTGAATTTGCTCTCTTATTCTGAAAAATTAAAAACAGAGGCAGATTTATTTTGGAACATGCAGAGAAAGGTTTTTTCAGCACAGGAAATATACCTTGAAAAAGGAAATCTTTACATGACAACCTCTGCTGGCGATTACTATCAGGGAGTTGTAAAATCTGCGTATATATATAAATATAAGGAACAAAAACTTTTTTACTATGAATTTCCCTATCCCTATGGAGATTTAAAGTTTTACGAAGAAGACAAACTAATCCCTGTTGGAAAATTCAAAGACTTCAAGATTTTGGCTTACAAAGGAGAAAGATCCTATGAAGAATTCAACGGCAAACCCGATTATTTCACCGTGTACTTAGACAAAAGGAAATTTATCATAAAACCATGAAGTTAGATATTTTGTCATTATGAACCTTTTTAATGACACCCTTTTTCTGTCCCCCTGAAGCGTTTTTTTATATGTCCCCCTGAGGCGTTTTTTTACATATCCCCCTGAGGCGTAAGCCGAAGGGTCTCCTGAGGAGATTCTTCGGTCGCTAACGCGCCCTCAGACGTCGTCCTGAGCAAAGCGAAGGAACTCTCTAATTAAAAACTTATTAGGTGAAAGGATGAGATTCTTCCCCTTCGCTTCCCCTTCGCATAAGCTCAGGGCTTCGGCTCAGGGTCAGAATGACAAAAAAGAAGCTCAGAATGACACCTTTTTTGTCATCTTGAGGCTTTTTATTTGTCACCCTGAGGGCTTTAGCCCGAAGGGTCTCCTGAGGGGATTCTTCGGTCGCTAACGCGCCCTCAGAATGAAAAATTATGGACAACAGTATGTTTATAAACTGATGGGAGACTATAAAAGGCAGCGGCTCCCTTTTTTACAGAATTATAGAATAATCAGAAAATACTATTTCCTCAACTCCTACAACTTTTACTGCAAAATTTTCTCCAGTGACAATATGATACCAGTCTATATCGTTAATTGAGGCAGAATTTTTTGGTACATTAATATAAACTTTATCGTAACCATAACCTCCATACACTGTATCAAATCCTCTTGAAATATAGATTTTGTCATTTCCAGCACCTGTTTCAATAATGTTGTTGTAAACATTATCATATACGATGTCATCACCAGAACCTGTTTTTACATTTTCTATTACTGTCCCTTTAACAATTGATAAATTATCCTTTCCTTTATAAAGATTGCCTTTTGCTTCTAAATAATTAACATTTTTAGAAACATAATCCATTGCAGACCGGGGATTAACTTTCTGATTTATAAGCTTACTGCTCCAATAATTTATATAATCCCGTGGTGAAATATAATCAATTGTTGATGTTGTTCCATCTGTTAGATTAATTATGCAACTTCCTGTAGCATTTGAAAAATCAATTGTATCAATACCTCCAGCATCCCATATGCTTAGATAAAAGGGACTATTAGCAGTTGTAACAGGATTGTAAACATTATCTTCTTTGTTAGTTTCAAAATTTGCACCATACTTTGCCTGAAGGGCTTGAATATCAAGGAGACTCAAGGAGTTGGGTGTAGCAAAATTATTGAAAAAACAGTGCATATAGGTACCATCAAAGGAAAATTCCGGATAATAAATTCTTCCTTTTGTGTATGACATTACAGTGTATGGAATGGAATCAATATTTTCTGGAAGAATGTATGAACCCTCAAAAGGGTGTTTTAAACCTAAGGCATGTCCTATTTCATGATAAATTGTAACAACACCCCAACCTGAATAAGTAGAGTCAGTATTATAAAAATATTCATCCCTCATATTTTGTAAAGAGTTGTCAAGATGAATATAAACAGGAGGTAGGAATAATCCATTGCTAAAAATGTATTTGATTATACCTGATGCACCGTATGCTCCTAAATCAGCTGAGCCAAATTGAATATCCCCTCCCGATGGTACTTCTACAAACTTTAGGTTAATATACTGGGAGATTTTATTGAATGCTTCCCTTACAAGATTTTTCTCAAAGCTGTCAAGGGGCATCCATCCACTATAACCAATTTTAGGGTCTGACTGAAGAAAACTGTAAGTTATTGTTTTTTTATTCCAACTTATTTCTCCATCAAGGGCTTTTACTGTAGAAGAAGATAAATCCGATATTGTTGTAACTCCTGAATTCACATTACTTTTTGCTTCTGCGGACTTAAGTACAGCATCTTGCTGAGGATTGCTACTTTTAAGAATAGGGTCACTGCTGTCTGCAATTCCTGACAATACAATATATGCTTTTGCATCCTCAATAGTTGCAACAGTTCCTGAGTCATAGGTAACATCTTTTAAAAATTCTCTTGCCTTTTCTGCATCTGAAAGTCCTGAATAGGTTACTTTAAAATCCCTGCCATCAAGCTCTGGGTCAACAACCTTTGTAAAATTATTTGCTGACTCAACTTTGGCTAAAACAGCCTCCCTATCACTTCCCTGTGCACCGTTTATAATCTGCCAGACAATACTTCCAAGTGTTGCTTTGCCTTGCATATAAACATTTAACCAGTAATTGAGACCATCAGGCTCTGGGTCTCTGTTGAAGGCAGACTTGTAAACTTCTGTTATAACCTCCGTAATATTCTTATTTCCATATAAGGATTGAGCTTCAGGAGAGTTTACAAAATTAGCTAAAACATAATCTATTCCTTTTTTATCAAGATATTCAGACCAATGAATTAATCCTTCGGGGTCTGCTGGTCTTTGATAGTAAGCAATATAAAGCCTTTGGATAGTGTTTAAATTCTCTGTCAGGGACATCCTTCTACCTCATTTTTTTTCATTTTACTAAAAAATAGATTAAATTGCAATAAAATTAGCCTGTCCCATTTCTTATAAAAGAATTTCTATCAATCTTTCAGTATGTTCTCTCCATGTCATCCACTTTATAGCATCTGGCTTTGGGTGTTTGTTTTCATTATAAAGAGAAATCCATTTTATAACATCCTCTGTTAGTAATTCAGCATCTTTTGTATTCCTGAAGTAGTAAGCCCCTTCACCAGCTACCTCTCTAAAAACAGGTATATCCCTTGCGATTATTGGAGTTTTGTAATAAGCAGACTCTATTATAGAAAGCCCAAATCCTTCTCCCTCAGAGGCTATTATAGTAGCTGAGGCATTTTTATATAAAAATTCAAGTAAATCATCGGATACATATCCAAGCCAGAAAAATCTCTTTTCCCTCTCAGGATGGTTTTCCATATATTTCACAAGTTCATCTACCATCCATCCTTCTTTACCTACAAAAACAAGATTATAATCAAGTCCTTTCTGCCAGAGGAATTCAAAAGCTTTTAAAACCTGACTGTGTCCTTTTCTCGGCTCTATGGTTGATACCATTAAGAAGTATGGTTTTTGTTTTATCTGATTAAAAATGTTTAAGTCTTCTCCTTTTAAACCATCTATGTGCTTTACACTCTTTATATCACAACCAAGATGAAGCCATTTTATTTTCAGGTTTTTCCTTAATAACCCCTTTTCCCTTCCAAATTTTATTAATGAATCAACTGTAGCTTTTGAATTACAAATTATTTCATCAGAGACTTTTAGAACTACTTCACACCAATTTTCATGTAATTCCTTTAATCCTGACGGAAAATATTGAGGAAACTCTATAGGTAACAAATCATAAACAAGAAAAACAATTTTTATACCCATTAGCTTTAAGTAATGATAAAACCCAGTCTTATGAGCATCAATTATCTCTCTATGATTGAGATCAGGAGCATAGTAAACGGAATTTTCTTCAAAAAAAACCGAAGTATCTCCCATTCCCTCATAATCAAATTCAAAAAATTTTTTACTCCATTCTCTGGCATATTTAAGAGTCCAAATCCCCTTTTCATTTAAAAGTCTTACTGGTTCAACAAGAATATTCTGTGGAACCATCTCCAATAAATACTTTAATTCTGCCTTAACAACCCTCTGTATACCTGTTTTTGCATCTGTTTTGCTTAATACTGAACAGTCAAATAAAATCTTTCCTTTTGAAATAATTTTTTTCAAATTTCTGGATAAAATATAGGAAAATCTTTCAATTTTGTCGTTCTGAATGTTTAACTTAGATGAAAATTTCAGCAATTCAACTGTCCTGTTATATCTGTAAAAATTTTCTATTGTTAAATAATAATCCTCTGCTATTTTATGATTTGGAATAAAACGGATTTCCTCTCTATTTAAGAAATAAAACTTTTCTAAAAGATTAAACAGCTCTTCAGAGTGAACTATAACACCTAATGAATTGTTTATTATTTTATAGTTAAAAGGCACACTCTTAATTACCTGCTCTTTACCGTATTTTTTTAATCTTATGAATCCCCTTATTCCCTCTTCAATTTCTAATTCTTCCAAAATATTATCAAATAAATTATAAAGATAAAAATCCTTTAAAATTATAATCCCGGGAATTTCCTCTAAAAGATTGACCATATACCTATGAAAACAGGAGTTTTCGAATTGATACAAAACTCTATCAAAATCCCTAAATTTTTGTAAAAAATCATCAACCCTTATAATTTTAAACTTTGAAGCAATTTCTTCATCTATGCTATCCTGCTGTATTACAAAAGTCATATCATAATGCTTTTCAAGACAAAAAATAATTTCTTTAATGTCATTTAATCCTTTATGAAGGGGAGATATGTAGGCAAGTTTTAATTTAGTCATTTACAAGTTCCTGTATAGTAGAGGCAATTATCTCTGCTGTTTTATCCCATGAAAATCTTTTCTGCTGTAATTCTGAGTTTTCCGTTAAGAATTCTCTGTAATTTTTTTCTTTTAAGGCAAAAGCTATTTTCCTGCTTATATCTTCAGGATTTTCCGGGTCAAACATCGCCTCTTTTTCTAATATAATTTCTTTTATACTGCTACAATCTGAACCAATAACAGGAGCGCCAGCTCTCATGGCTTCTAAAACAGGTAGTCCAAAACCTTCGTATAAAGAAGGATATACAAAAAGGGAGGTTAAATTATATAAAAAGTTTAGCTCATCATCGCTAACATAACCAGTAAAAACTATGTTTTCTTTTTCCACTCCTGAGTCCTTTGCTATGGAATATAAATTATTTTTCATAGCATCATCAATCTTTGATACTAATACAAGCTTATAGGATTTTTTTATTTCCTCTGGTAACATACCATAGGCTTTAAAGAGGTTATGAAAATTTTTTCTGTAATCAAAACCACCGGGCACATATAATATGAATTTTTCAATAGCAAATTTATTTTTTATATAGTCTATAGCTTCTTTTTTTTCGTCACGATTTAATTTTCTAAAATTAAAATTTGTATCAATATATGTTGTTTTTATTTTTTCTGGGTTAAAATTCAGATGCTTAACAAAATCTTCTTTTGTTGAATTGGATATAGCAAAATAAAAGTCAGCTTTTGTTACCTCATCAAGTTTATGATAATACCATTTTTTCTGCTTCTCTGAACTTAAATAAATCTCCTGGAAAAGAAAAGGAATAAGGTCATATAATACTATAAAGTCCTTCCATGAGCCATTCAGTTTTTTAATTGAAGTAGGATGGTCCCATTCAAAATGGGAAGGATTAAAATAGACATCAGGTTTTACTTGTGATATAAAATATTCAAGAGCAATGTCATACAAAATAGCCATTTCATAGTCCTGTAAAAGTATATCAAAGTATGTATTAAACCCTATCGGTTCAAAAACTTCAATTTTAATTTCTTCTCTCAAATTAAGAAGACTTTCCCTTATTTGTGCTCCTCTCTCAATATTAAAATGAGAGCAAAGTATTACATGTATATGCCATGATTTATCAAGTAATTTTATAAGATGACCGAAGACTTCCCATGCTACCCGTCCCACCCCGCGAAATCCGCTTTCACCCTGATATGATGAAAGGTCAAAGACTATTCTTTTTGCTCTTTCCATCTTTTTAGCCTTTTGTTAAATATTTGAGCCTCGTAATTTGTAATTAAAATCTGCTCTGAATTTTCTTGAAAATTACTCGGGGAAGTATTTAATTTATTAATTTTACTTTTAAGTTTTCTTTCCACTGCAGGCATTTTTTTTATGAGAAATTTAACTGTTTCTTTTAATTTCGGTTTGCTGTTTAAATAACTTGCAAGGTGAATAAAAAGTCTTTCATTAAAAAAAAACTTAATTTTCTTTATAAAATTAAATAAACTTCGCTTTTTTTTACCGAGCCAGCGGTAAAATCTCCATGGTTTTGAGTTCCATATTGCAGTCAGCTTTGACTGTAAATCCAACAACTGTGGTTCCATCTCTTTTGCAAACTTCTCTGATAGAAAATTTAGTTTGTTCCATATTGCAGTCAGCTTTGACTGTAAATCCAACAACTGTGGTTCCATCTCTTTTGCAAACTTCTCTGATAGAAAATTTAGTTTGTTCCATATTGCAGTCAGCTTTGACTGTAAATCCAACAACTGTGGTTCCATCTCTTTTGCAAACTTCTCTGATAGAAAATTTAGTTTATGGTCTAAATTTCTAAGGTCTCTTTTAAGCAAATTTGCAACATCTTCAAAATCAAGGGAAGCATTAAGACTAAGTTGAGTTAATACCTCCTTAACATTTTCCAAATAAAGCTCATTCTCTGAATCCTTGACAAAAACAACAGAAACATCTGGAGAAAAATAAAATAAACTCTCTATTGAAAATGAATCTATCTTTTTAACTCCGTTAATCGGAAAGGATTTACTTATTATTAAACCGTTTCTTTTACCGATGAATTCTAAAAGCTCAGGGTGCACAGGTCTTAAATGAGTTGGGTCTATCCAGAAAGAATAAGCTCCAATCATAAGGTTTTTCGTATAGGGAAACTCTACTATAAAAATGCCTCCCGGTTTTAAAACTCTACTTACCTCACTGAATAACTGAAAAGTATATTCAAAAGGAAGATGCTCTATAACATGGATTAAAGAAACCAGCTCATATTTTTTCTCAGACAAACCCTTTAAAAATTTAAGGATATCTCCTTCTGTAGCAGATAGTCCTAACTCTTTAACCAATTTTATATTTTCTTTATTTATGTCAACTCCCTCAACTTCAAAGCCGTAATTAATTAAAAACTCTAAGAATTCTCCCCTTCCGCATCCTAAATCAACTGCCTTTGGTTTCTCATTTGAGTATTTTTTTGCTATAAATCTAACCAAAGGTTCGTAAAATTTTAATCTCTCTAATATTTGTTCTCTTGTTCCTCTGTGTCTGTTTTCAAAATCAAAATAAAAATTGCCATCCTTCATTTCCAATTAATCACCCTCAATGCTTTAAGTTCAAACATGTTTTTTCCCAGAAAGTCAGTTTAAAAAACTGAATATATAATTATAATGCAATCAACTACGGAATTTAAACCTTACCCTTTTCCCTAAAATTGGCGATAGAAAAGAGCTGTCTTGAGCTCATCCCATCATTCCCTCTTTGTCACCCTGAGGGCTTTTTTTACTTGTCACCCTGAGGCGTTTTTATCTGTCACCCTGAGGCGTTTTTATCTGTCACCCTGAGGCGTTTTTATCTGTCACCCTGAGGCGTAGCCGAAGGGTCTCCTGAGGAGATTCTTCGGTCGCTAACGCTCCCTCAGAATGACAGAAAAGACACTCAGGCGCTGTCCTGAGCAAAGCGAAGGAACTCATTCCGATTATAGAAAAAAAGGTATGAGATTCTTCGCTGACGCACAGAATGACTCCCTCTCTGTCACCCTGAGGCGTAGCCGAAGGGTCTCCTGAGGAGATTCTTCGGTCGCTTACGCTCCCTCAGAATGACAAAAAGGAGGGGATTCTTCACTCCGCTTACGCTCCGCTCAGAATGACAAAAAAAGGTCGCACAGAATGACTCCCTTTTTGTCACCCTGAGGCGTAAGCCGAAGGGTCTCCTGAGGAGATTCTTCGGCACTTCGTGCCTCAGAATGACAAAAAAGGTCGCTCAGAGTGACTCTGTTGAGAACCCTATATTTTATTTTTCAATATCAGTTTTAGTATAATAATCAAAAAATTTCAAACAAAGGAGCCAAAAATGAGAGTATGGTCACATGGATACAATGTAGAAGTTCCTTATACCTATGGATATTACAAGGAGACTTCTCCGCTATGGATAAAATGGGCAACCTATCTTGGTGGAAGAAAGCCTCCTAAGGCTGAAAAAATAAGGGTGCTTGAGCTTGGATGTGGTCAAGGATTTAATCTATGTATGCACGCTTCAGCCTTTCCAGAAATGGAATTTTTAGGTATAGATTTCAATCCCTCTCAGATATACCACGCTCAAGAACTTGCAAGGCTCACAGGTCTCAAAAATGTTAATTTCATAGAGGGCGATTTTGTTGAACTTTCAAAAGACTGGAGGCTTGGAGAGTTTGATTATGTGATATTGCACGGAATATGGACCTGGATTGCAAAGCCTGTAAGAGCTGCTGTTGTAGAGATTCTCAAAAAGGCTTTACTTCCCGGTGGTCTTGTTTATATATCCTATAACAGCATGCCTGGCTGGTTACCGGGAACTCTGGTTAGAGAAGTCCTTATAAACTACTACAAAACAAGCCAGAAGCCAGCTATTCAAGCAGTGCAAGAAGGATTAAATATTTTAAAGAGGCTTGAAGAGTTTAATGCTCCTATATTCAGGGTCTATCCAAATCTTAAAGTTAGAGTTGACAAAGCCTCACAGCATGACTTTCATTATGTTGTCCATGAATACCTACATGATTCACACACGATTTTCTGGGTTTATGATGTAATTGAAGAAGTAATGCCTGCAAAACTTTACTATATAGCCTCTGCTAATCTGCCAGATAACTATCTTCCTGCCTTGATGCAGGACAAGATAAGAGATTTTATAAATGAGTTTTCCCATCCTGTTTTCAGGCTTTTTCTTATAGACCTTTTTATAAATCAGGGATTCAGAAGAGATATCTATCAAAAGGGAGAAGTAAGAACCTTTGGTATTGAACAGATAAAGGAGATTAGAGAGGTGAAGTTTATAAGTATTGCAGACACTCCGCAGGAGTTTAAATTTCAGGTTGGAATGGGAGAAATAGAAGGTAAAAAAGAATTTTACATTCCTTTAATGGAGGAGCTGAGCAAAAAAGAATGTTCAGTTGAGGAGTTATTAAAAATAGAACCCTTTAACAAAACAGGATTTATTCCACTAATTCAAGCACTAACACTTTTAATGAGCAAGGACCTTATTGCTTTATATAATGAACAGCAGGATGTAGCCTATACACAGAGATTTAACTCAGCCATAATTAAAGCTGTCTCTGAAGGAAGACCCTACAACTTTTTAATGAGTCCTCTCTCTGCAACAGGTGTGGTTATACCACCTGTTGAGATAAATATGCTTCAAAATCTTTCTGAGGGAGTCACTACAATTGATGATTTAAGCATAAAAACCATAAACAGACTCAATCAAATGGGCAGGCAAATTATAAAAGATGGAAAGCCCATTGAAAACCCTGTTGAGGCAGCAAATTGCATGAGGCAGCTTGCAGGAGAATTTATAAACAAGAAGCTACCTTTACTTAAAAGGCTCAAAGTGATTTCTTAAAATGCCCCCTTTTTTGTCACCCTGAGGGCTTCACAGTCACCCTGTTCCCCCTCTCTGTCACCCTGAGGGCTTTAGCCCGAAGGGTCTCCTATGGAGATTCTTCACTCCGCTTACGCTCCGTTCAGAATGACAAGAAAAAGGTCGCACAGAATGACTCCCTCTCTGTCACCCTGAGGCGTAAGCCGAAGGGTCTCCTATGGAGATTCTTCGGTCGCTTACGCTCCCTCAGAATGACAAAAAGGATGGGATTCTTCACTCCGCTAACGCTCCGTTCAGAATGACAAAAAAGACGCACAGAATGACCCCTTTTTTGTCACCCTGAGGCGTAGCCGAAGGGTCTCCTGAGGAGATTCTTCGGCACTTCGTGCCTCAGAATGATAAAAAGGAGGGGATTCTTCACTCCGCTTACGCTCCGTTCAGAATGACAGAAAAAGGTCGCACAGAATGACCCCCCTTTTTTGTCACCCTGAGGCGTAGCCGAAGGGTCTCCTGAGGGGATTCTTCACTCCGCTAACGCTCCGTTCAGAATGACAGAAAAAGGTCGCACAG
>Ga0308409_1000518_pt1 | contig 20575 bp, 14 predicted proteins | sample HotsprSampleMSe4_FD_203469 | JGI IMG/M metagenome (GOLD analysis project Ga0308409, IMG submission 203469) | Hot spring phototrophic mat microbial communities from Mushroom Spring, Yellowstone National Park, Wyoming, United States - 20060912_MSe4 ... | reverse complement strand
CGTAATTACCAACCCTTCGCGGTTAGAAGGCATTCCAGAGTGCTTCAGTGTTCTCAGCCAAGAGGAAGCCGAAAAACTGGGCGTTATCCGATGGAGACTGCGTCCAGTATACTACGAGTTTGTCTACGTGTAGTAAATAAGCGTAGAAGGGAAACGGAAAACCGCCGTTTCCCTTTCTACAGACAGAGAACCAACCAACCAAACAGCAAAGGGGGAAAAGAAAATGAACATCACCGAAGTCATGTCCTACAAGGCGTTTCCGCCTGAGTATGCAATCTCTTTTCTGCGAAAAATCCGACACTGTGTTCCGTTTGAAGCGGTTACCCAAGAGGGCTTTTGCCCTGTTGGAAGCTACTTGGTTCCGTTCGTTAATCGGTTGGGACAACCCGTAGCATGGATACCCTTTGGGGAAAACCAACCGAACAGCAAAAGCGTGTTCATTCGCATTCCGTATCCTGCAGACCCAACCAGAGTGTTTCGCGTCAACGAGGACGGCACTCTAGAAGTCGTTTGCAGAACGGCAAACGAAGACTGGTAAACCGTGAAGGAAGGAAGGTGAACTACAATGACTGTTACAATTTCTATAATTGCAACATTAGTTTTCCTTTTATGCGCTAAAGCGAAGGGGTTGGAACTGGATTGGTATATCCGCTGGAACATGGAAAACCTGCCTTTTACAGCAACGCTGTTGCTTTATCCACAAGCGGAAAAGCTTTGGCGATGGTTGCGGTTTTGGTTGTATGCGTAATATGACGTAAAGGCAAAAGAAAACGACAGAATAGACAAAACCGAAGCCAAAAGAGAAGCCAAAGAAGCGAAGAAAAACGAAAAGAAAAGAAAAGAAGAGTGAAGAGTGAAGAGAAGAGAGAAAGGAAAAGTCGCAAACCCGCGTGTTCGTTTCCGTCCCCCCAACGGGTTTGCGTCTTTTTTTTGTGTTTTTACGGTTTTGTAGGATTAAAGACAAATCTAATAGAGTTGCGGTTGGTAAAAGCAATTACAAACCAAGCGACGTTACGGTGTTGGCGGGGCTAATGACAAAACAAGTAACGTCGCTGGGTTGGTAAGACGAATGACAAACCCAGTCGCGTTACGGGGGTTAATGAAAGTAATGACAAATCAGGTAACGTCGCTGGGTTGGTAAAAGTAATTACAAATCAGGTAGCACTGCGGGGTTAATGAAAGTAATGACAAATCAGGTAGCGGTGCGGGGGTTTGAAAAAGAAAAACAAATCAGGTGAAATTACTAGGTCGTCGCGGTCGGTAAGTCATGTTGCGGGGTTGGTAAAAGTAATGACAAAGCAGGTGAAATTACTAGGTCGTCGCGGGGGTCTGTAGGGGGTGTGGGAAAGCTGGTAATTTCGCGGGGGCGTTCCGTCTCCGCATTCCGACCTCTTCCCCCTTTTTGGTTCTAAAAGCAAAAAATTGCATTTTATTATTATACACCGTTTTCTCCTTCGTTTATCAACACCGAAGTCGGTCTGGTGTATTTTTGTTGTTGTTGTTTTATTTATTTGTTGTTACACAGCACCGCGTGTGCAGACCCAGAGGAGTGCTTGGAGTTTTCTTGGTTCCATTGGTTTTGTTGGGTCTACATACATTGCATTTTTCATGATTTCTTCGCTAAAAGCCATTGGCACTCCGCCTTCTCTGAGTTTATCAACGTGTGCTTTATACAAATCCCAGAGTGCTTTTTTGTTTTTCCCTGTTAGGATTTCCTCTTTGCCGTGTTGGAATATTTCTTCTATTGCTACTTCCTTTGTTCCGTCAAACAGCTGTTTGAGTTCTTCGTTTTTCGCCGACTGTTGTATTTTTCGGTAAAACGGGTGTGTTGGCAGAATGAACACGTTGCCGTCTTGGTCATAGCGAATGTTCATAAAATGGCTTAAGGCGTTTTCTAGTTCTTTCAGCACCGTCGCCCCTGCTGGTTCCGTTCCTGCTTGGTAAACGCTATGCCACTCTTCACCAAACCGACGCAAATAGACTTTTGTAAGGTTAGTGAGACGCGACGCTTTTTCTTTGGTAGCTTCTGTTTGTTCAGACGCAAAGAACATGCGCTTTTGTTTCCATTCGTTGCGTATTTGGTTCAACGGAGTGTTTTCGGGTGCTGTGTTTATAGCGTTAAACGTTGCCAAGTCGTGATTTTCCATTTCAAAAACACCGATATTTTCTGTTTTTCGTTGATAGACTTTACCCGTTTCAAAATCTTTGACGGCGACGTTTACGGTTTTGTTTCGTTTGTTGTAACTAAACTCCACGTCAAAGCCATACGGCAGCAAAGCCTGTCGGTATTTCTGCTGTAAAGCCTTCAGGCGCAGTTCGTTGGGTTCGCCTGTCGTGTTGACGCCTGTTTCTGCTTCGCGTAGCAGGTTATGGATGTTAGCGTTCATCCAGACATCATAGACCACTGACGGCAACAAAGAGGAACCCAAGCCCAGCCTATCGGCTAAGGTTTTGAATACGACGCTTAAGCCAAAAGATTTGACCTTTGTGGCTTCAGCACCGAAGTGTGTGATGTAGTAGTCTCGTAGTGCGTTGCCGAACACCGACTGTGCGCCTATGGGTGCTGTTTTGACAGCCTGTGCTTCGGCTGACGGCTTTTCTCCGAAGCGCAGCTGTTTTTCGCGTTCAATAAACGCTTTGCCCAAGTCTTCCAGCATGGTAAGCTTGGCTTTTTCAATGACCTCTGCTGTGTTGTTGTAAAACCGCATGAAATCGTCAAACGTCCATTTGGCTTGAACCGTTGGCTGTTGGGTAACAGGGTCTATGTCGCCCAGTTCTGGTGTAGCCAAAGCGTCAAGGTAAAGCAGAACGCCCTTTCGCAATTTGTTAAAGTCTATACCAGCCGTTTTAACGGTTATTTCTTGGTTTTTGCTTAGTTTAAATCTAACGTCCACCGCTTTGCTTCCTTCTGGTATGTTTAGGGTAGGCGGTTGTATTTCTGTGAAAACGTCGGTTGCTTTTGGGTTCTCTTTTTTCAGCACTTCGGTAAGAACGGTTTCTTGTTTTGTTTTTTGTTCTAATGTTTTTGCCTTTCTTTTTTCTTCTGTTGTTTCTTCGCTTCGGCGAAACTCAGCCCCGCTAAGCAGAAACCCTGTGCCTTTTTCCACCGAAAGCTTTTCGTCAATTTTGTTCAAAACAGCCCTGAACCACTTATGGTTTTCGGGTTGGACGATGTCCTCAACAAACTGAACAAACGTTTTGGGTTTGTTGTCTGTCGTTTTTATGTAATCTTCATAAACTTCCTTAAGGCTGTTCTCTGTAACGAGAACGCCAAGCAGTGTCATCAAAACGTTTTGTTTGACTGGAGTAGCAGGCGAAGTAATAGCCATCAGTCCGCCTGCGCCTACCATGCGTCGCATAAACATCGCTTCGTCTCCCCCGCCGAAAACACCCGTTTGGTCGTATTGAATGCGCTTAATCAGCCCCTGCAGTGCTTTTTCAACGTTGTCATACCATGCGACGGCTTTCTTTTCGGCTTCTGTTAAATCTAAGCCGTCGGCTTTGGCTTTCTTTGTGGACGATTTTTCGGCTTCGTTGAAGGCATGAAGTTCCTGCGTTTCAGCCGTCGGCGTTTGCGCTTCCCTAAAGCTTTGGATAACGTCCTGTAATCGCAGTGCTTTGCCTGTCAAACGGTGCGACGCCACACCTGAACCAGCACCTGTTTTGGCTGAAGCGATGTCCTGAAGCATCTTGAAAGCCTGCTTCATGTCGTCGTCAGACAAATCAGCAGAAACGACCGTCTCCCAAAGCTTAGCCAAACCGCCGTCGGGTGACATGAAGTCGCCGTCGGTGACAAACGTCCAATTTTGTTTTAACGTCGTGTTGCCGTTCATCTGTTTTCTCCCCTTAGTCCGCGTTGTGCTACAGGAACGTTGCCCTGCGAAGGCACAAACTGTTTTTTGACGGTGTTAGACCAACGGTTAAAGGCTTCCAACAGCAACTGAGACGACGCCCCTTTGCTGGTTTGCATCATCAGGTTCTGGAACAACCGTTGTGCTTCGGCTAATTCAATGCCAAGCGGTTTGCCGTCTACGGTGTAACGCGGTGTGCGACCCATTTTGGCTAAAACCCACGAAGCCACCGCTACTGGGTCTACGCCGTTGGGCTTAATCAACAACGGCGGTTCCAAAGGAACGTTGCTTTCGTTCATGCGAATGGCGTCAACGTTGGTCTTCAACCAGTTCTGAATGACTTCGCGGTTGCCTGCTTTGACGGCGTCTAAAAGCTGTGCATACACGCGATTGATGTCGTCAATAGCGTCAACGCCTCTGTAAAACCTTTCGGCGGAAGTAACCAAAATGTTCAAAATGTCCCATTTGTCGGTGCGCTGACGGAAAGCACCGCGTTCGCGTAGCTGGTCGTAAATCATACTCATCGTTTCCATCTGTGCCCTGATGTATTCTCTGGGCAACGTAGGATTGAAGCCTACAGCTGGATTTAATAACATGTCGCTAACGTCTTTGTCAAGGTTGCGCAAACGAAAACCCGCGTCGTATAGTTCATGCGCCTTGAAACGCTGATGTTCGGCTTCACGCAGAAACGGTTCCATTGCTTCCTCTGCTTCACGTAGGTTGCCTGTTTTGTTTAAGACGTTGATATAAGCCTTTTTGGCTTCGCTTAGCAACCGTGAAGCGTTGCGCAGGTGCTGTTCTGCTTTGGTAACCATCAGTTTGTCGGGGTCAATGGTATACATAGACATCAACGCTTCCCACCAAGTGCTTTCGTTGTATTGCTTCAAGGCTTCCTCAACGTTGGTTTCGGCTTCCATGTCCTTAATATAGTTGCTGACGAGACGCTTTGGAACAATAGGAACGGGAACGTTATCGCCCAAATGCTGAACGATTTTCTTGATTTTCTCTTCTGGTGGGTCTGTTTTGCGGTAAATCTCTGCGCCTGTGAACAAATCGCGGTTCAACAAAATCTCAAAGAAAGTAGGCACTACCGTCCCCATACGGCTTCGGATTTCTTTGAGGTAAGTGTCTACGTCCAACATGTTGTTCGCTATTCGTTCCAACGGCAACAAAGCACCGAACGGCAAAAAGTAACTGAAATCAATGATTTTGATTTTGCCGTTTTTGTCTCGGTAACCGATGGCTAACGGGTTATCACGCAAATACCCCTTCAACACGTTGACGTCAGCCATCTGCTGAGGGTCGTCGGCGTTTGCTATTTTTTCACCCGTCGCCAAAGCATGGAACATGCGCTGTAAGAAAACGCTTCGCGACGTCCAGTCGGAAAGCAACACGTTGATGATTTTGGCTTCCCATGTGATGAACGGAAACAGACCCGTATACCGACGCAGAAAATGTATAGCAGGCGGAACGTCGTTGTAGTCTATCAAATACTTTTCAGCAACAGCAACGCGAATAGCCATGCTGTCCTTTGCTTTGCCTACAAAGAACCTTTCGTTCATGTTAAAGTTCTTTAATATCATTTCGGGTGGTGTGTCTTTAAAAACATCTTCCAGTGCATGAACAAAAGCTATTTTGCCTAAGGCTTCGCTAAGGCTTCTAAGCTGTTGCATCTGCTTAAAGAAAGGCAACTGACCTATTTTGTAAAGCCAACGCTTGGGTGCTGAGGCTTCGGCTAAGCCCCACAGCACCTCGTGTTCTAGGTTTCCGATGGTGTCAGCAATAGTATAAGCCGACGGCGAAAACTTGGCGTATTCCTGAAAAACGATGTCGCCGTTGCGAATACTGCGCCAAGAGTTTAAATACCATTTCAGTATTTTGGGATACTGATAAGGTGCTAAATCCATGCCGAAAGCAACACTGCCTGCGTTGGAAACAAAATCGCGAACAATCGCCAACGGCGACCAAACCACCAGTGCTTTCTTGAGGTAGTTATTAAAAGCATCAAGCCAACCTTTCCACAGCCTGTCGTCGCCCTGCGTCAGACGATGTAGAACGTTGGAAATGTATTCTGTGGAATACAGCCCATCCAGTTGCGTTCCTGTGCCTTCAATACGCTTGAAAAGCGTCGCCGTCGGGGTTTCGCTGAAAAACTCAAAGCCTTTCATGTAGCGTGTTTGAGACAGTTCGTTCAATATGCGGTTGGCTTCGTGTAACACGGTGTCTTTACGCCACATTAAAGCACCGAAGTAACTAAATACGTCGTTGCGCAAACGACTTAGCATGTGGTTGTCTTCTTCTATGGAACGCAATGCGGTTATCATGTCGGCGATTTTGTCGGTGTTCTCTAAAGCATAGTGCAAATCCGAAGCCTCTTTAATCCTTCCTATGCTTTCAAGACGACCAGCATAGTCCGCCAACGCCTGTTTCCATGTGCCCCAGTTGAAAATCGTCGCTTCCAGCCCTTTTTCTGTTTCTGGAACAACCCCCAACGTGGTGCTTATGATTTTTTGGACGTGTTTGTTAGCGTCTAAAACGGAAAACAAAATCTTTTCATCTAGACCCGAAGCAAAAGCAACGTCCCTCAGAAACTGAACGGCTTCGCGTTCGGTTTGCATGACAACGGGTCGCAAATAGTTGACGTCTCCGCCAACCCAACGCTGAACCTCTGAAGGCAGTTCGTTTAAGCTTTTGCCCTGTGCTTCAATGGCGTGTATGACACGGCTACGCAAAACGTCTTCAATGTGAACGGCAGAACCGCCAACATCACTCATGATGTTGTAAGCAAACTCTAACGAAGGCAAACTCAACAACGCGGAAAGCTTAGCGGTCTGCGTCGCTACGGCGTTGGAACACTTTGAAAGAAGCACCTCTAAGTCGCCAAGTCCGTTCCTTTCTAACATTGAACGCAAAGCACCTAACTCCATTTCAATGTTGTCTAACCGCTGACCCTGCATAGACTGCAAATGCTGTAGCACCTGCTTGGCGGTCTTTGGGTTCTCTAGTTTTTCTAGTGCATCAACAAGAACACCAAATGCGTCGTCGCCTTCCCGACCCAGTCGGTTGGCTAAAGCTTTGACGTTCACTCCGCGTGAACCCAAATAAATGGTTATCATGTCGGCAATGGCTTTGCGTTCAGACGGGTCTCCGCTTCGCAACATCAACGCCAACGAACGACCTAAGCGGTTCGCGACGTCGGGTCTGTAGGGCTTAATTATTCTTTCAATCAGCCTCTGTTCTTCTTCAGACAAATCAGGCGTTCGCCAATCGGTTTTGCTGAAGTCAACGCCTGATGTCCATATCCTTTGCACTTCGTCAACGGTTTTCGTTGGCGACAAGTAAAACTGCAGGAACAAATGCGGGTTATCCAAAACGCCGTCCAGCTGTTTGACAAAGGCGTCGTCAATGGTTTTGTCGCCAAGCACCAAATGGTAATCGCCGTTGATGATGGTTTGAATGACCTTCATGTCGGGTGCGTAACCGCGTTCGTTAGCCCATGCTTTGATGACTTCATAAGCCCTGTCGGGGTCGGCGTCGGCTTTTTGTAGTATTTCAATCACTTCGTCATTGAACGGCAAACCCGTCAAAGCGAACATGGACATAGCCAACGATTTGCGAACGCTTCTGTTGACGGTCTCTTTGGCTTCCTGTTCGCTTAAACCCAAATCCATGTATTGCTGTATGCGTTCTTCTATTTTCTTTCGCGTCTTTACCAGTCCGTCAACGGCGTCGCCGAAACGGCTATATAAGCCCTCTGGGTCGTTTTCCAGCATTCTGCCAAAACGACCTCCGCCGTTTATCAAAAACTCTTCTATGTCGGCGATGTTCTGCTTCGCCTGTTCCACCTGCGCATTACGAATGCGCTGTAACGGCGAAAGAACACGCATGAACTGAACGCTTTTTTCCGTAAGCGGAATACCGACGTTCTTTTCTAGTGTAGCTACGGCTTTTTCTGCCATTCTGCCCATCGGCGTTTTGGAGACAACGTTGGAAAGGCTTTTGATGCCCATGCCTGCTAAACGAAACTCCGCTTTGGGAACAACCCAAGCCACTTTGGAGACACCGTTAAACAAAGAATTGGGAATAGGCGTAACAACGTCCGTTCCATACAGAAAAGCGGAATACGCCTCTTCTGCCGTTGTGGCTTCGCTGACGGAAACCACTTCACGTCCTTCCATCTCCATCTGCTGACGAAACGCAGGAAGCATAGACGCCCTTACCTGAGAAACAAGCATAGCACCCGTCGCTTTGTCTCTAATATAAACGGTGCGTGTAGGGGCAATGCCCAAACCTTCGGCTGCCATATCAATCACCATAGAAAGAACACCAATGCGCTTCCAGTCCAACCATTTCAAATACTGCTTGGCGTAAAGGTCTTTTACCTGCACAGACCGTTCATCGCCTGTTGCCATTGCGCCGAGTTTCCCTAAGCCGAACCCCAGACCCGCTAAACCCCTACCTAAATCTACCCAAACGTCGCCGATAACGTCAAAAGCGTTAAGAACGGTATCCAACAAAACAGCACCCGTCGCTTTTAAAGCCGTCGCGGTGTCGTGAATGCTTTCTATGGTGTTGATGATGTCCATTTGACGGTTCCAGCGACGCTTGAAGGTTTCGCCTGCACCCGAAACGTCGCCCATCAACAGGTTGCCTAAAGCACCCGTTGCGCCTGTGAAACCACCTGTAGAACCCGCCGAAATGTAACCTATGCCCTTCAAAAGCGTTTTCCAACCCTGCAACCACAACGGCTGTTCTTTTTCTTCAGCCGTAGTGCTAAAAGAGAGTTCACCGCGTCGCAGGGCTTCTTGGTAACGCCTCATGTTCTCTTCAAAGAAGTTGGGCATAAAAGACACCACCTCGTTGTTTTATTTTAAAGCTTTCATTACCGTAGGTTCCTTTTGTTGGGTCATTCTCCACCACATAGACTTGGCTATCTCTTTGTTGCCTGTAACCTTTGTGCCGTAGTTGATGACGAACCGATAAACCTCTTCTTCTGTAGCAGGTCGCCCCAGTGCTTCGGAAGCCAACGCCTGTGCGCCTTTAAACCAACTCCTTCGCATGGTTTCGTTGGTTGCGTATTCGTTGAACAAATACGTGATGTTCGGCGAAACCTTCTTGGTAGACATTAAGGTGTATAAGCCACTCAGTGTGTAAAACGTGGATATTTGGGGGTCATAACCCAAATCTTTCATCGTTTTTGCTACGTGTTGGTCTATGTCCAAAAAGGCTTTCTTTAATTCTTTTGGTTCGGGGACAACGTCGCCTGTTAACGCTTTGTGGATAAGCGACACGTCGCTTACTGTGTCAAATAAAACCCTTTTTCTTAAAGCCTCTGCCTGCGCTTCCTTTTGTGCCTGTTCTGCCTGTTTCATTCCCAAAAGCTTGGCATCCAAAGCGTTTTTAAACGCCAATACGCTTTTTTCTAGTTCAGTCTGTTTTTCCATTAAGCCAATACGTAAATCGCGTTCTGCTTTGTTGTTATTGGCTTGTAAAAGAAACAACGACATGGCGTCGTCTACTGTGTAAATGCCTTCTAAGCCGTTGGCTTTTAATATTTTTGCCACAAAGTCTTTTGACGGCGGATTGACGTCTCTCCAGCTGCCAACAACAGTTTGAAGCATTGAATAAAACTTTGTTTTGGTAATCAAACGGGTGTCGTTCGGGTCTAAACCTTTAGCCCACTCCGAAATGGCAGGGTTAGGGTTCTTTTGCAAAAACTCAACGCTTCTTTTGGGGTCGCCGAACATCTGAACGGTTTCGCCAAGCAACGTAAGCAAATAGCCCTGCATTTGTAAACCCAACATCTGCCTGCGGTCTGCGCTTTCTTCTCGTCTAATCTCCAATTCGGCTTTTTGGATTTCCTGCATGATGGTATAATGCCTTTCCATAAAAGCCTGTTGCTTTTCGGAAAGTTCCATCTGCCTCTTGGACATCTCCATCTGGAAGGCTTTGTATTTTTCTTCTAGTTCTCTCTGCTTTATGCCTTCCAAAAACTGCGCCAACACCACAGACTGCTGTTGTTCCAGTCTGCGCTGTTCCTCTTGTTCTTGGCGTTGGCGCATTCTGCCTTCCAAATAGCCTTTTAGAAAATGAACAAGCGTAACGTCCGCCATGTTGGTCACCACCGATTTTGCAACATCATGGCTATCAGAAACCCTAACAGCCTCTCTGGGTCTGTTAAATCAAACATGTCGGGATTGAAACCGCCGAAAAGTTTCTTTCGTTTCTTTGCGTTCTCCCCTGCAACGTTGACGCCTTTAGCACCGCTTAATGCGCCCTGTGCTGTGCGCATAAAGTCCACGTTGTTCGTTGCCCTTTGACGCAACAGTTCTCGGATAACGTCGTCAGCAGAAAGAGAAACAGGCTTCAGGTCAAACACTTTAACCACTCCTCATCATGGAGAGAATAAGCAAAATGGGCATGTATTTTTCTAAAGCGTCTTTTTTGGTGTCCTCTTCTCCTAATAAGCCGTAACCGATTGTTCTAAAGTCTTCAACGTCCTCAGGATTTAAACGTTTCGCCATGCGTTCTATCAAAACAGGCAACGCCCTTTGTCTTTGGTTGGTAGGCAAAACGCCCAACATCATACGCAGACGCGAAATGCCTTCGTCAAAGCTTATCGTTGACGTCGGCGTTTCAACGGAAGCCGTTGGCGTCGGCGCAGGCGTCGCTGCTGCCTTAGGCTTGGACTTTTCTTCTAAGAGTTTCGTGATGTCCGCAAAAGGCTTTTCGCCCAGTTTTTTCGTGGCACTGGTTCTTAAAAGACTTTCAAGCCTGCCCATTGGAGTGGCATTTAAAAGGTCACCTGCAGTAAGGATTGAAGCTTTGTTTTCGTTCATGTCCATTTCACCCCCTACTTTTGCTACCTGCGTTGGTCAAAATACAACATACCCAATATGGAAGCCAACTGTGCATTCAAGGCGTCGCGTTGTGCCCTTATCTGTTCCTCTAAAGCCCTCTGCTGTTGAGAAAGACCTACCGCTTGGCTGTAACCGCCGACGCCTGTATTCAGCAGACTGCCAACCAAACCAGACAAACCAGAAAGCGCAGTCATAGGCGCAGAAGAGTAGCCAATCAAAGAACCAATGGCATTCGTTGCCTGTATTTGCTGGTTCAGTTTGGCTTGTCTCATCTGTTCCCTGACGTTGAAATACTGTTCTTCGCTGTTAGCCTTTGCAATGGCTTCTGCCATAGCGGGAGAAAGACCCGCCGACACCAGTCTGCCAATGTTCGTTCTTTCGCTTTCTTCTGCGGTTTTTAGGGTTTCGCGAACAGGCAGAAACGGCGTTTCTAAAGCCTTTGCTAAGTTGCCAACGGCTTCTTTGTAGGCGTTGTAGCTTTCAAGATACCGCGTTCTTTCTTCTTCTGCACTTCGTTTGAACAAAGGAATAAGCTGTTCGGCTTCCTCAATACCGCGACCTATTGCTTTGCCCATCATTTGGCGCAAATAAACAAGGTTCGGGTCTTCTTGTGGCGGTCTACTTCTTCGGCGACCGAAAATACCACCAAAAAGGTTGCCCAAAAACTGTGTTCCCAAACCTACAGCTATGCCTTCAATAATACCCATAAAACATCACCCCCGCTATAGGTTGTTTAATATGGTCATAGCCTGAGACAAAGTCAAGTAGTTCTTTGTTTCATAAATGATTTCTTTTCCACCAGACGCTTCGCCTTCGCGTGTCCATGTGTAAAAATCGTTGTCCCATCTGTAGGTTTCAGTGGTTGGATTGGCTAAAATGCGTCGCCTCTCCGTTTTCTGTCTTTCGGACTGACTGTAAAGCGCATTGAAAACGACCGATTTCCCACGCGATTTCACCTTTGCTGCTAACAGGTTCTGAAACGTAGCAGGTGGCGTTTCTCCTAATAAATCTATCATAACAAAGGTGTTCTTGTCAAGTTCTGGAAGCGTGTCTAAAGAAAAAATATACACAGGCGGTGGCGATTTTATTTGCATTATCTCTCCCATTACTCCTATAGGTTCCATTGCGTCGATGGCATCCACCCAAAGTTGTGGTAACAAACCGTAGTTAATGTTGTTTCCGCTTCTTGTGCCTACAACAAACTCATGCAGTTGCCACCACCAGTGGTCGTTCATATGCCACCTTTGGGTTCTTTCATAGTTATAAAGCCCAATGCTGGTTTGGTTTGGGTTCCTTTGTCCGCTGTTTATGCCTATCCAGTGCGCCCAGTTCTTTGCGTAGGTCGTTCTGAAAAGACCAACGAAAACACAACGATACAGTTCAGGTCGTTGATTGATGGTGCTGTTTCTTAGTTCTTCTAGAAACTCCTCTCCGCTTAAAGCATCGGTTCCCCAAACATTTGAACGCCCACCAGTGTCGCGACACCTTTCGCGATACGTAGTGCTTAATCCGCCAACGGCTAAAATAAAAATCTGTCGTTCTGCTAACATAATCAGAAGCTGACGCTGAAAAGCCAACGGCTTAGAGACAAAAAAGGAGTGCGCAGCCAACACGCCTATTCTGTCCGAACCGTATACAGAAGTAGAAACTTCGCCGCGTGGAAGCGCATCCATTGTTTCAAAAACTCCCCGTTTAATGGCTTCTCTCTCCGTGACTGTTAAAGGCATAGAACCACCCCCTGTTCACTTGAATACCACGAAACCACACGCCGTCCAGCATGGGTAAACCAGTCCGCTTTCTTGTGTGTAACGCCGTGTTACCGTGATGACTTCGGAACCGCCTGTCTCTAAATCAAAAAAGCCGAAACCGTAGCCGTCAACGTCTACAGAGAAATCGTAAACGTTGTCTGTATGAACGCGAAAGCTTAGCGTTTTGTTGGACTGATTGCTGTTCACAATGAACATTAAATTGTGTTTTACTTCCTGTTTCCTGCCTGCGTTCATACCAAACGACGCAGAAGCGTCAGAAGCAGGTTGGGCTTGGGCTTGGAAGACTAAAGTGCGCATTCGTCCGCTGTTGGTTACCGCTACGTAAACGCTTCCGCCACCCGTCTTTGTGGCATAAACGGCTTCGGGTTCGGGTAACAGAACAAACGCCTGCAACAACGCACCGCCGACAGTTTTTACTGTTTGGCTTGTTATAGGCTGGTCTATCCGCTGCCAACCGTTGTTGTAAATGTATAAGCCGTTGCAATAAACAAGGTCACCTTTTGAAGCAGAGGACGGCAAAGACGTAACGACAGGAACGGAAAACTCCGTCGGTCGGTCTTCTTGTTCCCAGTGTTGTTTTCTTCTTTGAAAGGCTTCCTGAAGTGGCTTTGCTTTCCGAATGCCAACGTTCAGAAAGTCTATTTCTCTGTCTAGTTTCTCTGGGTGTTGAATGATTTTACTCATACTCTCCACCCCGTTTCGTGGATGTTGTGGATGTCGCCGTATTTTTCCATGTCCACCCAAAGATTTAAAAGCCTCACTCTAGGCGAAACGATGCTTCTAATGGTTTCGTTCATTTCTGAAGAAAGAGGCGTTACGTAATTGTTTGTTAAAACAAAACGTAACCTTATAATCAGTTCTTCGGTGACTATGTGCGGTAAACCAAAAACACGGTCTCCGTTGCCAACGGTTTCTATCACTTGGTAGTCAGGTTGGTCAGAATTGTCTTTTGGCATGTTGCCTTTTCTGTATACCCTTAAGTTAGTCATAATGTCACCAGAAGCGTTCGTGGATAAACGGATTTTGATGGCTTTGAATAAAGCCAAACCGCCTTCTGGTGGCTTTATCGGCGGAAAAATGACGTCCATAACGTTTTCGTCTTCATGCACCAACAAACCAACGGCGTTACCAGCTGAAAGCAAACCGCCGTCTAGGAATAAACTAGTATTAGGCATGTTTATTCACCCCACGCGAATACTCGTAAACGGTCGTGTAACCCGCTGACGTTGCCGTCTTGGCTTACTCTAAAGTATCTGCCGTCTTGAAGAACAATGTCTACATAGTCTCTGAATACGCGAACATAGGTTGGCTGCGTCGTTATTCTTTTGCCTTCTATTATATCAAGATTTATCGGCAACTGCAACAACTCTTCGTTGGTTGTAAACAAAAAAGCACCACGCCACGAAACAATAACCAAACCCAACCTCGTCTTCTTAATAGCCGTCCGAGAGGTCGGCGTCGGCAAAGAAACAGGCTGAAGCACAAAACCGCCTTCGGTTTCAAACAGCCTGTACCAACCGAAACGGGTCTGAACCAAAAGATGACTGCCCCAACGAAAGATGTTTTCTACAGTGCTGTCTAGAACAAAAACAGGCGTGTCCGCGTCCATCCAGAACGGCTTTAGGGGTTCGCTGATAATGATTTTGTTGTCCATACCGTAAATTACTCGTCCGTTGCTGGTGTTTAAAGCCGTAACAGGTTCTATAGGCACAGGCACAACGTCTGGTAACACGTCGTTGCTGATAAAGTCAGCAGGCGTGGTGTCCTGAAACGACGTCATCGTCCACCAGTCGCCGACGTTCACCTCTGCGATTTTGACGTAAACGTTAACTATTTCCGTCCAACGGTAAATGAAAACTCTGTCTATGCTGGTAGGTGCGCTTCCGCTGACGTTGGGATGCAGATAAATCGCATAGTCTTTCTCTTTGTTTGAACCCGACATGACCACATGCGGGTTGTAAAGACCAAAACAACCTACTGGGTCGGACGGCGGAGAAACGAACCCCAAACCCGTATTGGCAAAAACCACTCTGTAACGATACTCTATCGGCGTCTCTGAATGCAAAAGGGCACTGCTGACCGAAGGCTTTGGCGGTCTGCTTAAAATCATGTTTTCTATGGCGTGAACCGTTGCGCCGTCAAAGAACCTTCGGTCGCTTCCGAATATCATGATGCCTATGTTTTTGTTCAAAGAATAAGCCAAAAGCCGATAAGGCTGGGTGGCTTCGCTGATGTCTATGACCCTGTTGCCGTTCGGTTCGTAAGCAACGACGTCCGTGTCCGTAGCAAAAGCCGTTACGGCGGTTTTGTTATTTGTGCCTCTGACGTAACCTACAACACGAACAACGTCGTGGCACTGCTTCGTTGTTAAAAAAGAAACAGGAACACCGCTTCTAAACAACATGCCAAGCGGGGTTTCTATGTCTTCTATAACCCCATCCTTCCACATGGCGTTCTGCATTCGCCACGCTTTGTCTTTGAGTTCATGCGGAGAAGCCGACGCACCTATGCCTGTTGGCAAACGCACTTCGTACCACATACAGCATCACCACCTAGACGCTATCAGTGCCGTAATCGTAGTATTCATCTACGCCAAGCCATAAACCTATTAGGAAAACTACTGGTTGCGGTGAACCGTCTATGGCAGCAACACGCAAAGCATAAATCCAGTAACCGCCATAAGTCGCCTCTACTGGGATTTTTGCAGTGTTAATCCCACTACCAGTATTGATTTGATAGTTGTTTACAACAGTCGTCTCTGCGCCTGTGCTTGGGTTAATGCGAACAACGTTAAAAGTAATGCTACCCGTACCTACTACATACAAAACAACGTCCAAAAACATACGCCTATAATTCCGCGTTTTGGAACCAAACAAACGCGGAATGACTTGAAACCGAAGGTCTTGAGTGACGTTCAAATATATTGACCTAAAACTCACATTATACGACGTCCCAAGTGGCATATAGTTTGGCGAAGAACCGTCTGGAAGCATTAAATTGGGAAAAATCTCTATTTTTGAAGGAATGTACCCAAACGGATAGCCACCCGCAAAGCCACCTGCGCAGTCGTATTGCTTTGTTCGCGGAAAAACGTAACTGCCTTCGTTCGTTGGAACAGAGGAAGGCAAAGCAAAGCCCTGCTGTTGCGTTCTAATGACGTTGGCGTTTGTGCCTGCCGTAACGTCCATGCCGATGTTGTCAAACCAGTAAACGTCGGTGGCAGTGTCAGGGTTTAAATAAGAAGCAACAGCACCGCCACGACGGAAATAGTAGTTGCCAATCACTTGATAGCTGTGTTTGGTTCCGTCATAGTAACCGTATTTGCCCATAGCGTGATACACACCGTAACGGGTATTGATGAAATAGTTGTTCATGATGATGGGTTCAAACTTTTGGGCAGGCAACGCCGTTGACGTTGCATCCATCAAAATGCCGACGCCTTTACGTTTGTTGTCAAACGTGTTGTAAATAGCCCATTGCGACGGACTTAAAAGCCTCTCTGGGTCGCAATCAATGATGACGTTGCCGTTCACAAAGACGCGATACGCAAACAAGTCCGCATCCCCGCCTATGAGAAACATAATGGCGTTAAGTAATCGCCTGATGATGACGTTGTTCGCTATCACAATGTTTAAAGGGTCGTCTAAGGTTTGGTTGCGTGTGTAAGATGTCCATGCATTATATAAATGAACAAATATCCCTCCGCCATAAAAGTTTACTTGGTAAACAAACTCGTAAACACCGTTGTTGTCCCAAGACTGTTCGTAATCGTGATAAATCAGATTGTTCACCAGAAAAAGGTGTCCATTTGGTGTTAAATGCATACATTTGTTAAAACAGTTCCTGATGACGTTGTTTGCTATTAACAGCGAAGGCACAATGGTATCACTGGGATTATAACCGTCGTCGCCATAGTAAAGAAAACCCGCGTTCTCTACGTGGTTATCTGTAAGAACACATTGTTTCACATTTCGTATTGATAGGAAGTTCAAATAAGAGTTTTTTGTGCCACCTGTGTAATAAAAACGGCTACCGCTTACAATTATTGAATAGTAACCGACAAGAACAACATAATAGTCAAACTCAAACGACGTGTAGCTTTTATTCTGTTCAAAAAGACAACCCATTATTACAACGGTTCCCCCAAGCGGGGAACTTGATTGGAAAACAGAAACCCTTCTGCCATTCAAAAACCTAGAGTTTATGAAGCAGATAAATCTGTGTCGCTTTATTTCTGTTAAAAAGAAGTTTTTTTCGCTTCCGTTGCCTCTGATTTCACAACCGTAAAGCACAAAGTAGCTGTTTACCCAGTTGGCTTCTGTGCCGTCGGCAAAAACGACGGGAACAACTGTAGTTGGGTTGGCTGTGCATTGTGAAATATCAAAAACGGTGTTGAAAGCAAACAATGAACCATAACCACCAACCAACGTCGTTGCGCTTGTATTCGCCTGTCTCCTGATAGTGCTGTTCAAAAAGAAAAGACGAAGCCGTCCGTTGCCTGTGCTGTTGCTACCCACGAACGAACCGAACGGCGTTGCGTTGACGTTATCGCACAAGAAGAAACCTTCAATGTTGAACAAAAAGAAATAGTTATCGGTGCTTGTAAACGAACAGTCTTTTAAAACAACCGTTCCGTTCTCTGCCCTAAACTGTTGGCTTAGCGTAATACTACAGTTCCTGAAAACAATCGTTGGCGTGTTTGTGCCGTTTGCGTCGTTTACTGTTCCTGTGAAAGTAACGTTTACGTTTTCTAGTATGACGGTTCCATACCAGCCCCCGCCTGCTACCGTTAGGTTAGGACGTCCGCCAAGTCCACGTATGATGACCTGTCTGTTGGAAGCAATCGTTATGTTTGGAAGCGTGTAATCAACACCTGACCTTAAAAGTATTTCTACGTTGTTAATGCCCTTTGACCACAGGTCGTTTAAGGCGTCGGCTAAGTTGGCATACTCTGCGCCGTTGACGACGTAGAACCTACCGAGTATTCTTAGGCGATTGATTTTCTCAAAAGCGTCGTCAATGTAGTTTTCCAGTTCCTGCATTGGGAGAAGCCGTATGCCTGCTTCTACCGTCAGGTCAGGAAACTGTAGGTCTAAAGGAGACCAAGAAGACATCATTGCCTCTCCGTGTTGTTATTCAACATGCTGAGAATACTTTGTGGCGTCAAGCCACGAACCTGCTTGTCTATTTGCTGTTGCATGATTTGCAACTCCAGCTGGAACAACGGCATGTAATACTGAACACGAACCAGTGCCTCTTCGCTTCCCAGAGACGCTAAAACCTTAATGGAAGCCAAATAAACAACAACCATTTCTCTGTTCTCTAGGTTGCGTATGGTGTCGCTGCTACCCACAAGAGGCGGTGGCGTAGTGAAACCTGTAACAAACAGATTGCCGTATCCCCTGACAGGGTTGCGGTTCAAAATAATCGTTTTGCCCTGACGCAACACTTTGGTGGGTCGGGTGTTATCGTCGGGAACGCCGATGTCAAACATGGCGTTAGCTGGTATGATTTCTAAGCGGTTCCACCATTCTCCGCTTGTCCAGAGGTGAACAGCAATGCCGTTTGCCCACGACCTGTTTGTTCCATACATACCGCGTGTTACACCCGTGAGGGTGTTTGCGTTTTTTCCTGTATAACGAACGATTTCCCATTCCACCATGTTTCCAATAACGGCATAACCCGTGTTCGGAAAACGCGAAGCGTCCTGTAGCGGAATGGCACTTACTCCGCCGTCAATCTGAGAAGCCAACCTGTCGCCTACCAAAGGATAGTAAAACACACCGAAGAAATCAAGCAGGTTGTCCGAAATCGTGTAAACATTGGAAGGCGTAGTGTTGATTTCTTCGTAGTGAATGTCAAACGGACAAAGTGTGCTTACTTCCTGAATAGCTTCGTTGATGAACTGAGTTATTTGGTCGTCAGTATAAGGAACTGTGCTGTTCAGACGAGTTAAACGCCGAACCGCTGTGATAAGTTGTGCTTTTGTCATTGGCATGTTTTCCGCACCCCCTTAGGTTATCTACCCATGCTGATGTTTGTTTGTGGCGTCATGCCACGAACCACTCTGTCTATCTGCTGTTGTAGGTATGTTAACTCAAGCTGGAACAACGGCATGTAAGACTGGGCACACCTTTGTGCTTCTTCAGTGCCCAAAGACGTCAAAACTTTGATTGCAGCCAAATAAACAACAGGCATCTCTTTGTTCTCTAAGTTGCGTATGGTGTCGCTGCTTTTTACAAGCAGTGGCGGAATGGTAAACCCCGCTACAGTCAAATTGCCATAGCCCTCCACAGGGTATCGGTTCAAATAAATCGTTTTCCCTTGACGCGACGCCTTTGTTGGAACGCTGTCGTCATCAGGTGCGCCGATGTCAAATAGGCTGTTGGTAGGTATGATTTCCAAGCGGTTCCACCACACGCCGTTTTGCCAAACATGAACGGGTGTTCCTTCTGCCCAACCCAAAGGCTTTCCGTATACGCCACGTGTTACACCTGTAAGGTTATCACCCTCTTTTCTTGTGTAACGAACAATTTCCCATCGGAACATATTACCGATAACCGCGTAACCAGAGGGCGGAAAAACCGAAGCGTTAACAAGCGGTAGGGTTACGCTTACGCCACTTCCACTTCCACCGCTTCCGCCACCGCTTCCACCGCTTCCGCCACCGCTTCCGCCACTTCCGCCACCGCTTCCGCCACTTCCGCCACCGCTTCCGCCACTTCCGCCACCGCTTCCACCGCTTCCGCCACCACTTCCGCCTCCGCCTCCGCCTCCGCCTCCGCCTCCGCCATCGCTTCCGCCTGAATTATCAGCACCTCTATTTATGCAGGCAGCACCACATTCAACGCAAAAGCCATCTAAGCACATACCTCCACAGAAACGGCAAACTCCATACTGAGTGCCACCAGTTCCCCCACCAGTTCCCCCACCAGTTCCCCCACCAGTTCCCCCACCAGTTCCCCCACCAGTTCCCCCACCAGTTCCCAACGTGGTGAAGCCCATGTTGTTGGTTGTGAAGCCCATGTTGTTGGTTTCTTCTTCGTCAACCTCAGATGCCAATTTGCTACCCGCTAAAGGATAATAAAACACACCAAAGAAATCAATCATTTTCTCCGACGTTCTGTAAACAATGGTGCGTTTAGTGTCTATGTGTTCATGATAAACAAGAAAAGGAGACAACATACTCAGTTCTTCTATGGCTTCATTGATAAACTGACCCATCTGGTCGTCAGAGTAAGGAACCGAGTTGTCAAGACGAGTAAGCCTTCTTACAGCCGTTATAATCTCCGCCTTCGTTAGTGCCATAATTCCACCCCCTCAAACAAAACCTGTTGCCTCTCTTCAAGTATAAGTCGCTTCGCTGTGTCCCGCGTTAGGTCGTCTGTTTTCATGACGGTTTCAAACCTGCGCAACACGGCGAACAGCTTCATCAGGTTCTCTACACGCTGGTTTTCATCGTTTTCGTTTATCTTCTCTGGTTCTTGTATTCCGTCATACCAACGCTTGGGGTAAGTCTCCAGTTTGTATTTGGAAAACTCTGTGCATTTGTACAAAATCGCTTCTCTTGGTAAGCCGTCCATGAGATGACTGATAACGTCGTCTACTAGTTCTTTATAAAGCAGATTATCGCGTCGGGTCTTTAGTCCGCCTTTGATTATCGTTTTGCCGTTTTTCCGTAGAACGTAGTTCTTCTTTTTCACGAATAAGCCGTCTTCATAGAAAGTATACTCCAAAGGCAACGGAAAATCAAGTCTGATTTCTTCTATGCGATAATCGTCAGCCGTTAGGTCAGACGCCGTGAAATAAACGCCGTCGGTGTCTATTTCAATGACCGCAAAACCGCGTTTTTCCAGTTCGTTGCATAAGCTTTTCACGGTTTCTCTTCCGCGACGGGTTATCTCTTCAGCCGAAGCGGGGTCGCTGAAGCGGAACGTTGCGCCTAAGAAGCCGTAAAAGCTGTTAATGAGGATTTTTAAAGCCATCTGGGTCTTCTCTGCCTCTTTGTCGCCCCGTTTGGCTTTTTCTTTTTCTTTCAGTCGCCAATCCAACATGAAGCGAACGACACGAGAAAAAACGCCGTGTTTATCCCAAT
>Ga0308409_1000517_pt1 | contig 20593 bp, 17 predicted proteins | sample HotsprSampleMSe4_FD_203469 | JGI IMG/M metagenome (GOLD analysis project Ga0308409, IMG submission 203469) | Hot spring phototrophic mat microbial communities from Mushroom Spring, Yellowstone National Park, Wyoming, United States - 20060912_MSe4 ... | reverse complement strand
TGGTGCCTACGAGTTCCCCACTGCGGTTGGCACTTTCCTTATCCCTGCTGTTTTGTGCACCAAGGAGCGCTTTGACAGGTTCTGCAACATCTTGGATGAGAGCGTTCGGGCGCAAATAAGCCCTGACGCTTTCGTCAGTCGCATTGAAAAGGAACTGGCTCCGCCAGAATGGCAGCAAGGTGACAGCAATTTGACGAAAAAGATTTACGAACAAATCTTCGAGCTGCATAGCAAGGGCATGGATGGGCTTTGGGCGCGCCTGCTCAAAAACAACTTCGCACCTTTGACCGTCGGTCAGTTTGACTACATCGTCGGCAACCCGCCGTGGGTTAATTGGGAGCATCTGCCCGATGGGTATCGGCAGGCTATCGCGCCAATTTGGATAGGCTATGGCCTCTTCCAGCAGAAGGGGATGAGGGCAGCGTTTACGAAAGACGACATCTCCGTGCTCATGACTTATGTGGCTGCGGACAAGTTGCTGAAAGAGGGTGGCAAATTGGGCTTTTTAATCACGCAGTCAGTCTTCAAGTCGGAGTTGGTAGGCAAAGGCTTTCGTCAGTTCCGCATCCCGCAACCTGACGGCAAATTTGTGCCGTTGAGGGTTCTCCATATTGACGACATGGTTTCGCTTCAGCCTTTTGAGGGGCTTCAAACCGAACAGCGGTGATGGTTTTGGAGAAGGGTAAGCCGACAACTTATCCCGTGCTTTACACCTTCTGGCGGAAAAAAGGAAGGAAGCGTTTCACTTACGACAGCACGCTTGAGGAAGTCACCAAAGCCACAGTGCGTTTGAACTTCGTCGCCGAATCCGTTGATCCAAGCGACCCGACATCGCCTTGGCTCACTGCCCACCCCAAAGCCATAAAAGCCGTCCGTAAAGTGCTGGGTAAGTCGGATTATGTGGCACACGAAGGAGTCAACACTGGCGGAGCCAACGCCGTCTATTGGGTGAACATCGTCCTCAAGCGTCCCGATGGGTTGGTAGTGGTTCGCAACATCACCGAAGGCGCAAAGGTGAAAGTGGACGAAGTGACCGAACCGATTGAGCCTGACCTGCTTTACCCGCTTTTGCGCGGGCGGGATGTCCGGCGTTGGAAAGCCCAACCGTCGGCGTGGATTTTGATGGTGCAAGACCCAGAAGAACGGCGAGGTTACGACGAGGAGTGGCTGCAGGAAAACTGTCCGCGCACTTACGGCTACCTGAAGCGCTTTGAGGAGGTGTTGCGGGAACGCGCCGCCTTCAAGCGCTACTTCACCCGCAAGGACAAAAACGGTCGCATCGTGGAAACGGGACCGTTCTACTCCATGTTTGATGTCGGCACCTACACCTTCACCCCTTGGAAGGTGGTGTGGCTTGGATTTGGAGCAACGGAAATGCAGGCTGCTGTAGTCGGTTTGGTTGATGGCAAACCAGTAATGACAAACCAGGCAATGCATCCTTTTGTGCCGTTGGATAGAGAAGATGAGGCACACTACTTGTGCGCTTGCCTCAACTCATCCGTTGTTAACCTTGCCGTTATTTCCCACACTCAATTGGGCGGGAAGAGTTTTGCCCAATCAAACATCCTTGAGCACATCCTCATCCCCAGTTTTGACCCGAAAAATCCCGTGCACCTTCGGTTAGAGGAGTTGTCCAAGCAGGCGCATGAGGCGGGGAGAATCGGCGATGAGATGCGGTTGCGGGAGATTGAGGCGGAGATTGACCTTTTGGCAGCGAAACTTTGGAACTTGAGCGATGATGAGTTGCGTGAGATTCAAGAGAGTTTGTCAGAACTGGAAGGGGAGGAAGTGACCGAATGATTGCCCGAATTGAAGCGTTGAACTACAAATGCTTGCGTTATGTTAGCCAGGGCTTGCAGCGCTTTCAAATTCTCGTTGGACCTAACGCTTCTGGCAAAAGCACCCTTTTGGATGTGCCTGCGTTTCTGCAGGACTTGCTGAAATCTGGCGTTGAGGAAGCAGTTCTCGCACGGGCTAACTCGTTGAGGGAATTGGTCTGGAAAGGGCAATATGATGCTTTTGAACTGGCGGTGGAGTGGGAAATCCCTGAAACTCACAGGGAAAACGGGTATCGCTTCTGCCGATATGAGATTCGCGTGGGCGTGGGAGTTCAAGGTGGAATTGTGCTTCAAAACGAAACTTTGTGGCTCAAACGAGAGGAGGAAAAGCGGGAGGACGAAAAACCTGAAACGAAACAACGGAAACTTTTCCCTGCAGAACCCAAAGCCCCTCCAACCATCGTGATTGAGCCTCGCAAAAAAGCGCCTTCGGGTTGGCGGAGAGTCATCGTTCGGATGCCTGAAGGCAATGTTTACTTTCGCTCAGAGACCAGCGGTTGGAATGCACCGTTCCGAATTGATTCTCGCAAGGCTGCGTTTGCGAACTTGCCTGAAGACGAGGAACGATTTCCCACAGCCGTTTGGGTGCGCAAAGTGATACTTTCAGGTCTTCAACGCTTGGTGCTCAACAGCCAGAAAATGCGTGAACCTTGTCGCCCCGATGCACCGAAGACTTTCCAGCCCGACGGAAGCAACTTGCCGATGGTCGTGCGACAGTTAAAGGAAAGTGAGCCGCAGCGTTTTCGCCGATGGCTCGCCCATGTGCAAGTGGCGCTGCCCAACATTGAAGACATCACTGTTAGGGAGCGAGAAATTGACCGTTTCCTCTACCTTGAGGCTCATTTTCGGGAAGGGCTACGCTTGCCCAGTTGGATGCTTTCCGATGGAACGCTTCGCTTTCTCGCACTGACCCTTCTGGCGTATCTGCCAACATCGGACGCCATCTACCTCATTGAAGAGCCAGAAAACGGCATTCACCCAAAGGCGTTGGAGTTGGTCTTTCAATCGCTCTCGTCCGTGTATGAAGGGCAGGTGCTAATGGCGACACACTCACCCTTGCTCTTGCAATTAGCGGAACCGAAGGGCTTGCTGTGTTTTGCCCTGACGCCAGAAGGTGCGACGGACATCGTTCGTGGCGACCAGCATCCGAAACTGAAAGAATGGCGTCGAGAAGTCAGTTTGGGCGAACTGCTGGCGGCAGGTGTGTTGGAATGAAAGATTTGGTCGTTCTCGTGGCGGACAAAAATACGGAGGCAGCGGTTAAGACGCTCATTGAAAAGCGACACAAATCTTTGGGCATAAGTCAAGTGCAAGCAGATGTCTTCATCCATCCAAGGCGAGACCCCGGTGTCTTTCACGAGGCTCACATTTTCCTTCAACCGTTCCGCGGAGAATACTGCTACGCTTTGGTTATGTTTGACCACGAAGGATGCGGTCAGGAAAACAAACCTGCTCAGCAAGCAGAACAAGAGGTCAAGCAACGCTTAGAGCAATCGGGTTGGCAAGGGCGATGTGAGGTCATTGCGCTTGAGCCAGAATTGGAAGCGTGGGTGTGGTCTTCATCCCATCATGTGCCGAAGGTGCTCGGGTTAACTCCAGAACAATTGCAGCAAATCCTTCAGCGATTTCCCAAAACTCATCTCGGCAAACCGCAACGCCCTAAAGAGGCTATGGAAGAGTGCCTGAGGCAAGCCAAAATCCCTCGCTCTTCCAGCATCTACGCCGAATTGGCAGAAACCGTTGGTCTGAAAAATTGCGTTGAGCCAAGTTTTGTCAAGTTTCGGCAAACTTTACAAGAATGGTTCCCTACGGAGTAGGCCTTGCTCTTGAGGGGGGTGCCTTATGGAGCCATTGAGGCAAATCCGCGAAATTCTCAAGGCTTGGCGGGAGAAGGTGGAGGTTTTGCCCGCAGCGGGTGGAGCGTTGGAAGAGATGCTCTATCCCGATGCCGAGGAACAAGAGGAACGAGCGTTCACCGACGAACGCATTTTTGACACGATTTGGGAGCGAGCAGAGATAATGTTAACTAAAAGTATTGAAACTTTCCAAAAACCGCATTATCCTTATAAAGAGGGGACACCCCCCAACCATCTCTTTAGAGGAAGGGGGCAACCCTTCGACCCTTTGAACCTGATCCGGGTAATACCGGCGGAGGGACATGGGCAACGCAAAACTACAGATTTAATAATGTGCTTCTAACTGAAATGTCCCTCCGAGAAATTCGGAGGGACTTTGTTTTTTAAAAAAGTTTAGCATGGAGGTGTAAAAGGATGAAGAAAGATTTGATTATCTCGAAACTGATAGTCGAAAGTTTTTTTGAAAAGTTGAACAAAGGTTTGGAAGTTGACGTAGCTATCGCAGGATGTGGTCCTAGTGCTCTTGCACTTTCTCTTGAACTTTCTAAGAAAGGGTACAAGGTCGCAATTTTTGAAGCGAAGAACGAACCAGGTGGAGGCATTTGGGGTGGAGGAATGATGTTCAATGAGTTGGTACTTGAAAGAGAATTGAAAGGATATGTGGAAGAACTTGGTATTAACTACAAAGAATTTGGGGAGTTTTTAGTTGTTGACTCTGTACACTTCGCATCGGCATTATTGTACCACACCACAAAAGCAGGAACATTAGTGTTTAACAATGTATTTGTTGAAGACCTTGTAATGTACGACAAAAGGGTTTCTGGAGTTGTAATAAATTGGATGCCAACAATTAGGGAAAGATTGCACGTCGACCCAATAAGCGTTATTGCAAAATTTACAGTCGATGGTACAGGACATCCTGCTAACCTTGTAAGATTGCTTTCTAAACGTGGAATTCTGGCCTCCGTTACTGGTTCCACGGAGAATCTCTGCAGTTGCGGAAGTGTTGAATATGAATTCCCAATGGATGCGGAAAATGGTGAAAGGTTTGTTGTAGAAGGGACAAGGGAAATATATCCTGGACTGTTTGTAATGGGTATGGCTGCGGTCAGTGTTGGCGGAGGTCCCAGAATGGGACCTATCTTTGGCGGTATGATTTTGTCAGGTCTTAGAGCAGCGGAACTGATTGAAGATGGTTTAAAAAGAGAAGTAGTAACAATTGATAAGGAGATGAAAATATGACGCAACTTGAATCAGCACGTGCAGGGCTTATCACAAAAGAAATGAAGTATTGTGCTGAATTTGAAGGTATTGAGCTCGAAAAACTCAGAAAATTAGTTGCCGAAGGAAAAGTCGTTATTCCAAGAAATAAATTGCACAATTTAAAAAGGCCAATAGCAATAGGAGAACAGATGACGGTGAAAGTGAACGCCAATATAGGCACATCCGTCGGATATTCCTCCTTGGAAGAGGAACTGGAAAAGTTAGAAGCCGCGTTGCATGCTGGTGCTGATGCTGTGATGGTCTTATCTACTTGGGGTAATTTATCAGAAATGCGAAAGGAAATTGTCAAAAGAAGTCCAGTCCCGGTTGGGTCCGTTCCTATCTACGATTCAGCTGTGAAGGCTTATACAGAAAAAAGAAATGTAGTAGATTTTTCTGAAAAGGATTTTATTAGCATGGTTCTTCAACATGCTGAAGATGGTATCGATTTTATGACAATTCATGTTGGGATAACAAAACGAGTATTGGAGAAACTGAAAAACTCACGGAGAATTTTGAAAATTGTCAGCCGTGGGGGTTCTATTATTGCTGGTTGGATGATTAAGAACAACAAGGAAAATCCATTTTATGAACATTTTGATGAGATTCTTCAAATTGCTAGAGAGTATGACATTACACTAAGCTTAGGTGACGGGATGAGACCTGGTGCTATTGCAGATTCTACGGATCCTCAGCAACTCGAAGAACTCTTTTTTATGCAAGAACTTGTTTTGAAAGCTTACGATGCTGGTATACAAGTTATGTTGGAAGGTCCTGGGCATGTGCCTTTGAATGAAATTGAACTAAATGTAAAGCTTATGAAAAAGATAGGATTGGGGAGACCTATATTTCTTCTAGGACCACTCCCAACAGACAGAGGTGTTGGTTATGACCACATTGTTAGCGCGATTGGCGGGGCATTAGCAGGTTATTATGGGTGTGATTTTCTATGTTACGTAACCCCTGCAGAACATGTTGGGTTACCAGATGCTGAGGAAGTAAAAGAAGGAGTGATTGCTGCAAGGATAGCGGCAATTGTTGCAGATGTGGCGCGCGGTAACCAGAGAGCAATCAAATTGGAAGAAGAAATGGCAAGAGCAAGAAGGGATTTTGATTGGGATAAAATGTTCAAACTTGCCATACACGCAGAAAGGGCGCAAAAGAAATTTGAGAAGATGAAGTATACAGAGGACGGCTGTTCTATGTGTGGACCTTTCTGTGCGATAAAAATAACTAAAGATTTTGCGGAGGAAAAAATAGACAAATGAAGGGTTATCACGGAAAAAGGAGAAAAGGGATTTCCACAAGCACCATTCGAGCAAATATACTAAGGATAGACGAACTCCCTTTAGCAGAACTGTATGAATTAACGTTTTTTCAAAAGAAAGATCTGGATAAATTGAAAGAATTTCTTGAGAAACGTGGTAAACCATTTGGTATACATCTACCATTTGTTTTTAGATATGCATCAGTTCATCCAAATCCAACTTCTTTAGACAGAACTTTAAGAAACGATACATACACAGTTAATATCGAAAGCGCAAGATTTGCCAAAAGTTTTGGTGCAGAATATGTTGTTGCTCATTTCCCTAATGCGAAACAAAAAGAAGCGTGGAAGGACGTTTACGATATTGTTATAGAAAGCCTTGCATACTTTTATGAATTAAACAAAATTATTGAAACTAGGCTGGAAAACGTTTACATGAATGATTATTTCCATTCCGCAGATGACTATTTATTTGTTCTTAAGGAGACGGGTTGCACAATGTGCTTAGACATCGGACATTTATTGATTGACTCAGAGATTTACGCTTTTGACCCTGTTTCTTTTATTGAAAAATTGCAGGATTTTATAACTGAATTCCACATTTACTATGCTGACCTAAAAACATATGAAGAATGTCACCATGCGCCGTGGGGGGATTCACTCAACTTTAGAAGAGTTCTAGAGGTAATAAAAGGATTTGAAAATGTGGATTTTGTCGCAGAACCTTCTAATGATTGTCCTAACTTGCTGTCAAGGCTAATAAAATTCTTGGAGGTGATGCTTTGATGAATGGTGCACCTGAGAAAAGAGTAATGGTAATTTCAGGATTTGACCCATCGGCTGGTGCTGGTATTTTACAAGATATAAAGTCCTTGTCTCTTTTGGGAATTAGTGCCATGGGGGTTGTTAGTGCGTATACTATCCAAAACACACACAAGGTTTTCCTTGCAAGATTCCGAAAATGGGAAGAAATAGATCAGGAATTATCAGTTCTGCCTAAGCCTGAAGTTATAAAAGTAGGCTTAATATTTCCAGAAATGATTAAACTCATAAGGGAAAAATACCCGTCAGCAACCATCGTTTGGAACATAATTCTACGTTCAAGCTCTGGCTATGATTTCGAACCACCTGAAATTGTCATGGAAAATTTGGCACACGCTGATTTCATACTTCTAAACAACGAAGAGGCAGGTATATTAGGGTTAGAACCCTCAGACAGAATTATCGTAACGGGAGGTCATGGAAAAGAAGTTGACAAAATCATTGTAAAGTATGGTCGTATTACTTTTGAAACGCCTCGGTTACCAGGAAGATACCATGGAACTGGATGTGCATTTTCTAGCTTATTTGCAGGCCATTTGTCCCTTGGTTATTCTCCAGAAGAAGCGATAACGGCTTCTATAGAGATATTGCAAAAAGTCCTTGTGAGGAGCCATGAGCAAGTGCAACCAGAAATACTTGCAAGAGATTGGATGAAATTTGACGTGCTCGATTCGTTGAACAGTGTAAAGGGAGTGTTATTGTCGGTTGGAGAAAAAACTGTTCCAGAGGTTGGACAAAACGTCTCGTATGCGTTGCCATGGTCAAAAGATGAATTTGAAGTTGCTAAATTCCCGGGAAGGATTAGACTAAAAGAAGGAAAACCCGTTTTCGTTTCCGATGCGTCATTTGCTGATTATTCGCACACAGCAAGAATGGCACTTGTCGCAAAATCTATCTCACCACACGTAAGGTGTGTGACAAATATTAGGTATTGCCCCGAGTATGTTGATAACGCGATCAGGTCCGGTTTAACAGTGTTCAAGTACGATAGAACCTCTGAACCGGAAGATGTCAAAAATGTTGATGGAAAATCTATGGAATGGATGATTCAACAAGCATACAAAGAATTTGGAAGGATACCAGATGTAATATATGATGAAGGATTCTGGGGAAAAGAGGCAATGATTAGAATCTTTGGAAGAAACCCGAAAGAGGTGATGGAAAAGATTAAAAAGATCATAGGAACTATATGAAATTGCTAATATCTTAACAAAGTGCCCCGTTTTGGGGCACTTTGCTTCATAATTTTATTTACATTATTCCTGAAATTCTATCAACCCGTATTTTCCGTTCTTTCTGTAAATCATGTTGAGTTCGCCAGTATCGACGTTCCTGAAGACAAAGAACTGATGTCCCATAACTTCCATCTGAGCGATTGCCTCTTCCAGCGTCGCTTGCATGAGATAAACCCTTTTAACCGTATCTATTTTGTCTTCTTCGTCTTCGATTTCATATCTTGGAGCAAGTTCTTCAGTCATTGCTTCAGTTAGTCCTTTAACATTGGATTTGTGATAGGATTTGTGCAGTTCCCTTTCTCGCTTGACTGATTTTTCAAAGGCATCACTTGCAGTGTCAATAACACCATAAATATCATTTGCTTTTTCCTGAACAACGATATCTTTACCATTGATGTGCGTCATCAATCTTAGAGTGTAGTACGGTCCATCTTTGTCAAAACGTGCTTCGATGTTCACATCATCCCGCGAAACAAAAGTTCCTAACGCCCTTTTGACTTTTTCTAACCTTTTGTTGAGGTAACTTTCGATGGCTTCTGATAGTTCAAAGCCGCAAGCAAATATCTTGACTTCCATAAAATCACCTCCGTATGATTTGTTGATAATGTTAACTAAAAGCGAGCAGAAGAGGGGGAAGCCCAGCCTTTATCGCCCTACGCCACCGATTGCGCGAACGCAAACCCATCTTTTCCGCTACTTCCTTGACGGTTCCCTGCGCTCCTACTTTCTGGGCACTACCTTAGAGGGCGACCGAGACACCCCCGTCCACTACGCCCAAATTGGCGCTTGCGTCCTTTTGCGCCGAGATGATGGCACAGTTCAACGGGAGCACCTTGAGGTCCCGCACCTTCTGCTTGCCAACAAGAACGGGCTCTCCGAAGAGGCGTGGCTTTCCCTTGAGCGCCTTTGCCAAAACACGCCAGCAGTCTTGGAAGATTTGGCTGCGCCCGATGTCATCAGTCGGGCTTACGCCGATGCTGATTTGCGAGTCCGTGCGGGCGGCAAAACCCGCTACAAGATGCGCGAATTGGAAGCGGAACTGATGCGGAAGATTTTGCCGAAACTCAGCGGTGATTGCTGGCTCGTCGCCGATGGCTCGCTCATGTTCCAGCCAATTTTGCAGTCGCTGACGGAATTCGGGGAGACAATCCCGCCAGTCTTGGGCGTTTCAAAAAACTTCCGCAAAGACCCGCAGTTCGTTTTCGGTAGAGGACCGAGGGCGGAGCGGTTCTCCATTTACAGCCTTTTGGCGGATTTGGAGCACGAGCACCGAACGGCTGTTTTCAGCGCTTATGACGGTCAAGTCGCTTTTTGGTATGTTCGGCTGCAACCGCAAGGTGCAGTGGATTATCCGCTGATGGGCGTGGTCAAATGCGAGTTGGTCACGCCGAACCGAGAGCCCATCCCGACGGAGTTGGTTGATTTGCTCTCAAGCGTTCTCGTGGCAGAGCGGAATGTCACTCCCCATGGACGCGACCGAAAGTGGCACGCTCACTTGTATCCCATCCACTTGGCAGAACAAGCTATCCACTGTGCGTTTTACTCCCGGGAGGTCGTTCAACAATTGATGAGATGGAGGTGAGGGCGATGAACGAGGAGCGCCCCATCATTGGCTTAGTTTCAGCGACTTCCACTGAGCCGACCACTTCGGACAGTTTCACTTTTTGGCTTGCGCCCGGCGTTATCGTCAATCCCTTCGACATCGTGGAGGCTGAGCAAATTGCCCACGACGGGACAAGTCGAACTTTCGGCATTGTGACAACACTCGAGCACACCACTGATGCCCCAACACACCTTTCCAACTACATATCCAACGATTTCGGGCAAGTGGAAAGCGAGCCAAACACCGTCCGGCAAGGGACGACTGTCGCAATAGTAGCGGTTTTGTCCAACGACAAAGACATTTACATGCCCATCGCTTGCGACCGGCCGGTTCGGTTCGCCGACGAAGAAGGCATCCATGTGGCGCTGGGCGTTGACAAAATCCCTGAGCGCTACCGAGTGCCTGCGGGACTAATTCGCATGTCCAACGGCACGCAAGCGGTTGTTTATCTGGACTTGCGCTATGTGCTCGGACCTGAGGGAGCCCATGTCAACATCACAGGGATTTCAGGCTTGGCGACCAAGACAAGTTATGCTATGTTCCTCATTCAGTCCATCCTTCAGACAGCCGAGCGAGCAGGAATGCGGAACAAAATTGGGGTCATCATCCTGAATGTCAAACACGGCGACCTGCTTTCCATTGACCAACCGCCCAAAGGCGGGCTTGAGCCCGAACAGCATGAGATGTGGGAGCGGCTCGGTTTGATGCCGAAACCTTTTGACAATGTGCGCTACCTTCTGCCCTACGCCAAACACAAGCCCACGACTGGTCGTCCCAACAGTTTCCGGTTGCCAGAGCGAAACTGGGAAATTTACGCTTACTCACTCCAGGACACCTACACTAAACTTGACTTGCTTCTCTCGCAGTTTCCTGACCCATGGGATACTTTGGCAGCGCTGATTGGGGAAATCTCTGCTGGGCTTTCCGACCCTAAGACAGGGCAATGGAGACCTTCAGGCAAGTGGGCTAAAGTGACTGATTGGCATTCGTTGCTTAATGACGAGCCACTTTTTGATCCTGCAAAAGGACAAGTGCAAGGGATTGGTGAGGTTAAAGCAATTTCCGTCAGTCGTTTCCGTCGCATCTTGCGACGCATCGTTGAGACCCGCCAAAGTGGCATCTTCGTCAGCCAGCGGGCAAAAGGCATCAAAAGCATCAGCGAAGAAATCGCCCAAATTCGAGGCGGTGAGGTCATCGTCGTGGACATCGCAAAACTCACCGATGAAGAGCAAACACTGGTCTTCGGCGACATCCTGCGGACGATTTATGCGCTTTACGCCGAGGAAGGGAGCGAGCGGGAGGATTTGCCTGAGAAAGTCATCATCTTCGTGGACGAGTTGAACAAGTATGCTCCGCCACGAGAGAAGGAATCGCCCATCATTGAGCAGGTGTTGGACATCTCCGAACGAGGGCGCTCTCTCGGTGTAGTCTTGTTTGGTGCCGAGCAATTCATGAGCGCCGTCCACGAACGGGGCGCTGGGAACTGTTCCACTTTGGTGATCGGGCGAAGTGGCTCGGCAGAATTAGCGGTGGTTCATTATCGCTTCCTTGATCCTGCTGTGAAGGCAAACATCACGAGGTTGGATAAGGGCGAACTCGTCCTGAGCCATGCCATTTTCCGCCAGCCAATCAAAATCGTGTTCCCGAAGCCGGCATATTTACAAGAAGGAGCCCAAGAAGAGACCGAGCAAATGTAGGCAATGGAGCCTGCGATTTTGGGTGAATCATTGTCCAAAGCGCTTCAGGACGTAAGGAACCTATCCTTGCCCCTTTCGTGGGGTAGTCGAGTGTCGATGTTTCTTCAAGAGGTGAGTTTAACACATTTTGGACCTTATGCATTCTGAACGTTCCCTAGAAAGAACACGAATGCGCGGCTCGAGATCGGTACAATCCTTTCAGTTGACGAATCGACAGTTTCAAGAAATCCGAAGCCTTTGCTCCGGCGGCTGATTGTTCTGGTGAAGGGCTATCTTCCGCCGCACAATTTGTCGAATGTTCGAACAACATCTCGCAAAAGAACTTCAGAACTTTCTCTGTCTGCCTTATGCGATCAGAAAAGGTGAATACGTTGCTTCTCACGTAAAATCGCATGTGCGGCACGAAAGGACAGTATGTGCCGCGTAGAAGGCACACAACGCTCGCTCTTGATCGACACGGACGTGGAGGGACATCTGAAAGGTTTTGTGAGTACCCTTTTGAATGTTGGGGATAGATCCCCGATCACACGCCAAGCTCCATCGTCCTGCTCGACAAGGAAAAGAAACTGCTCTTCGGCGGGTACGGCCGGTGCGGGTCACACTTCGATGAACCTGCCAGTTGGTCGTGGAGGATAAGTTGAAAGGCGTGCCTTACGACCACGGAAACTTCGAAGGAGTGTGCGTCGTTCACCGTTCAGCCGTCTCAGTCTGAGATCCTGACAACATCGCTTGGTCTTTCCTATTTTGGACAAAAATCGTAGTCACGTCACAGTCACTCGAGACTTTCGATGCTGAAGCGTGATTTTTCTCTATCGATTCGAAAATCACCCCTTCCTCTAAAGGAAGGGGTTTACTTTTTGTGTGCTTGTGCCATGAGTTGTACGTTCGATGACACAATGAAATACAAGGTCAGCTGGCAAGAAGTCGACCCATCTTTGAGGAAAGGAGGCATCCCAACACCACGAGCAATTTCGATAGAAAGGCAAAGATATAACGAGCAAATCAATGAACAAGAACGAATGGAGACCACCACTACGGGAAATCGTCCAAATTTGCCAATAAAGGGTATTTTTGGACCTTGACCAATTCGAAGGGCTGAGGTATGTTAGTTGCAGGATGCAATCAACTAATAGGGGGCGATCCGTATAAACGAGTTACAGCATTCGATTCTTGGTGTTCTTGCGAAAGAACATGAATGCACGGCGCGACAGATCGGTGCGATTCTCTCGGTTGATGAATCCACCGTTTCGAGGAACCTGAAACCTTTGCTCCAGCAGAAGATCGTTACCGTGAAAGACTATCTTCCTCCCACACAGTTTGGCGGCAGAAAGACGCGTGTTCTATCACTCAATCCAAACTGGCTCAAGGTGCTTGGGGTTTCTGTGGAACAGGGGGAGCTATGCTGGGCTCTCGCGGATTTCTCTTCGAACGTTGTTTCGTGCGAAAAACGTACCGTGGATGTGAACTGGAAGAATCTGATTCACATCTTGAGACAAGCTTTCGAATCTGCCGGACAGTTTCATGCTGCTGTCATAGCGATGCCAGGCTTGATCGATTCTGCCAACAACACCGTTCTGATATCTCAAGCGCTCGAACTGAAGAACTTCGTACTCGATGGTTTGATAGAAAAACCTTTCCTTTTGATCAACGACGCGAACGCGGCCGCGGCGAGTTATCTGAGTAGAGCAAAGAATCTGGTGTACTTCCTGCTCTCGATACCGTACGAGCTTTCAAAGCCCGTCGGACTGGGCGCGGGTTTGATCATCGATGGAAAGATCTACGAAGGTAGCAACCACTCCGCAGGCGAACTGGGTGAAGGCGTTCCCTTGACGCGAAGAAACTTGAGTTTAGAGGATCTCGAGAGAGATCCCACGATCCTGTTCCAAGATGAGAAGACCTTGAATCAGTTCGTTGAAAGTACCGCGTTCAAGATGGCGACGGCCATCAACCTCGTTGATCCAGAGCTGTTCATACTCGGTGGAGATTTCAAATTGTTGCCTGAAAGGATGCTGCAACGCATCGTTCGAAAGATTGAAGATCAAGTGACGGTGAGAAAAGTTAAGACCTTGAACTGGCAGATCGATGAGAACGGTTCAAAGACCGTTGCAGTGGGAGCAGTCAGAGCTTTCTACGAAAGATTCTTCAGTGATCTTGACTTTGCACGGCAAGTCATCGAAAGAAAGGGGCAGGATCATGAACCTCGCTGAGCTTCTCTTCTGCGGTGTTTCGGATTTGAAGGATCTGCGCATGGTGCTCGGTCTTGAAACTGGCGGAATCTTGGTCTATCCTGAACTCTTCGAAGACGTCTCACAGTTTGTGGAAGCCATGCACCTTCTCAAGGGCGGAGGGTCTTTGTGTCCTGCGACCACGAAGGAGGTCAACTCGAAACTGTGCGTTTCGTTCCTCCATCTCCGGGGAACTTGTTGCTGGGCAGGACAGATCCAAGGTTCGTGAGAAGTTACTGTGAGATGGCTGGAAATTTTTTGAGAAAGCTTGGCTTCAACAGCGTCTTCGCACCCGTGCTGGATGTGAAGAGAGATTATTCGAACGCCGTGGTGGGGTTTCGCAGTTTTGGAAAAGATCCAAAACTCGTCGCGGAGATGGGCAGAGCTTCGATCGAAGGGTACAAGAAAGCCCATCTCCTCGCTTGTGCGAAACATTTTCCAGGCCATGGAAGATCCAGAAAGGACAGCCACGAAGAGTTCGAAGTCATCGATGCGAGCATTGAAGAACTCCAAGAAGATCTACTACCTTTCAGAGAAGCCATCAACGCGAAGGTCGATTTCGTCATGCTCGCGCACCTGGTTTACAGTTCGCTCGACACCAAACCTGCTTCGATCTCGCGAAAGATCGTTCAAGAGATCCTCAGAGAACAACTCTCCTTCGAAGGCATCGTTCTCAGCGACGCGGTGGAAATGAAGGCACTTTCGAAGAGGTTCAAACCCAGCCAGATCGTTCAGGAATTCTTCAACGCATCTGGGGACATGTTGATCGTTTCGAAAGCGAAGAACGTGAAGGGCTATCTTGAAGCAATCCAGGAAAACTTGCAGGCAGGAAGAATTTCAAAAAGAACGATCGAAAGGGCCATCGACAGGGTGAATTCCAAGCTTGTTAAGGTCGAGAGCGATGTGGCCGAGCTGTTCGAAGCGATCGAGAAAGCTGTGGAAATGAGAGTTTCAAGTTTGAGGCCTTTCCCAACGTTGCTCGTTCTAGCTGACAAAGTTTCCTACAGTCAGGCGGACGTTTCCAGTTCTTACGTTGCGACGATCAAGAAACAAGCTCGAAGATATCTGAACGCACGATGCATTTCTTTCAGCCAGGTACGTGCTGTCGATGCAAAGCATCTGCTCTTAGATCTCATCGTCGATGTTTCTGAAGATGAGATCTCACTCCACAGACAGCTATCGAGGAAATTTCCAACCATCTACATCATCACGAGGAACCCACACCTTGCAGAACACTTCAAGGACAAACCTTTCGTGGTCACGTACTCTCTGAGTCCGCTGGTGATGGGGTACGTCTTCCGAAAACTCTCACAACTCTCTCAAGGGGGTGTTTAGGATGTTGAGAAAGGCACTGCTCGTGGTAATGGTCCTCGTCGCCGTCCTGAGCCTTGGAAAAACGAAGCTTGTGTTCTGGCAGTTCATGATGGACGATGCGCTCGCGAAGGAAGTACTGGCTGGCTTTGCCAAGGAATATCCAGACATCGAAGTCGAGGTTGTTCAACTGTCTTGGTCCACGGGGTTTGATAAGATCGTCACAGCGATCGCGGCAGGTGCGGCACCCGACGTCGTGGAGCTCGGAAACACTTGGGTTGCGAGCTTCGCTTCTAAGAACGTTCTGCTCGAGATGCATCCAGAAGACCTCGCCAAGTACAAGAGCTTTCCAGCTGCCAACTGTGCCGAGTACATGGGTAAGTACTACGGCTATCCTTGGCTCCTTGGAACGCGCGCCATGTTCTACAACGTCGATCTCATGATCAAAGCGGGCTTGGATCCAGACAAACCACCAGAAACTTGGTCACAACTGCTCGAAGCAGTGAAAAAGATTTCGGCCCTTCCAGGTGTTTACGGCATCGGACTGCCCGCGGGCGAAGTGTAAAGTCCATGGCAAGAGTGGTTCTTGCTCGCAATCTGGGGCAACGGTGGAGACGTGGTGTCGAAGGATCTCAAGAAGGCCGTGCTGAACTCACCGCAGAACAGAGAGACCGCTTTGTTCTACCAAGAATTGTCGAAGTACGCTTTGAAGAGCAAGCAGAAGGACCTCGGCGAGGCTTTCGGAGAAGGCAGAGTCGGCTTCCTCGTGAGTGGTGCTTGGTCCATAGGCACGCTCGCACAGTCTTATCCGAACTTGAACTACGGAGTTTGTCTGATCCCGAAGCCCGACAAGCCTGAAAGTATCCATGCTTCGTTCCTGGGTGGAGAAGTGCTCGCGATACCTTCTCAGTGCAAGAACGTCGATGCGGCAAGGAAATTGATAAACTACCTCATGAGACCAGAAGTGGCGATGATCATCACCAAGCACTATCCTGGAGTCTATCCTGCCGATCCAAAAGCCGCTTCGGACCCATGGTTCGAGGATAACCCGTTGCATCTGGTGTTCTTCGAACAACTGAAGACGGCTTTCCCAGTGCCGCCGACTCCAGCGTGGCCGAAGATCGAAGACATTTTGACCAACGTAGTGGACGATCTCATCGTCAAGTACAAGAGCGTCGACGAGGTTCTCAGCTACTACAACGAGCAGATCCAGAGGGTACTGGATGAGGTGAAATGAAAAAAGCCGGGGGCGAATGCCCCCGGTTCTTCGGGGTGAAAACGTGAAGAGAAAAGAGAAGATCACGACGTTCGTTTTTATTCTACCTTGGTTGGTGAGTTTCTGCATCTTTGTGCTCTATCCCATAGTCTTTTCCATCTGCGTCAGCATGACGGATTACTCTGGTCTGACGTGGGACATGAGATTCGTCGGATTTTCCAACTACGCAAGGGCTTTCAAGGACAGAGTCTTTCTCAAGGCGCTATCGAACACCTTCTTGTTCGTGTTGATCACCGTACCAGCCACGACGGTGATATCACTCTTGCTGGCCGTGTTGTTGACGAGTGGAATCAAGTTCAAACGGCTCTTTCAGGCTGGTTATTTTTTACCATCCGTGATCTCGATGGTGGTCATATCGATGATCTGGCTGTACATATACAGTGCTACGGGACCTCTGAACACACTCTTGAGATCCTTGGGGTTCGACGTGCCGGCGCGAAGCTGGCTCGCTTCCGAAAGGACCGCGCTCGGTTCCATCATGGTGATGGACGTCTGGTCCGCCGTGGGTTACTACACCGTGCTCTTTGTCGCAGGTCTTCAGAGTTTGCCTTTGCAACTCTACGAAGCGGCCAGGATCGATGGGGCAACGAAGTGGCAGATTTTTAAAAGAATAACGCTTCCTCTGCTCAAACCTACGATTTTGTTTGTCGTATCCATAAACTCGATCCGTTCTTTTCAGATCTTCACCGAGATCTTCACACTCACCGGCGGTGGCCCAGCCAACTCGACACAGACCATCGTTCATTATCTCTACGATGTTTCGTTCCGAAAATTCGAGATGGGTTACGGTTCAGCGATCGCTTATGTGCTCCTCTTCATCGTGCTGGCAATAACAGTGATTCAAAGAAAAATGCTGAAGGGTGAGCAACTATGAGGGTTCTGATTTACGAATTGCTCATATTTTTCCTCGTGATCTCGCTTCTTCCAACTTTTTTGATGTTCTCCACTGCCTTCGTGCCTGAAGGAGATCTGTTCAACAGAACGATCGAGAAGATCATGTCAGATTTCGAAGCGCCGAGGACCGTTTTGCTCACGAGGGTTCGTCCCATTGGGAAGACCTTCGAACTCGTCAAGGAAGACCAAAACAGTTTTGCAAGGTTGGACTCAGCCAAAGGTGTCAAAGGGCTGGCATTCTCGATGGGTTCTTCCGACATCAACAGACTGTCCCACGTGGTTTTCAAGCTGAGAAGCTCCAGCACGTTGAGAATGGTAGTCTCGTTCAAAGATATAAAGGAAAACGTCGAAAGATTCGCTGAAATCGTCATAGATCCAACACCCAGTTGGAAAACGATGAGAGTCGATGTAGAAGCCAAAAAGCTGAAACTCGACGTTCTGCACGTTTCTCAACTGAGAATAGAAATCGAAGGCGATGGAATACTTGACATAGACGACGTGACCTTGGTGAACAGATACCCAACGCTCTACAACTTCGTGAAGATCCTGAGGGAGGACTACTTTGGAAGATACCTTTTGAACAGCACAATCGTTTCAGTCTGCTCTGTCTTGGGAAATTTGTTCTTCTGCTCGCTCGTAGCCTACGCCTTCGCAAGAAAACAGTTCAGAATGAAAGAACTTCTCTTTTCACTCGTCCTTTCAACGATGATGATCCCACCACAGGTCACGATCATACCCACCTTCATCTTGATGAGGAAACTCAACCTGATAAACACTTACTGGGCCCTGATACTCCCAAACCTCGTCACACCTTTCGGAATCTTTCTCATGCGACAGTACTTCGAACAACTTCCGACGGAACTGGATCAAGCGGCGAGAATGGATGGGGCGGGAGATTTCAGAATCTTTTGTAACATCCTCTTACCTCTGAGCAAACCAGCACTTTCGGTGCTCGGCATAAACACCTTCGTGCTCACGTGGAACGATGTGTTCTATCCTTTGATCCTCACGACCTCTCGCGAGATGAGAACGGTGCAGATCGGACTTGCGCTGTATCAAAAACTGAATGTCTTTACATGGCCAACTCTGATGGCCGCTTCCACCATAGCTGGACTACCCATCATCATAGTCTTTCTCATATTCGAAAAGAGGATCATCTCAGGTATCTTGGAGGGCGCCATCAAGAGTTAGTCAGGCACAGCTCGATCAGGTCCTTCACCTTCGCCGTGGCGACACATATCGTAGTGTCTGCCGCACCGTAGTAGATCTTCAGCTCATCTTCCTCCAAAACTGCGCCGGTTGGAAAGATCACGTTGTTTCTGAAGCCTCCGCTGACCTCGTACTCCGCCTCGGGTGCGAGGATGGGTTGTTTGTGAACACCGAGAACCTTAGTCGGATCGTTCAGGTCCAAAAGCATCACACCGGCACTGTAACGCTTGGTCCACTTCTCCTCCCAGCCGTTCTTTCCCCTGTTTGGATCGACATCGACTGCGTGAAAGATCACCAGCCATCCTGCCTCCGTCTCGATGGGAGGTGCACCGGGTCCGACCTTGCAGTTCGCGAAAGGCACGTCCTCAACTCCAAACAGCAATCTGCTTTCACCCCAGAATCGAAGGTCCGTTGAGAAACTGATCCACATGTCGAACCTCTCCATGCCGAGTCTTCCATAGACTGGGAAAGGCCTTTCCAGCCTGACGTAACGACCGTTGATCTTTCTTGGAAAGAGCACGACGTTCCTGTTGTCTGGAATGGACAGATGGACCACTTCGAAGTTCTCAAAGTCGTGAACGATCGCGATTCCTGCCCTGATACCATGCAGCGTGTCCACAGCGAAGCTCATGATGAGTTCGTCTTCAACGACGTTGAGCCTTGGATCGTAGATCCTCAGTACATCTGGTTCGTTCAGGAACATTGGCAAGGGTTTCGGTTCGACCTCCCACTCGATACCGTCATCGCTGAACGCGAGTCCCAAGTTCGTACCTTCGATTCTCTGTTCCTCGAAAGATCCGTAATCGTTGCGAAAGACCATGATGTACTTTCCTCCGTGCTTGCACACTCCTGGGTTGAAAACCAAAGCGGAAGGGTAAGGCACATGCTCTCTGGTGAGAATGGGATTTTTTGGATGCCTCTTGACTTTCTCGGAGGACTTCAACTCTCCAATCGGACTTGGTTTAAAGAGCTCCAAGAGCTTTTGAAGATCGATCACATCGATCACCTACCGAGTTATTAAATCACGCGATCGAGTCGTCAGTGAAGCATCGATTTTCACAAATAACTTGATTCAGTTCATCTCTGTGTCAATCATACACGGTTATGATCGATATCCTCGTCCTAATTAAAGTTTTCTTAATGTAACAACCAAAGCCTTGTCTTGACAGGAGAGTTACAGCAGTCTTATGATCATATTGGTTAGCATAGACTAACTAAATGGGGGACCGGTTTGCTCACCGAACTCGAAGGTTCAGTGCTGCGTTTGATAAGGGACAATCCAAACATTTCGCGTTTGGACATCGCGAAAAAATTGGGCGTCAGTAAGCCTGTCGTTACCAACGTCGTGGCTCGTCTGATCAAGAAGGGTTTGGTGGTGGAATCTGGGACAAAGAAGACGAAGGTGGGAAGACCGAAGATCACCTTGCAGTTTGTTCCAGACACGTGGTACTGTGTCGGGATCGAATTGGAAGAGAAGTACTTCGAACTGATCGTCACAGACTTGGCCGGACGCGTGATCGATTCACTGGAAGAGAAGATTTCCGGATCGGTCGAACCCAACCACTTGGTGTCTTTCTGCAAAGAGAAGGTAGAACGAACCTTGGAAGAAAACCACTTGCCAAAGGAGAAGGTGCTCGGTGTCGGTATGGGCATCGCTGGAATGGTGGATCCAAGCAGTCGAGTTGTGAGAACGGCTCCAGCGATAGGTTTGACGAACTACGATCTTGCTTCTGAGGTCTCTGAAAAGTTGGATTTGAACGTGATCGTCGTGAACAGGGTCAAAGCTGCTGCCCTTGCCGAACATCGCTTGGGCGCGGCTCAAGAGTTCCAGAACGTTCTGTTCGTCTTCATCGACAGCGGTCTTGGTTGTGCCACGCTTTTGGACGGAAAGATCTACGAGGGCTTCTACGGCAAGGCCGGGGAGTTCGGTTGGATGATCACGGACTTGGATCGCTCAGAGCCAGAACTGTACGAGGAAGAAAGTTTCGGACATCTGGCGAGAAGATTTTCAGGTCATGCGATCAGTAAGAGGTTTGCGAATCTTGGATTGAACGGAGAGGACATCTTGAGATTAGTAACGCACAACGAAGAGCTGAG
>Ga0308409_1000511_pt1 | contig 20744 bp, 15 predicted proteins | sample HotsprSampleMSe4_FD_203469 | JGI IMG/M metagenome (GOLD analysis project Ga0308409, IMG submission 203469) | Hot spring phototrophic mat microbial communities from Mushroom Spring, Yellowstone National Park, Wyoming, United States - 20060912_MSe4 ... | reverse complement strand
GTCGCGAGCGATTGCGTCAGCACGGTCGTGATTCCAACCGAAGTCTTCGGAGAAGACGATGAGGCGTGCTTTGTTAGAGAGCGTGCCGTTTTGGAGATAGGTTTTGAGTGCCGTGCGCGTGTTTGCGCTTGCTGTGTTTGTAGCTTCCGCGAGTAAGAAGACGAACTGGTAGCCCGTGAGCGACGGGATTGGAATCGTGGCTGTATTTCCGCCGCGATGAATGACATCAAAGGTTTTGCCGGTGGCGTTGAGGTAGTTGATGAGCGTATCGCGGCTGGCGCGCATATTAGCGACTGTTGTATCGACTAAAATCGCAACATTCGCCAGTGGCGCACGTTTAAGCGTGATGTTGAAGGTTTGCGTCGAGCCTAATGAATCCGTTGGTGAAGAATACGCAAATACACGCCACTGACCTTGAACGGAATCACCGGGGTTCAAGCCGAGTGAGGCTAAAATGCCATCAACGCCGCTTGACGTGAGCGTCAAAACGGTATCAAAGCCACTACCATTTGAGGAAATGGAAAGCGTTGGTGCGCCCGATGCTGTTCCAACCCAATAAAGCCATTTATAGGTTGGCGTGCCTGTGCCCGATGGTGTCCAAGTGATGTTAATCGGAGCATTGCTCAATGCAGAAACAGTAACACTGGCGTTGTTCGGCGGTGATACTAATGAGAAGGGACCGAGCACGGGTGGCGGCGGTGGGTTGTCTAAGGTTGCGTCAATAGAAATTCGGAACGGCGGGTTGAGTGCGCCAAACGCGCCACCGGTCGGCGAGGCAAAGAAAAAGGTATTTGGACGGAGTGGGCTCTCAGGTTGGTAGCCCATGCCGAAGTTGGTCGCAGTGGTTTGTGTGGCACCGACGAAGAAGTCGCCATTGACCGCGATATTCGGCACAGAGACGGTCAATACTCCGTTGTTTGTCGTTTGCGGTGCTGAAGTCCAAATGCGTGTGCCCGGCGTGCCATTAGGGTTCGCTGTCCAAATTCCAAATGTCACACTTTGTCCAGTTGAAGTAAAGAGCGAGGATAAGCTCTTCACCACCTTCGCGCCGTTTGAACGCATTTTCACGGCAATATCTGCACCGCCTGTTGCCGTAGTGCCAACGCCAAGCGTAGTCGGTGCATTCTGACGGTGCGAGACGCGATTTGCTGTTACAACCTGTTTCGTTCCCAACGCATTGTTCGCAAGGTTCGGGTCGGTGCCGCTGGTTACGGCAACGGAAATCAAAATGCTATCTGCCGCATCAACGGTGGGTGTCCAATTATTGAACACTAACGTGTCGATTTCTCCGCCCGTCATGTTGACATTGGCAAAGGTGGTGTTGTCCGTAAACTTTACCGTTCCCGTTGCGGAGTCTTTCACGGTCAGCGTAGCGGTGTAGGTCAAATTCACGCTACCGTTGTTGCGAACCAGTGCCGTAATTGGATTTGCCGAATGGTCTTTTGAGGTGAAGCCGTAGGCGTAAAGTCCAAGCACTTCGGCATCAGGCACGGGCGGACCAGTGTAGCCCCAGCGAATGACCGGGCGGAAGGTAGAGGTCCCACCCAGCGTTGTTGGCAATGAGACGTCTGATGTTGCATTGCGTGTGATGAGCCCAGCGGGATTCGTCGTGTTATTGCATTGATAAGTTGCTGATGCAGAAATGGTAGGATTTGTAGGATTCGTCCACTCATACATCAGGTAGATACTGCCGCCGGTGTAGGTGAAGGGCGTGGTCAGCGTTACATCAAATGGAATCACTTGACCAGGAACAACCGCAGGAAGAGTTAGCGGTCCATCGTAGACAACTGTTGCTGGTGCAGTTGCGGCTGCCCAGTTCGTTGTGTAGGCGGTACCTGACACATCAGTGGAGTTCAACAGGTAGAACTTGATATTTCCGTTGACAGCACTCTGCGCGGTGGTATTGGCACTTGAATAGATGAAACCCAGTGAAGTAAATGTCCCGCCGTTTTGAAATCCTGCCGCCGCCAATTCGGACGCGCTATAAAAGGCAAGTGTAATTTGGTAACGAACTGAACCATTAGGTCCTCGACTCAGAGTTGAGTTTCCATTGAATGGTGGTGCGGCAACGATTTGGGATTCCGTGTTTTCAGTGCCGGAGTAGGCTATCTGCGTAGGTCGGGCTTCGCCGTTGGGTAGTTCTTCGAAAATAGTCCGTGTGCGAAGGTCGGACGTTTGCGCACGAAGCGCACCTATGCTCATCACCACAAGGAAGGTGAGCAAGAGCGAAAGTGTCTTTCTCATTTGTGTTCGTGATTTAGTTGATAGAAAAAAGTGAATAACAAAACAACTTTGAATGTAGCAAATGAAACGCTAATTAAAAAATGTAGATGCCCACTCAACAGTGCATTGCTTCTCTCGCTTTATTTGCGTAGATTACAGGTCAAACTTTTGTTTCATCATTCACTCAATCCGCTTTTCAAACGCTGAGAAGCAAGAATCATAGAAATGGCGAAAAAACTTAAAATTTTGTTCGTTTCAGGTGAAGTTGTTCCTTTTGCAAAAACGGGTGGGTTAGCCGATGTGATGGGCTCGCTTCCGCAAGCCGTAGAAGATTGTGGAAATGAATCACGCATTATGATGCCGAAATACGGCGTTATCAACGACCGTAAGTTCCGACTACATGATGTATTAAGGCTTAAAGACATTCCCGTCCAAGTTGGTAACCGCATTGAACTGCTCAATGTTAAAGTCACCGCCCTCCCCAGTAGCAAAATTCAAACCTACTTCCTCTACCACGAAGGCTTTTTTAAGCGAGATGGACTTTATGTGAATCCAAACACGAAAAAAGATTACCCCGACAATGATGAACGGTTCATTTTCTTCAATCGTGCTGTGCTTGAAACGCTCAAAGCACTTGGCTGGAAACCCGATATAATCCACTGCAACGATTGGCAAACCGCACTTATTCCTGCTTACCTGAAACTTGTCTATAACAACGACCCCTTCTTCAAAAATGTCAAAACAGTCTTCACGATTCACAACTTAGCGTATCAAGGTGCATTCGACAAATCGGCTCTCCAAAAGGCAAACCTTCCTGAAAAAGAGTTCACGCCCGAAGGATTGGAATTCTATGGCAGTTTTAACTTCATGAAAATTGGCTTGGTATATGCCGATAAAATCACCACTGTCTCTGAAAAATATGCAGAGGAAATTCTTACAGATGATGAACTCTCGTGCGGCTTGAAAGGCGTGCTGAATAAGCGCAAGAAAGATTTGCAAGGAATTGTCAACGGCATTGATGAAAATATCTGGTCGCCTGAAGCCGATGAGTTGATTGTCAAAAACTACGATATGACAACGGTCGTTGAAGGCAAATTAGAAAACAAACATGCTCTCCTCAAAAAACTCAAACTGCCTTACAAAGAAGGCGTGCCTGTGATTGGCATTATCTCTCGTTTGGTAACCCACAAAGGCATTGATTTAATTCAAGAAGGATTTGAAAAATTGATGGCTCTTGATGCGCAGTTTATTTTGCTTGGCACAGGCGAACGCGAGTATGAAGACTTCTTCCGCAAAATGAGCAACACGCCAAAATACGCCGATAAATTCAGCGCAACGATTTCCTTCAACGATGAACTGGCACACATGATTGAAGCAGGTGCCGATATGTTTCTGATGCCAAGCCAATTCGAACCATCAGGCATGAACCAAATGTATAGCCTCAAATACGGCACCATTCCGATTGTTCGAGCCACCGGCGGCTTGTATGATTCCGTCAAGCCTTACAAAAACGGCAAAGGCACTGGCAACGGATTTATGTTCGAAAAATACACTGTCTCCGAAATGATAAAATGCATCAAAGAAGCCTTAGAAGTCTACAAGAAACCGAAAGAGTGGCAGAAGTTGATTGAGAATGCCATGCAAACCGATTGCTCTTGGGAAAGTTCCGCCGAAAAATATAACGCACTTTATCACAAACTCGTCGAAGGCAAATAGCGGCGTGAAGTTACTCATCTGATATGCAAACCATTTCCGCGCTCTTTCTTGACCGCGACGGCACAATTATTCACGACTCGCCTGACTCGATTACCTCGCTTGACCAAGTGTGCCTGATTCATCGTGCCGATGATGCACTCGCGCTTGCTAAACAGGCAGGCTTCAAGCTCGTGATGATTTCTAATCAAGGTGGGATTGCCAAAGGGATTGTAACAAAAGCACGCGTGGACGAAATTAACGCATATATCCAATCGCTTCTTGAACCCAAACACGCCACGTTTGACTTGCTTTACTATGCGCCTTCTCACCCAAAGTATCCGAACGCAGAATATGATACCTTCAAACATTGGCGCAAGCCTGAAACTGGGATGATTGAACAAGCCACACATGATTTCGCCTTGCAAGGATTCACCGTTGATTTTTCGCGCTCTTATTTTATCGGCGATAAGCAGATTGATGTCGAGTGCGGCTTACGCGCAGGATTGCGAACCGTTCTCGTGCAAACCGGCTACGGCGAAGTGGAAAAGTGCCGAGAAAAAAATACCTTACCCGACTTTGTCGCCAGCGACCTCTATGACGCGGTCGCTTCTTATATTCTGAATCACACATCTTGAACGATACGCTAATGACCACAGAAACTCTTGCCAAAGACGCGATTGCGGATTATGAACGTCCCGCAAATGTCGATTACAACAACGTGACTTACCAACGCTGTCAATTCGCCTACGACCACTTTGCGATTCCTTACATCACTGGAAAAAAGGTTTTAGATGTTGGGTGCGGACATGGCTACGGCACAGCGGAAATGGCAAAACACGCCGCTGACATTACGGGTGTAGATTATAGCGCACCCACTGTCGAAGCCAACAATGCTCGCTACAAAGCCTTTATAAACTTGCGGTTTGTTCAAAACAAAGTGCCGCCACTCAACTTCCCTGATGAAAGTTTCGATGTCGTTACAAGTTTTCAATTCATTGAGCATTTGGAAGCACGTTCCGAATTTATCTGCGAAGCCTATCGCGTCTTGAAACACGGTGGCGTGTTGCTTCTTTCAACGCCGAATGTCAAGCGAAGTCTCGCCCGTAATCCGTTCCACGTTCACGAATACACGTTTGATGAAATGAAATCGGAAATCGGAAGCGTCTTTAAGTCGTTTGAACTTTTGGGACTCAGGGGCAATGAAAAGGTCGAGACATACTATCAAAAAAATGCGGAATGGGTAAAGCGCGTGTTACGGTGGGACTTTTTAGGATTGCACAAGCGACTGCCTGCGTCGCTCTTGGTGAAGCCTTACAACTTCATCACCAACCTCATGCGCAAAGACTTGAATAAAACGGTTTCTGCATCGGCCACTATTACCTCGAATGATTTTTATCTTCGAGATACAGATTTAGACACAACACTTGATATTTTTGTTGTCGCTAAAAAAATTTAAGGGAGCAACGATGAACGCAACCACATTGACCATCATCAATCCGCGCATTTTTGAGCCGACCACATTTGCGAAACTCAAACAAGATTACTTAACGGCACAGCCATATAAGCACGTGGTGATTGATAACTTTCTTAATCCTGACTTTGCGGATATTCTCTGCGACCGCTTTCCCCTGCTTTCGCAAATGAAAACGCATTACAAAGGGCTGAACGAAAACAAAGCCGAAGATGCAAACTTTCAAGCCTACGACGAAGCCTTCCGCCAACTCAAAGCCGAGTATCGCAGTCCTGAATTCATCAAATTTTTGGAAGACCTTACCGACATCAAAGGTTTATCTATGCCCGATGACGCGCTCGGTTGCGGCACACATCAAGGCGACAACGGCAGTTACCTCGATATTCATGTCGACTTCAACATTCACCCTTCACAAGATTTACATCGCCGATTGAATGTGCTTTTGTTTCTCAATCGTGATTGGAAAGAAGACTATGGCGGAAAGTTGGAGATGTGGGATTCAGCCATGACGCGGTGCGTTACATCGCACCTTCCGATTCTCAATCGCCTAGTGATTTTTGAGACTAACGAAATTTCGTATCACGGCTACAACAGAATTACCGTTCCCGAAGGCGTTACGCGCAAATCGATTTACGCTTATTTCTACACCAAAGCGAGTGAGACTGCCAAACACTTGACCTATCACGATACGATTTTCCGCGCACGCCCCACCGAAAGCACCGCGAAAAAACTTAAAACCACGCTTAAAGAAGCCGTAAAGAATTTCATTAAGCGACACATGAAAAACATGGGCGTCATTCAACTCTACTACGATACCTTGTTCAACGTCAAAAATCGCAAACGCTGAACAACTCATTGCAAATGAACCTTACACGCCTGCCTATTTCTTTGTTTGTGATTTGCCTATTTCTTTCAGCATGCGGCGATGAAAATGTCGACCTCATTACCAGCAATCGAGAGTTCATATCGCCTAACATCATTCAAACTGATACGCTCTTTTTAGAAGAAGGGGTAAATTTTCGTAATGATTTTGTCAACACGCGCGGTGCGCTTTTGGGAAGAACTGTGCTTGCCGATGGGCGAGAGTTCCGTGCGAACACGATTTTGCGCTTTGTGCCAGTGAGCGATACAGGACTTGTGCGCGCACTCTCTGCACGCTTGCGATTCCGTCTCTTCGTCGATTCGCGTGCGAAATCTTCAACGAAAACTGTAACCTTCGACATTCGTCGTGTTGACAATCCGCCGCGATGGGATTCAACACAATGGCGCGGCGATAGCGTCTTTTCACGCACGCCGTTCACCTTCGCCGAAAGCCTTTCGCCTACCTTCACCATGACTGTCAGCGATACTGCCGAGCGCGTTGTCAATCTTCCCTTTGCTTATGCTGAACGCCTCATTGAGAGCGCAAAACGCGGAAGCACCTTCTTGCGCGACACCGCCGCCACCACGATTGCCTTCGTGCTTTCCACAGGCGATTCGATTGCCAACATCAGCCTCACGCGCACACAACTCGAACTCACCTATGACAAACGCACCGCCACCACGATTGAGCGCGTTACGAAATTCTTTGATGTGTTAGAAAGCGTCTACACTGTTCAAACTACGCCCGACGCGCTTCCCAACGATGCACTTTACCTTGCTTCATCGACAGGCGATTGGGTGCGACTGAAATTTCCTCGTCTATCGCTTTCTCCTCGCACGCAACTGGTTTCTGCACAACTCGTTCTCGTGCGCGACACGGTTTTTTCCTTTTCGCCTGACACCACACGCGCAACGGTCGACCAAGAAAATCAACTTGTGGTTATTGCCGATACGCTTCAACCCGGCATCAGCAGTGGCTATCGCCCGATTTCGTTTGGCTATGTTGGGGAACGCGAGATTCATCGCTATCGCGCAACTTTGACCGACACTTATCAACGCGCCATTTCACGCGGCGAGAACATTCAACTGCTTTTGCGACCGCTTCTCTTGCAAGGCTCAACGGTTTCGCTTCGCCTCTACGGCAAAAATGACCCCGTGCTTGAACGCCGACCACGCTTGATTCTCTCTTACTTCAAAACGCAATAGCCAAAACATCATGCGTTTGAAATCACAAAACGGCTTTTGAACTTTTGAGCGACAATGATGAAGAGAATCACAAGGGCTTGAATGATGAGAAAGATTTCTTTTGGAACGTAAGCGTTGATAGTTAAGCCGCCATAATCAAGCACCCCGAAAAGCAATGCGGAAAGCACAATCCACGCAGGATTTGCGTTTGCAAGCATTGCAACGGCGATGCCTAAGAAGCCAACGCCTGATGTTGCGCCGAACTCGTAGTAGTATTTGTAGCCCATCACGCAGTTTGCCGCCGTTAAGCCTGCAAGTGCGCCCGCCACTGTCATTGAACCGAGAATGTGCAAGCCAACATTGATGCCTGCATAGCGCGCCGCTTCAATGTTCAAGCCGACCGCCCGCAACTCGTAGCCCGACTTTGTTTTGAAGACGAGAACATACGCACCAACCGCAATCAACAGCGAAAGGAACAGCGCAAGATTGACAGGCGCACGCTGAAAAAATCCGCCGAAGTCATCTAATCGCGGCAGTCGCGCCGACAAGGCAATTTCTGCTGTGTGTGCCGTTCCTGACACCGCCACGTGATTCGTGAGCAAATAGCCGACCAGTGCCGATGCAATGAAGTTGAGCATGATAGTTGTAATGACTTCGTTCACGCCGAAGCGCACTTTTAAGCCGCCTGCAATCGCGCCCCAAGTTCCGCCTGCAATCGCCGAAGCCAATAAACACGCGCCAATCGCCAAGAGCGACGGCGTTGCAGTAGGAATCACTGCGCCGACCAATGCACAGGCAAATGTTCCAACCAACGCTTGTCCTTCGCCACCAATGTTGAACAGCCCTGCTTGAAATGGAATTGCGACTGCAAGTCCTGTTAGCACGAGTGGCGTTGTGCGATACAAGACTTGCCCAAATCCGTAAGGCGTGCCGAGCGTGCGCTCAAACATCTTGCCGTAAATTTCAATCGGATTTTCGCCAATGAAGAAAATCAAAAGTCCGCCAATGAAAAAGGCAATCAGAATGGCTACTATTGGTGTGAGTAGTGCGAGTTGTTTTTGCGTCATTGATGTTGATAGAAGTGCCTTCGGTTTTTTGAAATGACGTTGAAAATTAAGCCTTTGTAAAAGCGGGAACAGAGACAACCACTACTGTATGCGAGCAAAACGAACCTGACTTTCTGTTACAACTACGAATTGGTCAGTCAACTGCTCTGCGTAACCTTCAAGCAATGCTGAAGAGTCGCAATTTTATTCGCCGCTCGTTCATCTTCCAGCCGTAAAAGCACAACGCCCTTATGCGGACATCGCTCTCGGTAAATTTTCTCACCAAAGTCTTTATCATTTGTGATTAAAATCCAATTTTCATCAAACGCTTTCGCAATCACTGTGTCATCATCTATGCCTCGTGCCTCCTCATACACAGAAAAAACCTCATGCTTCTGCGTGCGCAACCACTGTGCTACCGCAGAACCCGTACATTCATCTACAAGGAAACGCATTTACGCAGACTCCACTGACAACGGCACAAATGTCGTGTTTGCAAGAGATTTTGCGGCAAACAACAAACACGCCTGAACATCTTCATGGGTAAGCCCGTGGTATTCATCAAGGATTTCTGCGACTGTCGCCCCATGAGCAAGCAAATTCAGCACATATTCTACGGTCAAGCGTGTCCCCTTAATAACAGGCTTGCCTGCCATGACTTTGGGATTGAGTGCAATGCGTTCAAGAAGTTGTTGTTCTGTCATTTTTCCACCTTCACTTTTGTTTCATACCTGCAATTTCTCACAAGATAAGTTTCTTGAATCATATCGCTTTCACGCAAGATTTACAGATTAAACGCCTAACCTTTTTAATGGTCTCAAACTTTTCTGCTATGGCGGAAAGGCAAGTGTGCCTAACAGCGCGGGCGTTTGCATAGAGGCACTTTTGCCTGATAAAAGTTCATTGCCGAGAACTGCAAACAGCACGCTTTCTTTGGCTTTGGCGGGAATTGGATTTTCCGACAAGTCATCTTGTTTAACGACGTGCGTTTGTGGAAACGTTGATTCAAGCATTTGCATCAAGGTGTTGTTCTTTGCGCCGCCGCCGCTCACGATAAGTTCATCAATGGTCATTATCGGTAACACAAATTTCTTGAGTTGCTTAGCAAGGCTTTGAACGGTGAGTGCAGTCAGCGTGGCGATGAAGTCGTGTGGCGATATGCCTCGCGCTGAACGAAGCAATCGATTGAAGTAAGCATCGGTAAAGAGTTCGCGTCCTGTTGACTTCGGTGGCTTTTTGCGATAGAACGGTTCTTTCAGCCACTCGTCCAACAAGCGTTGATGGATTTGACCTTTTGCGGCAAACTTTCCTTCTCGGTCAAACGGCTTTCCGAACAAGCGTTGTGCGGCTTTATCAATCAGCACGTTGCCTGCGCCTGCGTCGAAGTAAATCACGTCTTCTTTGTTTGCGTTGGCTTTGAGTGCCGTGAGATTTGAAATGCCGCCAATGTTGAGAAGTACGCGATTTTTTTGTGCGTGTCGGAAGAGAAGAAAATCCAGATACGGTGCAAGCGGTGCGCCCTCTTTGCCAAAGGCAAATTCTGCGGTGCGAAAATTTGAAATAGTGAGTATTCTTGTTCGATGTGCGATAATTGCGCCGTCGCCCACTTGAAACGTTGAACCGATGCGAAACTTTCCGATTCTTTCGCGTGTTGGATTGTGCCAAAGGGTTTGCCCGTGCGATGCGATAAAATCAACACGTTTCGGGCGATGCTGTTTCAGGAATCGAAGAATGCAATCGGCGAAAAGTTCGGCAATCAGCACATTGAGTTGCGAGAGTTCGGGAAGCGTTGCCCTTGATGCGTCGCAATTTTTGAGAATCCGTGAGCGAATGCGGTGTGGAATTGCGAAGGTGTGAAAGGCAAGCAGTTCGACCGCTGTTGTTTCGCAACTTCCTGAAAGGCGTGTCAAGCCAATATCAATGCCGTCGACCGATGTGCCTGAAAGAATCCCAATGCCAAATCGTTCATCAGTGGGAATCTGCGCAAGGCGTTGTGCGAGTGTCATTTTGCACTTTGGAGTTGCGGCTCGTGGCGTTCATCGGAAATAATGTTGCCATCTTTGAGCGTGATAATGCGCGTTGAAAGTTGTTCGGCAAGTGCGAGGTCGTGTGTAATCATCACGATTGTTTTGCCTTGTTGGTGCAAGCGTTGAAGCAAGGCGACAATTTCTTCGGTCGTGCGAGAATCCAAGTTGCCGGTTGGCTCATCGGCTAAAATGAAGAAGGGATTGGTGATTAAGGCGCGTGCAATCGCAACCCGTTGTTGTTCACCGCCGCTAAGTTCAGTGGGGCGATGCAAGGCGCGATGCGACAGCCCAACTTGTTCAAGCATTTTTGCCGCTTGTGCTAAGCGCACTTTTTCAGGCACGCCCGCAAAGAAGAGCGGCAACGCCACATTATCGAGCGCAGTCATGTTCGCAATCAAGTTGAACGATTGAAAAATCATTCCTACAACCGTTCGCCGATAGCGTGCCAGTTCCGACGATGTCATTTTCGATACCACCTTTCCTTTCACAATGATTTCGCCCGATGTGGGTTTATCCATTCCACCGATGAGATTGAGCAAAGTTGATTTCCCGCTTCCCGATTTGCCAACAATCGAGACAAAGCTTTGCTCATAAATCGTAAGGCTGATGCCGTTCAAGGCATTGACGGGCGCAGTGTCAGAATTGTAAATCCGATTGATGTGTCGAATCTCAATAAGCGGTGTTTCTATGTGCGACATGTGAGTTTAGATGTTGGACTGAACCGGGCGGAATTGCCGATTGCTCGAAATCGTTTGCGATTGTCGTAACTTTGCCGTTCTTGCAGATTAAATCTTGCAAAAAATCTAGGAACACACGCAAGAACGCGAACCTGATTCAGTTGGTTTCGCTTGCACTAACTTGAAAAAACTTGATTGATGACCAAAGAACTTATCGCCGCTATTAACGCCGCTAAATTAGCAGGAAAATATGCACGCAAAAATTTTGGGCTGTTGAACACCTCACAGATTCGACAAAAAAATCCGAAGGATTTTGTGACAGAAGTTGATAAAACGTGCGAAGCGTTAGCCGTGAATTTTCTACACAAGAAGTTTCCTGATGATGAAATCGTTGCCGAAGAAGGCACATTAGAGAAAGGCTCATCTGGTCGGCGATGGGTTATTGACCCGCTTGATGGCACGCTCAATTTCATTCACAACTTTCCTTTTTTTGCTATCAGCATTGCACTGTTGAATGAAAATGATGAAATTTTATGTGGTGCGATTTATCAGCCGATTTTCAAAGAACTTTTCACAGCGGAGCGTGGCGGCGGAGCATATTTCAACAATCGGCGCACTCGAGTCTCACGCAATTACAAGCAACATCATTTGCTTTTGGCAACAGGTTTTCCTTACAAATTAAATGAGCATTTAGACCAATCCATCGCTCTCTTCAAAGATATGCTGGTGCAATGTGCGGGATTGCGCCGACCGGGTTCTGCCGCACTCGATTTAGCCTACACTGCTTGCGGTCGCTTCGACGGCTTCTGGGAAATTAACTTGAACGCATGGGACATTGCCGCTGGCGCACTCATTGTCAAAGAAGCGGGCGGAATGGTCACGGACTTCAAAGGAAATGGGGACTTTCTGAAATCAGGACACATCATTGCGTCTAATGGAAAAATTCACCCGTTCATGCTCGAGACCGTTCAACGACACTTCGGGCTGAATTTTGAGTAGTCATCTTGAGTCAACCTATTGCCATGATGCATATCCAACATACACGGCTTTCACTTGTTCTTCTTTTACTTTTGATTCTTACGGCTTGTTCAAGTGTGGCATTTGCCCAACGCAAACAGCGTAAAGTCATCGAAGAAGAAACGCCGAAGCGAAGCGGTAGCACACTTGATGTCGACAAAGAGTCCAAAAAGCAACTCACCCAAGCCACTTGGGAACGGCGATTCAAGCAAGCCGTTTCATGCTACAAAAACGAACAATATGTCGAAGCCGATAGCCTCTTCCTTTCCTGCACCGACACACCTAACGATGAACAGAAATCACTTGCACTCTTTTGGCGAGCCAAAACTTTGATGCAACAAGAACGCTATGCTGACGTTTTATCCCTGCACGCCGCACTCGAAAGCCAATTACCGAATACACTTCGTTCTGAACTATTGTTCGATAAAGCCGTGCTTGCCGCTCGTCAGCGCAATTTCTTTGATGCCGCCAAAAGTTTCATTACGCTGATTCCTGCTGATTGGACAGTTACGATGTCGGGGAATCCTCTTTTGAGTAAAGCCTATTGCTATCTCTCACTTCTTGTCTATGCTCATCTTACTGAACAGGAAATCCGCGCGCTTTTACCGACCATTCAAAATCGCACAGTGCGGGTGCTGTTTATGCTTCAAGCCGCTGAACAGAGCATTTATCGTGGCAATTACGATGTGGCACTTGCCGAACTCACACAATTTCGTGAGCAAAACCCAACGCTTGATGTCGATGAACAAAAGCATGTTACTGATTTGAAATTTCAAGCATCGCAACTCAAAAGCGGACTTGCCAAACGCTTGCGTATCGGCGTGCTTCTGCCTGCCACCTTGCACCCCTTTGACGGCACAAGCGATATTGGCGCATCAAAGTTGATGATTGGTGCAATTCTCGCCAAAGATGATGCCAATCATCTCTCGCAAAGAGCCTTTGTGCATCTTGCTGTGCGAAGCACATCAGGACTTCATTCTGATGGCATTGTGGCACAAGCTAAATCGCTCATTGAGAAAGATTCTGTGCAAGTGATTTTAGGACCGATGTATAGCGAGGAAGCCCTTGCGGTTTCGGAATACTGCGGTGCGCAAGGTGTCGTAATGGTTACGCCGACGGCAACCGACGAGCGCATTTCGGCAGTTTCTCCCACGAGTTTTCAACTCAACCCCACGCACCGAGCGCGCGGGGCTTCAATCGCACGCTTTGCGATTGAAGAATTGAAAGCAAAAACCGCCAGCATTTTCGTACAAGACAGCACTTATGGCAAAGAAATGGGTATCGGCTTCAAAGAAACTTTTGAGAAACTCGGTGGCGAAGTCAAACTCTTTGCGCTCCTGCCTGAATCGTTCAGCAGTTTTTCAAAAGCCCTTGCGCCACTCAATCTTGTGTTTGATAAAGAATTTGGTTATCCACTTACCCAATTCGATGTGATTTATTTGCCGATGACCTCGCCCGAAGCCGTTGCGATTGCACTCTCGCAACTTCGTTTCTACAACATTCACGGCGAATTACTCGGCTCATCAGATTGGCTTGATGAACGCTTGCTCAACAATCGCGACCTCCTTACCCATTTTTATTATGCCAGCGATTTCCAACTTACCGAAAATTCGTCGACAAACCGTGTTGTTTCACTTTACAAAACACGCTTCGGCGAAGACCCCAATGCTTTCTTTTGGCTTGGCTACGATGCAATGGATTATCTTTTGCGTGCGATTCTCTCACCTCATTCAACATCAGACCTCAAAGTTGCATTGCGCAATGCGCCACCCATGAACACTCACCACATTCCCGTATTTTTTGATGGCAAAAATGTTAATCAAATGATGAATATCATTAGATTTTCAAATGGCTCAATCGCTCGCGTGAAATAACTTTTAAACCATAACGCTAAACATTGCCATGCTCATTTATCAACGCACCATTAAAAAAGAAGTCTCCATCTTTGGAACGGGATTGCACACAGGGCAAGAGTGCATGATTACGTTCAAACCTGCGCCTGAAAACTATGGCTACCGCTTTGTGCGCACCGACCTACCCAACTCGCCTGAAATTCCTGCGGATATTGACCATGTGATTGATATTCGGCGCGGCACAACGATTGGCGTCGGCGACGCAAAAGTTCACACGACCGAACATGTGCTTGCATCACTTTACGGGTTGCAAATCGACAACTGCCGCATTGAACTCACTGGACCTGAACCGCCTGTCTGTGATGGCAGTGCAAAAATGTTCGCTGATGCCCTTTCCGCCGTCGGTTTTGAAAATCAATCTGAACCCAAAAATTATTTGGTTATTGATGAAACGGTGCATTATCATCATGCAGAAAAGCAAATTGATATTGTCGCGCTTCCGCTTGATGATTTCCGAATCACGGTCATGGTTGATTACAACAATCCTGCGCTCGGCTCACAACATACAGGGCTGTTTAACCTTGAAGAAGAGTTTGTCAAAGATTACGCACCTGCACGTACCTTTTGCTTTCTATCGGAAGTTGCTGATTTGGCAAATCAAGGGTTGATAAAAGGCGGCGATGTAGAAAATGCGATTGTGATTATTGACAAGCAACTGTCGCAAGCGGAACTTGATGACCTCTCGCAAAAAATCAGCAAGTCGGGCGTGAAGTTAGAACTTGGCGAAAATGGGATTCTCAACGGCAAAGCCTTACGCTTCAAGAACGAGCCTGCACGACACAAATTGCTTGACCTTATGGGCGACCTTGCCCTTATCGGCATGCCAATGAAGGCACAAATTTTAGCCGCTCGCCCTGGACACGCCGCCAATGTGGAATTCGTCAAAAAACTCCGAAAATTAGTCGAGAAAAATAAACTCACTCGAAAATTTCAGCACGAGAAAAAAGCAGGCGTTGTCTTTGATTCTAACGCAATTCAACGTATCTTACCGCATCGTTATCCATTTGTTTTAATTGATAAAATCATAGAGTTTAAGCTTGACGAAAAAATTGTTGCGGTCAAGAATGTAACGATAAATGAGCCGTTCTTTCAGGGGCATTTTCCAGGAAACCCTGTTATGCCAGGAGTGCTTATCTTGGAAGCAATGGCACAATCAGGTGGCATTTTGCTCTTGAACGGTAACGAAAACATAGACGAAAAACTCGTATTTTTCATGGGAATTGATAAAGCACGCTTCCGAAAGCCTGTTCTACCTGGTGATACACTTGTCATTGAATCCAACCTGAAAAGTCGACGACGCAATGTCTGCCAATTTATCTCACAAGCGTTTGTGCGCGGCGATTTGGTCTGCGAAGCCGAGCTGATGGCAACGATTGTTGATAAAAAGGTAGCACAGTAAGTTCTTGTTCTTTTCAACCTTTTCTTAATTAAAAACTTAAACCTAAACAGAACAATCATGCGAAGAAACTTCTCATTATCCACTTTATGCTTGGCACTTTTGCTCTTGTTCAAAAGTGCATCGGCACAAATTCAAGGGGAACGCGGCGACTCCGAAGGCGCAAAATTTGGTATCGGCGTTGGTGGGGGTGTCAATCAGCTGTTTCACTTTTATGACACTAAACTCGGCTACGCTGCTGGACTAAAACTAAAACTCTTTCTTGCGCCAGAGTTCAACTTCAACTTGCAAGCCGCTTATCAAGGCACGGGCGCAGGCAAAAAAACTGTTGATGCTACTGGTGGTGGCAATGCTATTATTGGTGTTGGTGGAGCAGGCATCGTGGGTCTCAACCTCACCCTGCAATACAACTTTCTGACCAAGAGCGTCTTTAATCCATACATTTTTGCAGGGGGAACGCTTCAATTTCCTGGCGTTTCTGAACCATCAGTTCGCGTCAACGGTATAACTGTTCCTAATCCAGCACCTTACAGAGACAACACGATGTTAGGCGGCGTTGTCGGCGGTCTCGGTGCGGAATACTTCATCACGGAAACCGTGAGCATTGACGCTAATGCCAATTATCACTACCTTTTTGCCGACCGATTGACCGCTGTTCCTTATCGTGAAGCCAACCCTTCCACCTTTGTGCCCAGTCGTTTCAGAGACGGCTTGAACTCTGCACTTTTGACCGGACTTTTAGGTCTTAATGTTTATTTTGGCGACTACGCGCCGCCACCACCACCGCCTTCTCCTGCCATTACTTTTAACGCCTCGCCGACTTCGGTTGATAAGGGTCAATCGGCTACACTCACTTGGTCAGTCATGTTTGCCGATACTGTCATGCTTGATGGACAAATGGTCGATACTGCTGGCTCGCGCACCGTTACGCCGAATCAAACTACCACTTACACACTCACAGCGATTGGCAAGGGTGGCACTGTGAATAGCACGGCTACTGTGACGGTCGTTCAGCCACCACCGCCACCACCACCGCCGCCACCACCGCCACCGCCACCACCAACACTCAAGACATTGAAAGTAGGCGAAAAACTGGCTTACAAGATTAACTTTGCCGCTGGCAGTGCCAAGATTGACAAAGCCGATTATCCGAAGTTAGATGAAATTGCCTCTGAACTTTTGGAGCGTCCCGATATGGTTGTGGAGATTTCAGGACACACGGATAATGTTGGCAATCCGCGCCGCAACCTTGCGCTTTCACGCCAACGCGCCCAAGCCGTGAAGAATTACCTTGTCAAGAAGAAAGTCCCTGCGCGCAACATGGTCGTGAGAGGGGCTGGGGATAAAGAGCCTGTGGGAGACAACAGCACCGAAGTCGGTCGCGAGCAAAACCGCCGCATCGAGTTCAAAGTGCTTCGCTTTATTGAACCAAAAGCCCCGCGCAAAAAGCGCAAGTAAGCCAAGTTGAAGGCTTCGTTCAGCAAAAGGCGATTCAAAATTGAATCGCCTTTTTATTTTTCGTGCATCTCAAAATAGGCATTGCTTTTCAGCCTTGCGTTGCTTATTTAGGCACTCTGATTCACTGCAACGTGGATCCTGTTTTCAAAACAAATCCCAAACATTCTTGTCTAATGTTGCTTGCGAGAAACGAACAATCCATAATTGTCTCTGTGTTTCTACCAGACCAACGTTTTTTTGTTTGTTATGAATCGTTCTCGCATTTTCATTGCTGTTTTGTTTTTGTTCTCTCTTTTCTGTGGGCAGGCTTTTGCGCAAGAGTTGCCGCGCAAATTGCGCATTGTTTCGGGCATTGTTCTTGACAGTGAAGATAATCAGCCGTTGCGTGCGGTCAAGATTAAAGTTGTCGGGAAAAAAGTTGGCACGCTTACCAGCATCAATGGTCGGTTTCAACTGACACTTCTGCCAGGTAAATACACCCTCACATTTTCTATGGTCGGTTACGAAACTGAAACGGTTGATGTGGATTTAACCGAATCAGACCAGACGCTCAAAGTCATTTTGAAATCGCCCACGTTCGGTGCGGAAGAAGTGGCGGTTTTTGCCGAAGACCCCGGCGTTACACTCATTTGCGAAGCCTTAAAGCGCAAGAAGCGTCAGCAAGATTCGCTTCGAAGTTATCGCTACATGCTTTACACGAAGTTCGTTGCCAGCACCGATTCCAACACGGCTAATCGTTCCAGCGGCAAGTCCGATACAACGATTGTTTCCATCTTTGAGTCTTACTCCAAAGGCTATTACAAGAAGTCTAACAAGTATTACAATCAAATTGTGCAACGCCGTCAGAGCGCAAATGTGCCACAGTCTGCAAACTTTGTCGTTTTCGGTACGAACCTCAACGCCTACGATGATTATGTCGAGATTTTGGGACAGGAAATCGCTACGCCGTTTCACCCCGACGCACTTGATTTTTATGATTTTACGCTTGGCAAACGCATTGGCTCGGATTCCTTGCGCTTCATTCGCCGCCTTTTCTTCAAGCCGAAAACCACACAGCGCAAACTCTTTGAAGGCTATGTGGATATGGATATGGATAAACACATTCCCTTGCAATTAGAGATGAAACCGAATCGTGCCGTTCGATTGCCGTTTGACGCCATGCTTGTTTATCGACAGCAATTTGACGAGTTCGAGAATTTTTATGTAATGCCTGTTGGCATGCAAATTCAATCTTCTGCTGAAGCCGCTGTGCTATTTGTCATTTCGCCGCGCATTGATATTGATATTGAAACGGTTGCTTACGATTACCACTTCAACGAACCGTATCCTGACGAATTATTTTCGCGTCGGCGCGTCGAGATTAGCAAAACAGCAGATGTGCCAGATTCATCGTATTGGGGTAAAAACGCTGTGCTTCCACTCCGCCCCGAAGAAGTCTATGCTTACCGCGCGATTGAAATTGCACAGGATAATCCTGATTCATCTATCGGCATTGTGTTTTTCAATCGCCTCATTGCGCCCATCTCTCGTGCCATTCGCTTTTTGAACACTAAGCCATTTACAGGCATTGAAGATTTATTTCATTACAATCGCGTGCAAGGCGCATATCTCGGATTGGGATTGGAACAACGTTTTTGGGAACGGCTTGATGCTACTGTCTCTTTGGGCTACGGTTTTTCCGACATGCGCGGCAATTATGAGTTGAAACTCAAATACATTCTCCGAGAACAAGAAGATATGTTTCTGACGGCGCGTGCTTATCGCACACTTTCTCGCCGTGATAATCCGTTCATTGTTCGCCCGCCGATTATTACCACGCTTTCACTGCTCAACAAAAATGACTACGGCGATTACTACTACGCCGATGGCTTCGAACTTTCAGGCGAAATTGGCTTTGGACAACTCATCTACATTCAGCGCGATGACTTTCAGCACCCAACAATTTTCAAACTCTTTTTCCGAAATGAACTGCAAACTAATGCACAAACCAACGCCACGTTTGCTCTCTTTGGTGGAAACCGCACGTTTCGCGAAAACCCTGCCATCTTCAATGGTGTGATGCGCTCGTTTGGCTTCGATGTACAAGTCAATTACAGTCCTATCAGGCGCATTGCGAATTTCGGCTTTCAACTCAAGGGCGAATTTTCGAAGCCAAGTGCAATTCCCAGCGATTTTGATTTTACGCAGTATTTTAGCTCGCTCTTGTGGCGCACACGCACGCTTCCATTGTGGCGAATCGATTTGAGATTGAGCGGCGGTTACTCGACAGGCAATGTGCCGCCACAACGCTTTTTCAGTTTGGAATCGGCAGTTGGCGGAACTGCGGCAGCAAGTGCAGGCGTCTTTCGTGGCATGCAAGTCAAAGAGTTTTACGGCGATAAATTTTTCTCGCTTTCGCTTGAACACAATTTCGGCGAAATTATTCCCGGCGTCTTCCGCATTCCTAACATTGCCTCTTTCGGTATTGAGTTCATTTTCTTAGGTGGAATTGGGTGGTCGGAATTTTCAAGGCGCACCTTAGATTTCACGCGCACATCGCTTCCAACAACAACACTCACAAGCGAAAAGTGGTATTATGAAGTCGGCTTTGGCTTAAATCAGATTCTCATCATTTTGCGCACCGATTTCACGCTTCGGCTCTCGCAAACCCGTGCGCCGCAACTTTTCTTCACAATCTCTTCTGCTACGCTCTGATTGTTGTTGGCACACGGATTGACCTTTGTGAACTTCGTGTATGTCTTCGTGTTCTTTGTGGTTTCTTTCTCACCACAACGCAGGAATTTATACCTCACCCTGTTTCGGCAATGCCGAAACGTCCCTCTCCTTGCGAAAGGAGAGGGACGTCGCGCAGCGACAGGGTGAGGTCAACCAACAAAGTGAAAGTTGTTTCCGCATTTTTATCTGTGTGCTGTCATTTTTATCTTTTATCTGCAAACGGAATCGACTGCTGAACATCTTATCAAACAAATAAGGCGAGATTGCTCTCGCCTCATCTTCACTTTACAACCTTCAATCTTTAACCTTCCAACCCTTATTTCACCAAAAGCATCTTCATCATTTTCGTGTAACTGCCCTGCGGTGAAGTTGCCTGCAAGCGATAGAAATACACACCACTTGTAAGGTTGCCTGCGTTAAAATTGACTTCGTATCGTCCTGCGGCTTGTTCTGCATCTACCAGCAATGCCACACGGCGACCGAGCATATCAAACACTTCTAACTTCACTGAACTGCTTGCCGAAAGTTGATAGCGAATGATGGTGCTTGGGTTAAACGGATTGGGATAGTTTTGCTCCAAGAGGTATTCTCGCGGTCGCTCGAGCGAGGCAATCGGTTGTGCGCTGAGCACTGCCGTATCAACGCTAACGCTATCCAAAATCAAGATGGCTTGCGCTTGCTCATTGTAGTGGAAGCCGATGAAGATGTTTTGATTTTGGAATTGGCTCAAACTAATTTGGTAGCGTTGTCCTGCGGTTTCGGTAGTCGGTAGAATTTTAGCGATAGGTTCGCCGTAGTTGAGCGGTCCTGCACCGGTGGTGGAGATACGCACGCGCAAGGTATCTTGTCGGAACTGTCCGCCGAGTGTAGCACGCTTTGCCCAGAAGGTAAGGTTTGAGGTATTAAACACTTGGGTTCTTGGCGAAACGAGCCATGCATCGTTGCGCAGTGCGGTATTGAGTTCAGCGCGCACTAAGGCGACCGCGTTTCCGAAAATTCGATACGCCGTCGAAGTTGAGCGCGTCCAACTTTGCTGACCTTGTGGCGCAAACGACAGCCA
>Ga0308409_1000507_pt1 | contig 20896 bp, 18 predicted proteins | sample HotsprSampleMSe4_FD_203469 | JGI IMG/M metagenome (GOLD analysis project Ga0308409, IMG submission 203469) | Hot spring phototrophic mat microbial communities from Mushroom Spring, Yellowstone National Park, Wyoming, United States - 20060912_MSe4 ... | reverse complement strand
GGAGAATCCGGTCGGCGCGACCACCATGGCAAGCGCGAAGACGAAGGAGAGCATGCCGGTCGCCGCCCCCACCTGGCCCACCGGGGCGAGCCGCGCCGTCTCCGACAGGAGCACGCCGTTCCACCCGATCGCGGTCGCGCCCATCGCCACCCCCGCCCCTGCCACCAGCACCGGCGGCCAGCCCGGCTCGGCGAGCGCAAGCGTCACCGCGGCAGCAGCCGTGGCGAGGCCGAGCCCCGAGAGCACGAAGAGCGGCCCGACGATGTCGGCGACGAGCCCCCACAGGACGCGCCCCGCCACACCGGCGGCCTGCGCGAGAGAGAGGTTCAGCCCGGCGAGCAGGAGGTCGTAGTGCAGGATCTCGGTCTGGAACACGACGAAGAAGGACGAGAAGCAGAACTGCGACACGCCGAAGGCGGCGCCGACGAGCGCGATCGCGCGCAGCTTGGGCTGGCTTCGGAACAGGCCGAGGCTCGCCTTCGCCCCGGCGAGGCCGACCTTGGTGGTCGGGTCGCGATCCGCGTCGAGGGAACGGCGCAAGGGCTGCAGCGCCAGAGCCGTCATCACCGCGAGCAGGGCGAGACCCGCGACTCCGCCGCGCCAGCCGAGCGCGAGCCCGAGCGGCGGCGCGATCATGCCGATCAGCATCGCCCCGCCGGGAACGCCGGTCTGCTTGACGGAGAAGACGAGGCTTCGGCTCCGCTGCGGCGCCATGTCATGCAAGAGGTGGCTTCCCGCCGGCGTCAGCGGCCCGTGCCCAACGCCGCCGATCAGCGCCGAGGCGACCAGAGCGGCGGGGTGGCCGAGGGTCGCGACCATCAGCCCGAGGGCGATCACGGCGAGCGCCGCCTGGCACAGCCGCACCGGCCCGAGCCGGGCGATCAGCGGGCCGGTCAGCGGGCCGGAGAGAAGCGAGCCGGCATAGACGAGCGCCACATTGATTCCGGCAAGCCCGGGCGGGAGTCCCGTGTCCTCGGCGATCAGGGGGGCGAGAACGGGAACGCCGAGGAAGGCGCCCATCGCCGCAAGATGCGTGCCGAGCAATGCGATCAGGACGAGTGAAATCGAGGGTGCGGAGCCGCGCGTCGCGTGTGAGGCCATGATGCCCCACACTCTAGGCGAGGCCGGCGCGCTTGACACCCCCGCCCTGCGCGGCTTGGGTGCCGTCGCTTCCCAGGGAGAGGGCAGAACGCGATGCATGCTCCAGTTCCGCGCCGCGGCGCGGCGCTTCTGGCGAGGCTTCTCGTGCTGGCATGGGCCCTGGCGGCGGCGTTCGCGGGCCCGTCAACAGCCGTGGCGCAATTGGGCCCGTTGCCGGAAAGCGCTGCACCGGCCGCTCCCGGCCAGGCGGTGACGGAGCCGGCAATCGGCCGCGCCCCTGCGCCGGCGCTCGCCCTGCCGGCAGCCGAAGCCGCACGGCTCGCCGAGCTGTTGCGCGATGAGCGGCGTCGGAACGAGCTGATCGCGCTGCTCGACAGCCTCGCGCAGGTGGCGGCGAGCGGGGCGGAGCCTGCGCCCCCTCCCCAGGCCGAGCCGCCCCTGCCGCTACCGCTCGCGCCGCAGAGCCTGCTCGCCCAGGTTCTGCTCGCCCTGTCGAACACGCTCGGCGACATCTCGTCCTGGGTGATCGCAGCGGTGCGCAGCGCCAACGACCTGCCCGCCGTGGTCGAGGCCGGCCGGCGCTTCCTGTTCGACGAGGCCGTGCGCGGCCGTGCCTTCGACCTGTTCTGGAAGGCGATGGTCGTGCTCGCGGCCGGGATCGCGGTCGAGCGCAGCCTGGTCGCGCTGCTGCGCCCCGCACGCCGGCGGATCGCTGCCGCCGCCGAAGGGGTCGAGCGCTACGGCCAGCGCGCCGGCCTCTCCTTCGCCCGCTTCCTCGTCGACCTCATTCCGGTGATCGCCTTCGCCGCGGTGAGCTATGCCGTGATCACCGCGATCGAGCGTTGGCCTTCGCAGCGCGTGCTGCTCATCGTCGCCAACAATGCCTATCTCGCGGCGCGGCTCGCCCGGGCGGTCGGCCGGCTCGTGTTCGCCCCGGAGGTGCCGCAGCTTCGGCTGATCCCGATGGCGGACGAGACCGCCGCCTACTGCCAGGTGTGGCTGCGGCGCATCAGCGTCTGGGTGGTGACCGGCTATGCGGTGGCCGAGGCGGTGCTGATCTTCGGCCTCGGCCAGGCGGCGCATGACGGGCTCGTCCGCTTCGTCGAGTTCGTCCTGATGCTGTTCCTGGTGCTGATCGTGCTGCAGAACCGCGCCGCGGTCGCTGCCGTGATCCGGGCGCCGGAGGAGGCCCGGGGTCCTTGGACGGTCGCGCGCAACCGGCTGGCCGATGTCTGGCACCTGCTCGCGGTCGCCTATCTCGTCGCCGGCTGGGCCGTCAGCGCGCTGCAGATCTCCGACGGCTATGCGTATCTGTTGCGCTTCACCGCAACGACGCTCGCCGTGCTCGGCGCGGCCAAGCTCGCGGAACTCGTCTCCGACCGTCTGCTTGGCCGCGTGTTGCGCGTCGAGCCGGACCTCAAGGGCCGCTACCCCGGGCTCGAGGGGCGGGTGAACCGCTACACGCCGATCCTGCGCACGCTGATCCATGCCGCGATCTGGGCGACCGCGGCGGTGGTGCTGCTCGAGCTCTGGGGCCTCGGCGCCTTCGCCTGGTTCGAGCAGGGGCGGCTCGGAGCGCGGGTGGTGAGCGCGCTCGCCTCGGTGCTATTCACCCTCGTGATCGCGCTGTTCGTTTGGGAATCGATCAACTCGGCGATCAACCGCCACCTCGAGAAGCTCTCGCGCGATGCCGAGGCGGCGCGTACGGCGCGCGTGCGCACGCTTCTGCCGATGCTGCGCACCGCGCTTTTGTTCCTCATGATCATCGTCGTGTCTCTGATCGTGCTGAACGAGCTCGGGGTGAACATCGCGCCCCTTCTCGCCGGTGCGGGCGTGATCGGCATCGCTATCGGCTTCGGTTCGCAGAAACTTGTCCAGGACGTGATCACCGGCATCTTCCTGCTCGCCGAGGATGCGATCGCGGTGGGCGATGTGGTGAACGTCGCGGGCCAAGGCGGGGTGGTCGAGGCGCTCTCGATCCGCTCGATCCGGCTGCGCAGCATCGACGGCACGGTGCATATCGTCCCGTTCTCGGCCGTGACCACCGTCTCGAACATGACCAAGGACTTCGCCTTCGCCGTGTTCGACGTCGGCGTCGCCTACGGCGAGGACACCGACCGGGTGGTCGAGGTTCTGCGTGCGGTCGGCGCCGAGATGCGCGCCGAGCCGCGCTGGGCGAACGTGATCCGCGAGCCGCTCGAGGTGATGGGGGTGGATCGCTTCCTCGACAGCGCGGTGGTGATCCGCTGCCGCTTCCGCACCAACCCGGGCAGCCAGTGGGCCGTCTCGCGCGAGTTCAACCGGCGCTACAAGAAGCGCTTCGACGAGCTCGGGATCGAGATCCCGTTCCCCTACCGGAAGGTGGTGGTTCAGGCCGAAGGTGGGGGGCCCGTCAGCGCCGAGGCGAAACAGGCCGCCGCGATCGCCGGGGCGGCGTAAGCGCGCAGCGTCGGGTCCCGGCGCTGACCGCGCGATGGGGCGTCAGCGACCGCCCCGGCCTGACAAGACCCTCCGATCATCCGGATGACTCCTCGTGTCATCCGCGCGCGCCCGTTCTTGTCACCAATCCTTCATTGCGCGGAGATCAGTCTGACACATGGGCGGCGTGAGCGGGGGTCATGGAGACCCTCGCGACGCCCGCGATCGAGATCGATGGTCTGACCGTCCGCTTCGGCGATGTCGTGGCGGTCGACAGCGTCTCCTTCTCTGTCGCGCGCGGCGAGATGGTGGCGGTGATCGGCCCCTCCGGCGCCGGCAAATCCACCCTTCTGCGCGCGATCAACCGGCTTGTTCCGATCAGCGAGCGGCGGCTGGTCGCCGACGGAGTGGACGTGACGCGGCTGCGCGGCCGCGCGCTGCATCGCTGGCGCGCACGCGGCGATGATCTTCCAGCAGTTCAACCTCTCGCCGCGGCTCGATGCGTTGACCAACGTGCTTACCGGGCGGCTGATCGACCTTCCCTTCTGGCGCTCCTGGACCGGATCGTTTTGCTCGCGTGACCAGCTTGACGCCATGCTCCTGCGCGACGAGCTCGGGCTTGCCGAGAAGGCCTTCGTCAGGGTCGAGCGGCTCTCGGGAGGGCAGCAGCAGCGCGTTGCGATCGCACGCGCGCTGATGCAGCGGCCCGCACTGATCCTCGCCGACGAGCCAACCGCATCGCTTGATCCGCGCAACGCCCGCGTGGTGATGGAGACGCTGCGGGCGATCAACCGCACCCGCCGCATCACGATCCTCGTCAACCTGCATCATGTCGAGCTTGCGCGCGCGTACACCGACCGTGTCGTCGCGCTGCGCGGCGGCCGGGTCGTGTTCGACGGGCCGCCGGATGCGCTCGACAGCGCCCTGCTCGCCTCGCTCTACGCCGGCGACGACGGGGAGGCGGAGGAACCCGCGCCCCGCCGTCTCGAACTCGCCTGAGCGCCGACACCGAAAAGGAGCCACCACCATGATGACCCGACGCGTCCTCCTCGCCGGCCTCGCGGCGCTCGGCCTCGCCGCCCCCGTGCAGGCGGACTGGCGCGGCCAGTTCCGCGAGATCGGCTTCGGGGTGATCCCGGTCGAGACACAGACCCAGGCGATGGCCTCGTTCGAGGCGTTCATCCCCTACGCGAGCAGCAAGCTCGGCGTGCCGGTACGACTCTTCACCGCCTCCGACTTCATCGGCGTCAATAACGCTCTGATCGCGAAACAGATCCATTTCGCCTGGACTAGCCCCTCCGCGATGGCGGGGTCATGGCTCGAGTGCCAGTGCGTGGAGCCGATCGTCGCCGCGCTCGATGTCGCGGTCTATGCCATCGACCTGATCAGCGCGCGTCTTCGGCGGGCGCTGATCCGGGGCGGGGAGAGCGCCGCACGGCCGATCTGAGCCGGCGTGCCCGGCCGCAGCGGGGGGAACGCCGAGGGGCAGAGGCTCGCGGACGCGGGGCTCTCGCCCGCCTCAGCCCCCCGACGCCCGCACCGCCCAGAACGACGCGACACCCGCAAGCAGCGCCCACGTCGCTGAGCGCGTGCGCGCCATCACAAGAAGCGTCACCGCCGCGCCGACGAGGCCGGCAAGCCCCTCCCGCGCCACCGCCGGCGCGGCGAAGGCGACAAAGATCGCCCCGGGCAAGTGCGAGAGAAAGGCGCGCAGGAACGGCCCTGGCTGAACCCGCCGGAGCACGAGATAGCCCGAGGCACGAACCGCGAAGCTCACCGCTGCCATGCCCAGGATCGCCCCGAGTGTCAGCATGTCGACCCCGCTCATCGCCTCGCCCCCCTCGCCCGCGTGTCACGCCAGGCGCCGGCGGCCGCCCCCGCCACCGCACCGATCACCACCGCAAGCGCAGGGGTCGGCAGGATCGGGGTGACGCCGAGCGCCACGGCCGCCGCGACCGACCAGGGAAGAATGTCCGGCCCCACACCACGCCACAGCGGCACGAGCAGAGCGATCAGGCACGCAGGCGCGGCGAAGAACAGGGGATGCCCCGGCGGCAGCGCCACCACCGTCCCCATCACGTGCCCCGCCGCCGTGGTGACGAGCCACGCCGCCCACAACGCGAGCGCGGCGCCCAGATAGAACAGCGCGTCCTGCCGCCCCGCCCGCATCTCGGCGAGCGACAGAGCCCAGGCGTGATCGACGATCGTGCCGACGGAGAGCCAGCGCCGCCAGCCCGAGAGCGCATCGAGCCACGGCGCGAGCGACGGCCCCATCAGGGCGAAGCGGAGATTGACGGCAAGCGCCGCAACCACGGCCGAAAGCACGGGCGCGGCGTCCTGCCAGCTCTCGAGAGCGAGGATCTGCGCCGTGCCGGCGAACACGAGCCCGCTCATCAGAACCGCCTCGAGGAGCGTCAGGCCTTTGCCTTGCGCGAGCACGCCGACCACGAGGCCGAAAGGGAGGAGCCCGAGCGTCAGCGGCAGGGCGGAGCGGACCCCGCGCCGGAACCCCTCGCCTGTGGCGATGACGGCCATCCGGGCGCGTCAGCGCCGGAACGCGGCGATTCGGGCCTCCGCCTCGGCCGCGTCCATCGCGAGCACCGCCTCGGCGACCGAGCGGGGAAACCCTGCACGGGCGAGCGCGGCAAGGGCACGGCGACGCGCCTCCGCGGCTGAGGCAGGATCGTGCGGCGCCTCCGCGGCGAAGGGGCCGATCCTGCGACGCCTCGCGGCGATGCAGGCCGCGGCGAGCTCCGCCTCCCGGTCGGGCAGGGCCTCGGCAAGCGCCGCCTCAACCTCCTCACCCGCGCCCTTGGCGGCGAGCTTCGCGGCGATCACCGCCCGGGAGTGGCCGCCGCGCGCGAGGCGTCTCGCCCGTGTTGCAGCAAAGGCAAGGTCGGAGACCGCCCCGGCCGCGGCGAGGCGGGCCACCACGCGGGCCGCCGCCGCTCGCCCCTGCGCGATCGCCTCGGCCGCCTCGTCCTCCCCGAGGCCAGCCCGGCTCGCCCAGCGCCGCACCCGGTTGACGAGCACACGCTCGAGCCCGGCTTGCGTCGTGGCATAGCGGGCGAGATGGGCGAGCGCTGCCTCGTGCAGCGAGGCCTCGGTCGGTCGTTCCGGAGGGGGGGAGCGGCGCGGCATCGGCGCAGCATGCCAAGCCGTGGCGTCCGCTGCACCACGCCGCGCGCGGGGCGGCCATGCAAGCGGCCGCGTCATTTGACTTTGCCCGAGCCGGTGCCCACTCTCCGGCTTTTCCGGGATCGACCCCGGAGCCGGATGGAGAGGACAGAGGACAGCACCGTGATTCCCGCCCTGATGCCGACCTATGCCCGCGCCGACCTCGCCTTCGTCCGGGGCGAGGGCGCGCGTCTGTGGGCGGAGGACGGGCGACGATTCCTCGATTTCGGCTCCGGAATCGCCACCTCCAGCCTCGGCCATGCGCATCCGCACCTCGTCCGCGCGATCGCCGACCAGGCGGCGAAGGTGATGCATGTCTCGAACCTCTACCGGATCCCGCAGGCCGAACGTCTCGCGGCGCGGCACGTCGCCGCCTCCTTCGCCGACAGCGTGTTCTTCTGCAACTCCGGGGCGGAGGCGAACGAGGGCATGATCAAGGCGATGCGCCGGACGATGGCCGAGACCGGCCGCCCCGAGCGCTACCGCATCATCACCTTCGAAGGCGCCTTCCACGGCCGGACGCTTGCCACCCTCGCTGCCACCGGCAACCCGAAATATCTCGACGGCTTCGGCCCGAAGGTGGACGGGTTCGACCAGGTTGCATTCGGCAACATGAACGCGGTACGCGATGCGATCACCCCCGCGACGGCCGGGGTCATCATCGAGCCGGTTCAGGGCGAGGGCGGGGTGCGGCCGGCCGAGCTCCGTTTCCTGCGCGAGCTGCGCGCGATGTGCGACGAGTACGGGCTCCTGCTCGGCCTCGACGAGGTGCAGATCGGGATGGGCCGCTCGGGCAAGCTCTGGGCGCATCAGTGGGCGGGGATCGAGCCCGACGTGATGTCGGCCGCGAAGGGGATCGGCGGCGGCTTCCCGCTCGGCGCCATCCTCGCCAAGGAGCACGTGGCGAAGCACCTCAAGCCCGGCACGCACGGCACCACTTACGGCGGCAACCCGCTCGCCTGCGCCGCCGGAAACGCGGTGCTCGACGTGATCCTCGCCGACGGCTTCCTCGACCGCGTGGACCGGGTGGCGCGCCATCTCTGGCGCGGCCTGCTCGCGCTCAAGGAGCGCAACGCCGACCTGATCGAGGACGTGCGCGGGGCGGGGCTCCTGCTCGGCATCCGGCTGCGCGAGGGCGTCCTCAACACCGATCTCCAGGCCGCTGCGGTGGCGGAGGGGCTGCTCACGGTGGCAGCTGGGCAGAACGTGCTTCGCCTCGCGCCGCCCCTGATCATCACCGAGGCGGAGGCCGATGAGGCGGTGATGCTGCTCGAACGCGCGCTCGCGAGAATGCGCGAGGCAGCGGTGCCGAAGGCGGCGGCGCAATGAACCTGCAGCGTGCCGTCCGCCGCGACGCGGCCGATGCAGCGGGGACGCCGGACGCCTCCCGCCCGCCCCCCGCTCCGCCGCGCCACTTCCTCGATCTCTGCGACCTCTCGGAAGCGGAGCTCCGCCACATGCTCGAGCTCGGCCGCGCCTTCAAGGCCGGCCGCGGCGTCCTCGCCACACGCCCGCTCGAAGGGCGGGCGCTCGCTCTGATCTTCGAGAAGCCCTCCACGCGCACTCGCGTCTCCTTCGAGGTGGCGATGCGCCGCCTCGGCGGCGAGGTGGTGGTGCTCTCGGCCAAGGAGATGCAGCTCGGCCGCGGCGAGACGGTGGCGGATACGGCGCGCGTCCTCTCCCGCTATGTCGATGCCATCATGCTGCGCACCGACAGTGCCGCGAAGCTCGCCGAGCTCGCCTCGGCCGCGACCGTTCCGGTGATCAACGGGCTGACCGACAAGTCGCACCCCTGCCAGCTCATGGCCGACATCATGACCTTCGAGGAGCATCGTGGGCCGATCCGCGGCCGCACCGTCGCCTGGTGCGGCGACAGCAACAACGTCGCCCGCAGCTGGATCCATGCCGCGGCGCGGTTCGGCTTCACGCTCAGGATCGCCGCCCCCGAGGCGCTCCGCCCCCCGCCGGAGCTGCTCGCCTGGGCAAGCGCGGAAGGAGCGGTGATCGAGCTCACCGAGAGCCCGGAGGAGGCAGTGGCCGGTGCCGACGCGGTGGTGACCGACACCTGGGTGTCGATGAACGACGCTCCGGGCACGAACCGCCACAACCTCCTCCGCCCCTTCCAGGTGAACGAGGCGCTGATGGCGAAAGCCGCCCCGGGGGCGATCTTCATGCATTGCCTGCCCGCCCATCGCGGCGAGGAGGTCACCGACGGCGTGCTCGACGGGCCGCAGAGCGTTGTGTTCGACGAGGCGGAGAACCGCCTGCACGCCCAGGCCGGGGTGCTCGCCTGGTGCCTCGGCGTCGGCGAGGCGGCACGGGCGGCGCGGTGACCGCGGGGCGATGAGCGCGCGCGCCGGGCCCGATCGCGCCGCCCACCCCGTCCCCGACCTCACTGTTCCGAACGCGATCCGTCCGTTCTATCTCGAGGGCGCGCCCGCCCGCGGCCAGCTCGTCCGTCTTGGGCCGCTCGCCGAGGCGGTTCTCTCGCGCCACGCCATCCCCGCCCCGGTCGCCGCCCTGCTCGGCGAGGCGCTCGCGCTCACCGCCGGGCTCGCCGCGGCTCTGAAGTTCGAAGGCTCGTTCTCGCTTCAGGCGCGCGGGGACGGGCCGGTGGCGATGCTGCTCGCCGACTGCACGGCGACGGGGGCGTTGCGCGGCTACGCCAAGGTCGATGCCGAGGCCGTCGCCGCACTCGCCGCCAACCCCTCGGCTGCGCGGCTTCTCGGCGCCGGCCATCTCGCCTTCACCGTCGACCAGGGGCCGGAGATGGAGCGGTATCAGGGAATCGTCCCGCTCGAGGGCGCGACGCTGTCCGACCTCACCCACACCTGGTTCCGCACGAGCCAGCAGGTCGAGGCGGCGGTGAAGCTGGTCGCCGCTCCCACTCCGGCCGGCTGGCGCGCCGCCGCGCTCCTGCTCGAGCGGCTCGCCTTCGAGGGCGGCGGGGCGCGCGTCAAGAAAACGCCGGAGGAGGAGGACGAGGCCTGGCGCACGGCGGTGATGCTTGCCGGCTCCGTCACCTCGGCCGAGCTGCTCGATGACGGGCTGAGCCCAGAGCGGCTCCTGTGGCGCCTGTTCCACGAGCTCGGCCCGAAGGCGCAGGCGCCGCGGCCGGTCTCGTTCGGCTGCCGCTGCACCCGCGAGCGGATCGGCCGGATCCTCGCCGGGTTCGCCGAGAAGGAGCTCGACGACATGGCCGAGGCGGGAACGATCACCGTCACCTGCGAGTTCTGCAACGTTGACTTCCGCTTCCGGCGCAGCGATTTGGGCGCGGGCGCGCCCTAAGACGCGCCGACCGGGACGGGGGACGCCTCACGCGCATGCGCACCGCACGCCGGCCTGCCTTGGCTGCCGCAGCCGCCTCTCTCGCCGCGCTCGCTCTCGCCAGCTGCGCCGGCGAACCGCCCCCGCCCCCGCTCGCGCCGCGGGCGCTCGACTACACCTGGCTCACCCCGCTCAGGCTCGACGTCGCCCGGGTTGAGATCGTCGAGGGCTACGTTCCGCCGCGCCTGCCACCCCATGTCGACCACCGGATGGCGGTGGAGCCGCGCGCCGCGCTCGAGCGCATGGCGCGCGACCGCGTCCTCCCTTGGGGAACCGAGGGGACCGCCACGGTGACCATCACCGACGCCTCGATGGTCGAGGAGCGCCTGCCGCGTCAGGGCGGCCTCGCCTTCCTGTTCGGCTCCCAGCCCTCGGAGCGGTACACGCTGACGCTTGCGGTCACGCTCGACATCCGCGGCGGCGGGGCGCTGCGCGGCGGCGGCATCAACGGCCGGGCCGAGGCACGCGTCCAACGCGTCCGAACCGTCAACGACGACGTTCCCCAGGCCGGGCGTGACCGGATCTGGGACGAGATGCTGCGCGAGGCGATGGACGATGCGCGCGGCATGAATGTCGAGTTCGAGTTCCAGGTGCGTCAGGCGCTCAGAAGCCTGCTCGTGCCGGAGGGGATGCCGCGGCCGAACCCCGCCGCCGTCGAGGTCCAGGACCTCGGCCCACCCGGGTCGTCGCCGCCCGCGGCCTCCTCTGCCCCGCGCGAGCTTGCGCCCGCGCCGCCGCGCTCCCACGATCCGGCCACCCCGCCGCCCGGCCTCGTGCCCGGCCCAGGGGGAACACCGGGCATGGGAACGCTCGGCACCCTGCCCGTCCGGCGCTGAGCGCACCGCCACGCCCGGGCCACGCCCCGCGCAGAGAGGAGACGCCCATGCCACGCCTTACCTTCCGCAACCCGCCCGGCGTGCATTCGACCGGAGGCCGCTACAGCCACAGCGCGATCGTCGAGGGGGCGGAGCGCTGGGCGCATTTCTCAGGCCAGGTCGGCACGCGGCCGGACGGGACGGTGGCGGAGACGGGCGAGGAACAGTGCGCGGTCGCGGTCGCGAACCTGCGCGCCCTGCTCGCCGATGCCGGAATGACGCCCGCCAACATCGTCAAGCTGACGGTGTTCCTGACCGACCCCGCCCTGATCCCGGCCTATCGTGCGGCGCGGGCGGCGGCGTTCGGCGAGGGCTTCGCGCCGGCCTCGACCCTGCTCATTGTCGCGGGCCTCGCGAGCCCTAACGACAAGGTCGAGATCGAGGCGATCGCCTGCGCGTGAGGGAGGCCGGGCCGGTTCCTTGAAGCGGCCGCGCGCCGCCGCTAGAACGCGCCGATGGCAGTGCCCGACGTCCGAGTCGCCCCGAGCCTGCTCGCCGCCGATTTCGCTCGCCTCGCCGAGGAGGTGCGCGCGGTCGAGGCCGCCGGCGCGGATTGGCTGCACCTCGATGTGATGGACGGTCATTTCGTCCCCAACATCACCTTCGGGCCGCAGCTCGTAGGCGCCGTCAAGCGCGTCGCCACGCGGCCGCTCGACGTGCACCTCATGATCGCCCCGGCCGACCCCTATCTCGCCGCCTTCGCCGAAGCCGGCGCCGACCTGATCACCGTCCACCCCGAGGCCTCGCCGCATCTGCACCGCACGCTGCAGGCGATCCGCGCGCTCGGCTGCCGGGCCGGGGTGGCGCTCAATCCGGCGACACCGATCTCGGCGGTCAAGTGGGTGCTCGACAGCATCGACCTGATCCTCGCGATGACGGTGAACCCGGGCTTCGGCGGGCAGGCCTTCCTCGAGGCGCAACTTCCGAAGATCGCCGCGCTGCGGCGCCTGATCGAGTCCTCGGGCAGGGCGATCGCGCTCGAGGTCGATGGCGGGGTGACGGCCGAGACGGGCAGGCGCGCGCGCGAGGCGGGAGCCGACGTGCTCGTGGCCGGAACGGCGGTGTTCGGCGCGTCCGACTACGCCGCTGCGATCGCGGCGCTGAAGGCGCCGCTGACCGTGGCGGCATGAGGGCCGGCGCATGCTTTGGCCGCGCCTGACGGGCCGGGCCGGGTGATGGCGGGGCTCGACCCGCTCGATCCGCGCGCCTGGGTGAGAGCGGTCGGGAGGATTTTCGGCCGGCTTCCGACGCCGCCGGTTCGCCTCGGTCGTTTGCCCGACGCGCCGGCGGTCCCTGTCCGCGACCCCTGGGCCGGCGAGCCCCAAGCCGGCGCGCGGGTGCTCAAGGGTGAGTTCTTCGTCGCTGGCACGGCGCGTCCGCTCGAGCCGGGCCTCTGGGGCGGGGCGGAGGCCTCGCCGGTCTGGGCGGAAGCGGCGCATGGGTTCCTGTGGCTGCGCGAGCTTCGCGCCGTCGGCTCCGATGCCGCGCGGCTGAAAGCGCGCGCTCTCGCCCAGGCCTGGATCGCCGGGGCGGGGCGGGCCACGCCGGTCGCCGCCCGGGCGGAGGTGCGCGGCAACCGGCTCTCGGCTCTGCTCGCGCACTGGGATTTCCTTGCCGAGAGCGCCGAAGCAGGCTTCCGCGCCTCGGTGATGGCCCAGGTGGTGGAGGACGCGCGGGCGCTCTCCGACATGCTCCCGCCCGAGACCATCGATGCGCGCGCCATCTCCGCCCTGCGCGGCCTTGCGGTCGCGGGCGTGGCCCTGCCGGGCGCGGAGGCCTATCTCGCGCGCGCGATCCGCTTCCTCGAGCAGGAGGTGGCGCGCCAGGTGCTCGCCGATGGCGGGCATGTCGAACGCAGCCCCGCGGCGCTCCTCTCCGTGTTCGCCGACCTGATCGAAGTGCGGCACCTCCTCGGCGCGGTGCGCCAGACGGTACCGGGGTGGCTCGCTGGGGCGATCGAGCGGATCGCGCCGGCGCTCGCGGCGCTGCGCCATGGCGATGGCGCTCCGGCCCTGTTCAATGGCACGCGCGAGGAGAGCGCCGGCAGGCTCGCCCAGGCCTTCGCGCAGGCGCCGGCGCGCGCCCGTGCCGTGCAACGGCTTCCCGAGATGGGCTTCCAGCGGCTCGCCGCCGGCCGGACGGTGATCGTGATCGACACGGGCGTGCCCGCACCGCGCGGTCAGGACCGGCTCGCGCATGCGGGAACCCTCGCCTTCGAGATGTCGGTCGGGCGGGACCGGCTCGTGGTCAATTGCGGCGCCGCCCCGGCAGCCTCGGCCGCCTGGCGTGACGCGCTGCGCGCCACCGCCGCGCACTCGACCCTCGTGATCGCCGACGTCAACTCGTCGGAACTCCGCGAGGGGGGGCTCGGCCGGCGGCCGGAAGAGGTGGCGGTGCAGCGGCACGAGGCGAACGGAGCACACTGGCTGGATGCGAGCCATGACGGCTGGCGCAAGCCGTTCGGCGCGATCCACCGCCGTCGGCTCTATCTCGGCGAAAGCGGCGAGGATGTCCGCGGCGAGGACAGTATCGATTCCGCGACGCCGCAGCCCTTCGCGATCCGCTTCCACCTCCACCCTTCGGTCGGCGCCTCGCTGCAGCAGGACGGCGCGGGCGTGCTCCTGCGCACGCCCTCGGGCACGGGCTGGGTGTTCCGCGCCGAAGGCGCGCGGCTTGCGCTCGAGGAGAGCATCTATGCCGGCAGCGGGGAGCCGAGGCGGAGCGAGCAGATCGTGCTCAGCGGCACGCCCGAGGACGGCCCCTGCCTCGTGAAATGGGCGATCTCGAAGCTCGGATGAGCGGCGGCATGCGTCAGGAGCCCGCCGGGCGGCCGCGCTTCGGCGCCTCGGCGCCGGCGCGCCGCGGCAGGGGCTGATGTGCGGCATCGCCGGCCTGTTCCTGCGCCGGCCGGCCAAGCGCGCCGCGCTGCTCGCGCGCGCCCGGGCGATGGGAGATGCGCTCGCCCATCGCGGCCCCGACGGCGAGGGCCAGTGGGCCGACGAGGCCGCGGGGCTCGCACTCGCGCACCGGCGGCTCGCGATCATCGACCTCTCGCCCGGCGGCGCCCAGCCGATGCTCTCGGCCTGCGGCCGCTATGCCATCAGCTACAACGGCGAGTGCTACAACTATATCGCGCTTCGGAACGATCTTGCTTCGGAAGGAGTGATCGTCTCCTCCGCCTCGGATACGGCTGTGCTGCTCGCGGCGATCGCGCACTGGGGGCTTGAGGCGACGCTGCCGCGGCTCGATGCAATGTTCGCCTTCGCGCTGTGGGACAGGCTCGAGAGCCGTCTGACGCTCGTGCGCGATCATGCGGGCATCAAGCCGCTCGCCTGGACGGTGACGGAGGAGGGTGCGTTCTTCGCCTCCGAGCTTCGCGCCTTCGCCGCCGCAGGGCTTCCCCTCTCGCTCGACGGCGCGGCCGTGGCCGCCTATCTCCGCCTCGGGGTGGTGCCTGCTCCGCTGACCGTTTTCGCGGGCGTGAGGAAGCTGCCGCCGGGGGGGATGGTCGAGATCGGCCTCGACGGGACGGTGCGCGAAGGTCGCTGGTTCGATCTCGGCGCGATCGCCCGCGACGCCGCCCCTCGGGTGCGCGACGCGGCCGAAGCCGCAGAAGCGGTCGACCGGGCGGTGGGCGAAAGCGTCAGGCGCCAGCTCGTCGCCGATGTCCCGGTCGGCGCCTTCCTTTCGGGGGGGGTCGACAGTTCCTCGGTGGTCGCGGCGATGGCCCGTGCCGCGCCTGGAACGGCGCATGCCTTCACCATCGGTTTCGACGATCCGCGCTATGACGAGAGCGGCGACGCTGCGGCGATCGCCGAGGCGCTCGGGGTGAGGCACACGGTCCTTCGCGCGACGGAGGCGGAGGCGCAGGCGCTCGCTCCCGAACTTCCGCGCCTGTTCGACGAGCCCTTCGCCGACAGCTCCGCCCTGCCAACCCTCCTGCTCTCACGTCTCACGCGCGGGCATGTCACGGTGGCGCTCTCGGGCGATGGCGGGGACGAGCTGTTCGGCGGCTACCGCCGGCACCGTCTCGCGGCGGGCCTCTGGCGGCGGCTTTCGGCCCTGCCGCTGCGCCGGCCGCTCGCCCGCCTCGTCGCGGCGGTGCCGCCGCGCGCGTGGGACTCGCTGCTCGGGCGGCTCCCGGGCACGCCGCGCCGGCCCGGCGAGACCCTGCACAAGACCGCCGCGGTGCTCGCCGCGCGCGACCTCGACCATGCCTATGCGCGGCTCGTCTCTTCTTGGGACGAACACGAGACGATCGAAACGAGCCCGGCTCCGGACGCTCCGCCGCGGACGCTGCCCGACGAACCGCTCGCACGGATGCGCGCTCTCGACGCCCTCACCTACATGCAGGACGACGTGCTCGCGAAGGTCGACCGCGCCTCGATGTCGGTCGCGCTCGAGGTGCGCGTGCCGCTGCTCTCGCCGGCGATGATCGCTCTCGCCTTCTCGCTGCCGCCGTCGCTGCTCGTCCGGCGCGACGGCGGCAAGGCGCCGCTGCGGGATGCGCTCGCGCGGCACCTGCCAAGGCGCCTGTTCGAACGGGAAAAGACGGGCTTCAGCGCTCCGCTCGACGCCTGGCTCCGCGGCCCGCTCCGTGGTTGGGCGGGCGACCTGATCGGCTCGCGCGCGCTCGCCGACTCGGGCCTCGTCGATCGCGCCGTCGTCGCTTCTGCCTGGGACCAGCACCAGTCGGGGCAGCGCGATCGCTCGGCGGCGCTGTGGACGGTGCTGATGCTCGCAGGCTGGCTCGAGGCGCGCGGCCGATGACAGCGCGGCGGATCCTCGAGGTCGCGGCGATCGACTTCCAGGTATGGCATTTCCTGATGCCGCTGATGCGTGCGCTGCGCGCGCGCGGCCACGGGGTGGAAGTGGCGGCGCGGGACGGCCCCTATTTCGATGCCGTCCGTGCCGAAGGGTTCACCGTCCATCCAATCCCGTTCTCGCGCAGCCTCGATCTCCGCGCGCACCGGATCGCCTATCGCGCCCTGTCCGATCTGCTTAAGCGCGAGCGGTTCGACATCGTGCACGGGCACTATCCGGTCGCGGGGCACCTCGCCCGGCTTGCGGCGCGGCGGGCCGGCGTGCCCGAGATCGTCTACACCTCGCACGGATACTCGTTCCTCAAGCCGGGCAACCCCTTCGTGCGCGCCGCGATGTTCGCCGCCGAGGCGGTCGCCGCGCGCTGCCAGACCACGCTGTTCACCCAGAGCGCCGAGGAGGCGCGGCTCGCCGAGCGTCTTCGCCTCGCGCCCCGCTCGGGCGCTGTTGCGATCGGCAACGGAGTGGATGCCGCCCGGTTCCATCCCCCCGCGAATGACCGAGAGCGTGCCGACCGCGCGGCCTTGCGGGCCGAGTTCGGGGCGGAGGACGGCACGGTGGTGCTCGTGATCGTCTCGCGCCTCGTCGCGCACAAGGGCCACGGGCCACTTCTTGCCGCCGCGGAACGGCTTCCCGAAGCGCATGTCTGGGTGGTCGGCGAACGCCTGCCGACGGACCATGGCGACCGGATCGACGACATCCTCGCCGCCGCGCGCGCCCGCCTCGGCCCGCGCCTCGCCCTGTTCGGGGCGCGGAGTGATGTCGAGCGGGTCCTCCGCGCGGCGGACATCTTCGTGCTTCCCTCCGAGTTCGAGGGCATGCCGCGCACCGTTGCGGAGGCGATGATGACCGGGCTGCCCGTCGTCGCAACCGACATCCGCGGCACACGCGAACAGGTGGTGCATGGCGAGACGGGGCTGCTCGTGCCGGTCGGCGACGCCGCGGCGCTCGCCGACGCGCTCGGCCGCCTCGTGGCCGACCCGGGCTTACGCGCGCGCCTCGGCGCCGCCGGGCTTGCCCGCGCCCGCGCGCTCTATGACGAGTCTCGCGTGATCGCCCGCCAGATCGAGCTCCTCGGCCTATAATCCCCGCCGCCACTCTCCGGAACCCGCCCCATGACAGACACGCTGCCGGTCCGACGCGCCCTGCTCTCCGTCTCCGACAAGACCGGGATCGTTCCCTTCGCGAGCTTCCTCTCGGGCCTCGGCGTCGAGCTCGTCTCGACGGGAGGGACGGCACGCGCCCTGCGCGAGGCCGGGCTTGTGGTGCGTGACGTGGCCGAGCTCTCGGGCTTTCCCGAGATCCTAGACGGGCGGGTCAAGACGCTCGCCCCACAGGTCCATGGGGGGCTGCTCGCCCGGCGCGACGACCCGGCCCACATGGCGTCGCTCGCCGCGCACGGGATCGGCCCGATCGACCTGCTCGCGGTCAACCTCTACCCCTTCGAAACGGCCGTGGCCGAGGGAAAGGGCTTCGACGAGTGTGTGGAGAACATCGACATCGGCGGCCCGGCGCTGATCCGCGCGGCGGCGAAGAACCACGCCTTCGTCGCCGTGCTCACCGCACCCGACCACCTCTCGGAGGTGCGTGCCGAGCTCGCAGAGAAGGGCGGGACGACGCTTGCCACGCGACGACGCCTCGCGGCCGAGGCCTTCGCCCGCACCGCCGCCTACGACGCCGCGATCGCCCGCTGGTTCGCCGCCGCCAACGGCGTGCTCTTCCCGCCGCGCGCCGCCTTCGCCGCAACGCTCGCCCAGACGCTGCGCTACGGCGAGAACCCGCACCAGGAGGCCGCCTTCTACCGCACCGACGACCGCCCCGGCGTGGCCACCGCGCGCCAGGTCCAGGGCAAGGAGCTCTCCTACAACAACATCGCTGACACCGATGCGGCTTACGAGTGCGTCGCCGAGTTCGAACAGCCCGCGATCGTGATCGTCAAGCACGCCAACCCCTGCGGCGCGGCGATCGGCTCGACGCTGGCCGAGGCCTGGGACCGCGCTCTCGCCTGCGACCCCGTCTCGGCCTTCGGCGGCATCGTCGCCGCCAACCGGCCGCTCGACGAGGCGGCAGCGGAGCGGATCGCTTCGATCTTCACCGAGGTCGTGATCGCCCCCGATGCGACCGAAGGGGCGAAGGCGGTGTTCGCACGCAAGCGTAACCTTCGGCTCCTGCTCGCCGGCGGCCTGCCCGACCCGGCCGCTCCTGGGCTCGCCTTCCGCTCGGTCTCGGGCGGGTTCCTGGCCCAGACGCGCGACATTGGCCGCTGCGAGCCAGGATTGTTGCGCGTTGTCACGAAACGCGCGCCGACCGACGCCGAGCTTGCCGATCTCGTCTTTGCCTTCCGGGTCGTCAAGCACGTGAAGTCGAACGCGATCGTCTATGCGAAGGGGGGCGCCACGGTCGGCATCGGGGCGGGGCAGATGAGCCGGGTGGACAGCGCCCGGATCGCCGCCTGGAAGTCGGCCGAAGCCGCCAAGGCACAGGGGCTTGGCGAGGCGCTCACCCGCGGCTCGGTGGTCGCCTCCGATGCCTTCTTCCCGTTCGCCGACGGTCTGATCAGCGCCGCCGAGGCAGGGGCGACGGCGGTGATCCAGCCCGGCGGATCGGTGCGCGACGAGGAGGTGATCAAGGCCGCCGACGAGCGGGGGCTTGCGATGGTGTTCACCGGCATGCGCCATTTCCGGCACTGAGCGCGATGGAGGCCCTGCTCTCCCAGTGGCCGGCATGGGCGCCGGTCGCGCTCGTGCTCCTCCTCGCGATCCTCCTTCTTGTGCTGGCGCGCCGGTCGGCGGTGCCGGCCGAACTTGCCGCAGCCGTAAACGCGCTGCGCGACCAGCAGGCGATGCTTGCGGGCCGCCTCGACCAGATCGGGCGCGACCAGCAGGCCCAGGCGATGGCGCTCAGCGCGCAGGAAGCGGCGCTCGCCGACCGGCTCGCCGCGCAGGAGCGCGCCCTCTCGGCCGCGGTCGATACGCTGAAGGAACGACTTGATGCGCGCCTTGCGTCGGCCGCGCAGGCGACCCTTGAGAGCCTCGGCAAGGTCGGCGAGCGGCTCGCCGTGATCGACCAGGCGCAGCGGACGATCGCCGCGCTCTCCGAGCAGGTGACGGGGCTTCAGACCCTGCTCGGCAACAAGCAGGCGCGCGGGGCGTTCGCGGAAGCGCAGCTGATGGCTCTGGTGCGCGACGTGCTGGCGCCAAGCGAGTATGCGGAGCAGCACACGCTCTCGAACGGCACGCGCGTCGATTGCCTCCTCAAGCTGCCCGATCCGCCAGGGCCGGTCGGCGTCGACAGCAAGTTCCCGCTCGAGGCCTTCCGGCGGCTTCGGTCCGCCGAGGCGGAGGCGGACCGCAAGGCGGCCGAGCGCCAGTTCGCCGCCGATGTGCTGAAGCATGTGCGCGACATCGCGGCGAAGTACATCCTGCCCGGCGAGACGGCGGACAGCGCTCTCCTGTTCGTTCCCTCCGAGGCCGTCTACGCCACGCTGCATGCCGAATTCCCTGCTGTGATCGAGGAGGCGTTCCGCAGGCGCGTCTGGATCGTCTCGCCGACGACGATGATGGCGATCCTCAACACCATGCGGGCCGTCGCACGGGATGCGCGGATGCGCCGGGAAGCGCGGACCATCCAGTACCATGTGGAGCGTCTGGCGGAGGATGTCCGCCGCCTCGCCGAGCGTGTCGAGCAGCTCAAGCGCCACTTCGGCCAGGCGCAGGAGGACGTCCGGCAGATCGCGATCTCGACCGAGAAGATCGAGCGCCAAGCGGAACGGATCGCCGAGGTGAGGCTCGACGACCCGCCGTCGCCGCTGCCGACGCCGTGACGACGCAGCTCGTCTCCGCGCTCGGGCTCTTCGCCTTCGCCGCCCTCGCCTGGGGTTTCGGGCGCGTGCGGGGCCCCGCTGCCGTGCCCTGGCGTCTGATCCTGGTGGGGCTTGCCGTGCAGCTTGCGCTCGCGGCTTTGCTTCTGTGGCTTCCCCCCGTGCGCGCAGCGCTCGGCGCGATCGGCTCGGCCGTTGACGCGCTCGCGCGCGCGACCGAGGCCGGCACGGCGCTCGTGTTCGGCTATCTCGGGGGCGCGCCGCTCCCCTTCGCCGAGACCGGGCCGGGCTCCTCCTTCATCCTCGCCTTCCGGGCGCTGCCCCTGATCCTCGTGGTCGGGGCCCTCTCGGCGCTGCTGTACCATCTCGGCGTCCTGCCGCTCGCGGTGCGCGGCATGGCGGTTCTGCTTGCGCGCGGCTTCGGCCTTGGCGGCGCGGCCGGTTTCGCCACCGCGGCCAACGTCTTCGTCGGCATGATCGAGGCGCCGTTGCTCGTCCGCCCCTGGCTCGCGGGGCTCTCCCGCGCCGATCTCTTCGTGGTGATGACGGCGGGGCTTGCCACCATCTCGGGCAACACGCTCGCGGTCTATTCCGTTTTCCTGCGCGACGTCCTGCCCGACGCGGCCGGACAGCTCGTCGCCGCAAGCCTCGTCAGCGCGCCGGCGGCGGTGCTGGTCGCGCGTCTGATGCTGCCGCCTGACCCGGGCAGCAGCGAGGCGGAAGCGCTGCCGCCGCCTCGGCTCTACGCTGGCGCGATGGAGGCGGTCGCCCGCGGCACGGCGGACGGGCTCGCCATCCTGCTCGGGGTGATCGCGGCGCTCGTCGTGTTCGTCGCGCTCGTCGCCCTGATCAACGCCGCACTCGTTCCGATCGCGGGCGTCACGCTCGAGAAGATCGCGGCCTGGCTGATGCGGCCCGTCGCGCTCGCGATGGGGATCGGCGGAGCGGAGGCGGCGGAGGCGTCGCGGCTCCTGGGGCTCAAGCTCGTGATCAACGAGTTCGTCGCCTATCTCGACTTCGCACGCTCGGGCGCAGTGCTATCGGAACGGACGCGGATCATCCTCGCCTGGGCGCTCTGCGGCTTCGCCAACCCGGGCTCGATGGGGATCATCGTCGGGGGCTTGGGCGCGCTCGTGCCCGAGCGTCGGGGCGAGATCGCCACGCTCGGCCCTGCCGCGACGCTCGCCGGCACGCTCGCCTGCTGCATGACGGGGGCGGCGGTGGGAGCGCTCCTGCCCGGATGACCGTTTCGCTCACGGTTGCGTGAGATGGATGGCCGGACCTTCACTCTTCCCCCGCCCGCGCCACGTCTGAGGGGCAGCAACACGAGAGGGGTGTGTGAGGGGTGCGACGATGC
>Ga0308409_1000501_pt1 | contig 21003 bp, 18 predicted proteins | sample HotsprSampleMSe4_FD_203469 | JGI IMG/M metagenome (GOLD analysis project Ga0308409, IMG submission 203469) | Hot spring phototrophic mat microbial communities from Mushroom Spring, Yellowstone National Park, Wyoming, United States - 20060912_MSe4 ... | reverse complement strand
AAGCGATTTGCGCCATGCACGCCTGTGCAAGCCACTTCGCCGCACGCATAAAGGCGATTGATAGTTGTTCGCGCAAATAAATCGGTCGCTACGCCGCCGCACGAGTAATGCATCGCAGGCACAACAGGAATCATCTCGCGCGTAATGTCGATACCATACATCAAACAGCGTTCATAGATGTTGGGAAAGTGTTCTTTGATGTCGCTTTCAGGTTTGTGGGTGATGTCGAGATAGACAAATTCATCGCCGCGTTTTTTCATTTCGCTGTCGATGGCTCTTGCGACAATATCGCGTGGGGCGAGCGATTTGCGTGGGTCGTATTTGTGCATGAACTCGCAACCATCTTTGGTGCGCAACACGCCGCCAAACCCGCGCACGGCTTCGGTAATGAGAAACGATTTTGCGTCAGGGTGGTAAAGCGTTGTGGGGTGAAACTGAATAAACTCCATATTGTGAATTTCTGCGCCTGCACGATACGCCATCGCAATGCCATCGCCTGTGGCAATCGGTGGATTCGTGGTGTGCAGATACACATGTCCGCAACCGCCTGTGGCAAGCATAGTGAACTTTGCCAAAAATTTTTTGAAGTGTCCAGTTTGCGTATCGAGCGCATATGCACCGTAGCAAGTGATGTCGTTAGTTTTCTTGCGAAGGTGATGTTCAGTGATGAGTTCGATTGCAACATGATGTTCAAGTATGATGATGTTCGGATTTTCGGAGGCTTTTTGAAGCAAGGCACGCTCAACTTCTTTGCCCGTGAGGTCGGCGGCGTGAACAATGCGATGAGCAGAGTGTCCGCCTTCGCGCTCAAAATGAAGTTTGCCATCTTTCTTCGTGAAATTCACGCCAAGTTCGATGAGGCACTTCACGTGGTCAGGTCCTTCTTTGACCAGCGTTTCAACGGCTTCGCGATTGCACAGTCCTGCGCCTGCGTCGAGCGTATCGGCGATGTGTGCGTCAAACGAATCTTCGGGCGTAAGCACAGCGGCAATTCCACCTTGTGCCCAATTCGTGTTGGAGTCAGAGCGTTCTTTTTTGGTGATGATGATAACTTGTCCAAGTTCAGAGGCTTTGAGTGCAAAGAAAAGTCCTGCAATGCCGCTTCCAATCACAAGCACATCGGTTTTGATGGTCTCGGTCATGACTCGGTCGAAAGTCTCGCTTTCACAAATTCCCAAATTATCGGCAGAATTGAAATGAAGATGATGCCGAAAATGACAAGCGAAAAATTCTTCTTCACCAATGGCAACTCGCCGAAGAAAAAACCAAGAAACGAGAGCGAAAAAATCCAAACCAAACCGCCGACGATGTTGTAGGTAAGAAAGTGCGAGTAGGTCATGCTTCCCATGCCTGCCACAAACGGCGCAAAGGTGCGCACAATCGGCACAAAACGAGCCAAGACAATCGTTCGTCCGCCGTAGCGTTCATAAAAATCGTGTGTCTTATCGAGATATTCCTTTTTCACAATGTTGGATTGATGCGTTGTGAGGTAATCGCCGAACTTGTATCCAACAAGATAATTCACGCTATCACCCAAAATTGCGGCGATGGAAAGAAGCAACACAATCAGCCACACATCAACTGCGCCTGTTGATGCTAATGCGCCAACCGCAAAAAGCAGTGAATCGCCAGGCAAAAATGGCGTAACCACAAGCCCTGTTTCGCAAAAGATAATGAGAAACAGAATGGCGTAAATCCACACGCCGTATTCTGCGGAAAGCGCGGCGAGGTACCTGTCAAGATGCAGCAGAACATCAATAAACTGTTTGAGAAGTTCCATTATGAAAGTGATTTTGGTGAACGAGATTTGAGTAAGTTAAAAAGAATTGTGCCGATAATGACGACAAGCAACATCGCAATCCCTTTGTTGATATAATCTTCTAATTCAGGGAACTGTCTGACAACAAAATACCCCAAGAGCGAAAACGAGAGAATCCAAACTGTTGCGCCACTAATGCTAAACAAGATGAATCGAGGGTAAGGCATATCGGCGATGCCTGCAACCGTAGTGGCGAAGTTGCGCACAACAGGAAAGTATCGCGCAAAAAAAATGGCTTTTCCGCCGTGCTTATCGTAGAAGGCTTGTGCTTTGAGCAAATACTCACGCTTGAAAAAGAGCGAATCTTCTCTCTCAAAAAGTCTTCGCCCGAGGTGCTTACCGATGAAATAACCTGTGGAGTCGCCCAAAATCGCCGCTGAAATCATGACCGAGATAACCGTTACGATGTCGAGTTTGCCCGTTGCCGCCACAAGTCCTGCTGTCAAAATCAGTGCGTCGCCCGGAAGAAGAAAGCCGAAGAAAAGTCCTGTATCAGCAAAGATGATAAAGAACAGTAGCGCGTAGCCGCCCCATTGAATTAACTCGTCAAGCGAGCCAAAGGTAACTGTTTCGGGCATTCAGGTTTAGCGTTTAATTCCGTAGTCGAACACGGTCAGGCGTAACAACGCAAAAGTTTTTTCAAGAAGTGTTCCATACTCTACAATAACATTCAGCACAATTTGGGCGCGGGCATCTCCTGAAAGACCATGTAGTCTCAAAAGCATTACACCGCAATTGGACAAGGATTTTCGGAACACGAGTTCGCCGAAATCTTTGTCATCAGTAACAATGATTTCACCTTCCAGTGTACTCATTTGAAGAATGAAGTCATCACTTGCACCAGATGCGACATTTGCAACTTGACGAACTGTATGGCCTGCGGCTATGAGCCGTTCTAATATTCTGCGATCAATGTTTCATCAATCAGAAATTTCACGATAGGTTTTTAGTGCCGTTTCTCTCAAAACGTCGGCGGCATAATTGAGTGCTTCGGATATAGATTCTTTGGTCAGTTTAGGGTGCGCAATTAAGAGTTCCTCAATAGAAGTTCCAGCGGCAATCTCACGCAAAATATGCTCAACCGTGATGCGTGTGCCTTTGATGACGGGCTTTCCCATCATAATTGATGAATCCTGTTCAATTAAACCGCTCATTTGATGATGTGATTTAGGTTGAAAGTTCCAACATTCGCTCTATTGGCTTCAAGGCACGCACGCGTAGGTCTTCACTCATCGTGATTTCAGGCGTGCGGTGTTTCATGGCAAGATACACTTTTTCAAGCGTGTTGAGTTTCATGTAGGGGCATTCATTGCACGCGCAGTGTTTTTCTTCGTTGGGTGGCGCGGCGATGAAGGTTTTATGTGGTGAGCGTTTCTGCATTTCATGAATGATGCCCGCTTCGGTTGCCACAATAAATTCCATATGCGGACTTTGAATCGTGAATTCCAGCAAGGCTTTTGTAGAGCCAATGAACGCCGCGTGCGCTAAAACTTGTGCTTCACATTCAGGGTGCGCAATCACAACGGCGTTGGGGTGGCGTGTTTTGAGCGCGATGAGTTTTCGCTCGCTAAATGTTTCATGCACAATGCACGAGCCTTGCCACAAAATCATCTCGCGTCCTGTTTTCTGTTGCAAGTATGCACCAAGATTTTTATCGGGAGCGAAAATGATTCTCTGTGATTCAGGGATAGAGCGCACAATTTTTTCAGCGTTAGACGACGTGCAAATAATATCCGACATCGCCTTGATTTCCGCCGTGCAGTTGATATAACTGACAACCACTGCGTCAGGATACTGCGCTTTGAACTGCGCAAAAAGAGGTGGCGGACAAGAATCTGCAAGCGAACAGCCCGCGGCTAAATCAGGCAACAGCACTTGCTTTGTCGGATTGAGAATTTTCGCTGTCTCTGCCATGAAATGCACGCCACAGAAGACAATCACATCGGCACTCGTCGTTTTTGCCGCTTGTGCCAGTTGCAAACTATCGCCCAAAAAATCAGCAATATCTTGAATGTCAGGCTCTTGGTAGTAGTGAGCCAGAATCACAGCGTTGAGTTCTTTTTTCAGCCGTGTGATTTCTTCAAACAGGTCGAGCGTTGCAAGGTGTTGCTTGGCTTCTAATGCGATGCCCATACTTCAAACCAATTAAATGTTACAAGTCAGTAATGCCAACTAAACGGCATGAATGTTCCCAAAATTTTTTGCGAAGTTCAGCGTTATCAGCAATCGGATTATACGGTTGTGGTCGCTTTTTGAAGAAGTATTTTCCTGTAACACCTTCCACTTCGGGCGAAGCGGCTAAGTAGACCGAAGTCTCTGCGCCTTCTTCGGGCGAGCTGCCTTTCATTCCAAAGCCAGCTTCCAAAAGTTTCGTTGTAATCACGCCCGGATGCAAGGCATTTGAAGTCAACTTGCTTCCTTTCGTGCGCTCTGCCAATTCCACTGCGAAAAGCACATTGGCTAACTTTGAGAGCGAATATGCGCCGTATCCATCAAACTTTTTTTCGCCTTGTAAGTTCTCAAAATCGAGCGTGGCACGAAGATGCGCAACGGAACTCACGGTAATGACACGCGCCGACGGCGAGGCTTTCAGAAGCGGCAAGCAAAGATACGTCAAGAAAAAATGTGCAAGGTGATTGACCGCGAAAGTCATTTCGTAGCCATCTTGCGACAGTTCACGAGTTTTCATATACACACCCGCATTGTTAATCAAGACATCTATCCTTTTGTATTTTTGTCCCAAGTCAACAGCCATCCTGCGAACGGCGTTCAGTGATGAGAAGTCGGCGTTGAAAAAATCTAACTTCGGGTGAGGTACTTTTTTGCGGCATTCGTTCATCGTGTCAATGAGTCGCTTAGGGTTTCGTCCGTGTAGAAGCACGGTTGCGCCGAGATGAGCCAGTTCAAATGCGGTTTGCTTGCCAATGCCGTCGGTTGCGCCTGTGATAAGCACAATTTTACCTTCCATAATCCTAATGGTGTTTCTTTGGAAACGCAAAGATGCACACAAAACCTTGAATTTCGAGACTGATGAAACGCATCGTTTTTTTGGTATTCGTTTTTTTACCGAGTCTGCTCTTTGCGCAAAAAAAGAGCTCATCAATGCCGATTGAGCTTTACGGTGCAACGTTCAATTTCGTTTTTCAACTGAGTAACCTTGAAGAATCGGAACGTATTGCACTCACCGACCCACGCTTCACCGACCTTGCTAACGCCGCCATTCACCATTCAACGCCGTTTGCCAGTCGATTGATTGACCTTTGCGATTCGCTGAACTTTCCTGACTGGTTACGCTTGAAACTTGTTGGAGAAATCGCCAAGCGTGCATCTAAAAAGCATCATCAAAAAGTCTTCACCGCAATGGTCTTACTTCGTGCGATGGGCTACAACGCAGGTATCATCGTGCTGTCAAAACAATGGCAACTGGCGGTTGAGATTGACCAAAAAATCTTCTTTGTTACGCTTTTTGAAGAGCAAAAAAAACGATATGCGGTGTATGATGTAAGGCGCGGCGAACTGATTAAAGCCACCGGCGAATCCGATGGATTTTATGATGCCAATGAAAACTTAGGCAGAAATTTAGAACCGATTGCGCTCTTTCAAGATGGCTTTCCCTTGCTTCCATTTAAGCCGATTACGAAAACTGTTACATGGAAATTTGAGAACAATTCATACACACTCACTTACACGCTCAATCAAAATTTGGTGAAGTATTTGGAAGAGCGTCCGCAAACTGATGTGGCAACTTACTTCAACGAAAGCGTGCCGCGCGAGATTGTTCAAGCCGTCATTGAGCCGCTCAAAAAAGTTGTCCAAGAAAAGAGATTTTCTTCGCGTCAAGCCGTTGCGTTTTTGCACGCCTTTGTGCTTCATGGATTTGCTTACAAAGATGATGCAGAAACCAAACGCGGTCAGCATATTAGTAGCCTACACGAGACACTCGTGAGCGAGTATTCGGATTGTGAAGACCGCTCAATTTTGCTTGCCGCGCTCATTCGTGGCGTGTTAGGATTTGAGGTTATTGCGCTTGAATTTCCGAATCATATCTCGCTTGCCGTTCATTTCCCCGATTTTGTGCCGAATGAATATGATGAAGTCTATACCCACAACGGCAAACTTTATTTGAGCGCAGACCCGTCGTGCTTTGGTGCACTTGGCAGTGTTAATCCCGACTTCAAAGGTAAAAATCCAATTCGCTTTATTCGTGTTGAGCCGCTAACCATTGTTGGTATAGGACAATAAGAAGCGAAAAGCCGCCTTCTTTTCTCACACTTCCGTTGTAACTTTCGATAAAATCAACATTTGCTTCATTCAACCGATGAAGTTCTATGACATTTTCCATCAATGACTAACGCATCGAACGCAACATTTTCGCCACTTGAAAAACTCAAAGCGCACCTTGAACTTTTAGACCCGATTACATGGGTTGGCGTGTTGCAAGGCATTGTGTGTGGTGCGATTGCATCAGGACAGATGTCGCTGACCGTTCAACACATTGGAGAATTTGCTTTGCTCACGCTTTTGTTCGGACCGCTTGGCACAGGCTTCTCTCAATCCGTTAATGACTATTACGACCGTGACCTTGACCGCATCAACGAGCCAACGCGCCCAATTCCATCAGGCAGATTGTCAGAAAAAGAAGCCATGTGGAATTGGATAATTGTTGGTATGATTGTCATCGTCGTTAGCAGTTTCTTTGCTTACTATTTGAGTGGCATACGTGGTGGTATGATATTTCTTCTGTCAATTTTTGGCTTGATTATGGGCTACATTTACTCTGCGCCGCCGTTCAAACTCAAAAACAATGTGCTTCTGTCTGCGCCTGCTGTTGGCATTAGTTACAGTTTTATCACTTGGATTGCTGGAAACTTGCTCTACACCGATTTGCGCATCGAGGTCATTTGGATGGCGGTCATCAATGCGCTTATTGCGATTGGGCTAATTTTTCTCAACGATTTCAAAGCAATCGAAGGCGACCGAGCCAAAGGACTCAAATCGCTTCCTGTCATGATTGGCGTCAGAGGCACTTACCTTGTGGCGTTCTTGCTCATTGACCTTGCCTTCGGCACATTCGTCTATCTGATGTGGGCGTGGGAATTTACCGTAATGTTCTATTTCTCACTGGCTTCATTCCTCATTATTCTCACCACACAAGTCATGCTCTATCTTGACCCCGAAGATGGCGCACATGCCTTAGAACATGCTATTCAAAACACAGGGCTAAGAAATGTGGTTGGGAAAAGCAATGTGAAGACCCACAAGACCTACTTGCGATACCTTGTTGTCAATAACGGCTTGTATGTCTTGAATGTGTTTTTTGCGGCATTGCTTATTGCTCAAAAACCACTCTAACAACAAAACTAAAAAACCATACTCGCTATGTTTGGATTGTCGCCGCTCTACAACAATCTTCTCGCCGCACTTTTAACTATTGTTTATGTGTTCAGCCTTGTGGCACTGATGGAAGTATTCGTTACACGCTTTGGATTGGCGCGTGATTTAAGCCGAAAAATTACGCACATCGGCGCAGGCATGATTATCGCCTTTCTGCCGCTCTTTGACGACACGCATTGGAGCAAGTATTTGAACGTGTCGATTTTCGTGATATGGATTTTCCTACTGATTCAAAAAGGATTGTTTGCTGATGTTGATGATGAAGCCGTGAAAACCATGACGCGCACAGGCGACCGCCGCGAACTGCTCAAAGGTCCGCTCTACTTCACGATTATTGCCACGATTTGCGGCACGCTCTTCTACAAAACCTTTGAGGGTGTCTTGGCAATGGCAGTGCTGGGCTGGGGCGATGGCATGGCTCCGATTATCGGCTCACGCTACGGCAAAATCAAATACAAAATCCTTTCCCCAAAAAGTCTTGAAGGCTCATTGACGATGTTTGTTTCTGCCTTTGTTGCCTCGCTCTTGCTCATTCAATTTATTGTTCCACAAGAATACAATTTCAATCGTATCTTGATTCTCTCGGCGATTGCAACCGTTGCCGAAGGCATTAGCCCGAAAGAACTGGATAACTTCATCATTCCGCTTGCTATTATCGGCGGTGCAAAGTTAGTTTAATTGTTGGAAAATATGAACCAATGAAATCGCTTTTGAAAACATCTGCCGACAGGTGCTATTCGCTATCGGAATACTTTGCGCTTGAAGAGGCAAATCGTGAGGTGAAGTATGAGTATTTGAACGGCGATGTTGTCGCAATGGCAGGCGCACAACCCGAACACAATTCCATTTGCACAAACTTAATCACAACACTCACCAATAGCATTCGCCGAAAGAAAAAGCCTTGTCGTGTGTATCCGAGCGACCAGCGCGTCAAGAGCGAACTGAAAGCAAGTGGAAAACTCGGCTACTTTTATCCTGATGTTACGGTGGTGTGTGGCAAGCCTGAATTTGCTGACGACACGCCGAGAACGCTTCTCAATCCAACGGTTGTGATTGAAGTGCTGTCGGATTCAACCTATCAATACGATTTCAACGAGAAGCGATTGTATTATGCGTTGCAAGAGAGTGTTCAAGAGATGCTGTTTATCAATTATGAGAAGTTGGGCGTTGTGTTGGTGAGCCGAGATGGCGAGGCGTGGCGGATTGCAGATTATCAATCGCTCAAAGACAAAATCGTGTTGCGTTCAATCGGAATTGAGTTGCCGATGAAAGAAGTTTATCGTGATGTCTCGTTCCAAAAATCAAATAAAAAAAGCGTGAAGACACTCATGCGCTAATTATGCTTGCATAAAATTTTGATTTAATTCTGAACCGATGAAACCGCTTTTGAAAAGCACGTCTGAAAAAGTGTATTCGCTCTCGGAATACTTTGCATTAGAAACGGCAAATCGTGAGGTGAAGTATGAGTATTTAGACGGCGATGTTGTCGCAATGGCAGGCGCGCAACCCGAACACAATTCCATTTGCGCAAATCTCATTCGAGAAATAGGAAATCAAATTATCAAGCGTAAAAAGCCGTGCCGTGTGTATCCGAGCGACCAGCGTGTCAAGAGCGAGATCAATGCCAGCGGAAAACTCGGCTACTTTTATCCTGATGTTACGGTGGTGTGTGGCAAGCCTGAATTTGCTGATGACACGCCGAGAACGCTTCTCAATCCAACGGTTGTGATTGAAGTGCTGTCGGATTCTACTTATCAATACGATTTCAACGAGAAGCGGCTTTACTATGCGGCGCAAGCAAGCGTGCAAGAGATGCTCTTCATCAATTATGAGAAGTTGGGCGTTGTGCAAGTGAACCGAGATGGCAAGGACTGGCGGATTGTGGATTATCAATCGCTCAAAGAGAAAATTGGGTTGCGTTCAATCGGAATTGAACTCCCAATGAAAGAAGTTTATCGTGATGTCTCGTTCCCAACATCAAACAAGAAAGGGATTAAAACCATTGTTCGCTAACATGATTTCACTTCCGCTGAAATATCACACGCCAAAAGAATGGGCAAGCCAAGTGCTTGAACAGCCGATTGCACTTCTTTCCGACCATGCCTACTTGGAACGCAAAGCCGCAACCAATGCACTCGACTTGATGAACCGATGGGTTGATGCCCGCTCGTCAGAACAATGGGTGATGACACTGGCGAATATCGCCAAAGATGAAACGGCACATCTTCACACTGTAACGAAATTGATTGCTGAACGCGGCGGTAAACTTCCACGCAAACATAAATGCCAATACGCTAACGACCTACGCACCCTTGTGAGAGTTGGCAACGGAAACTTGGAGGTGTTGGATAGATTGCTCGTTTCCGCGTTGATTGAACTTCGCTCATGTGAACGGTTTTTAATTCTCGCTGAAACGGCAACTGAATCCGACTTAAAGCATCTTTACAAAAGCCTTTTTGCTTCCGAAGCAGGGCATTACAAAACCTTTCTCAAATTAGCAGAGACAACCGCCCGCGAAACCATCGTTGAAACACGCTGGGAAGAATTGCTCGAAAAAGAAGCCCTCATCATTCAAGCGCAACCAGTCGGCATTGCCTTGCACAGCGGCGTATAAATGATTGTTGCTTGACTTCACTTCATCAGAATCATTTTCTTCATCCTTGAAAACCCATTGGCTTTGAGCGAGTAAAAATACACACCACTTGAAAGGTTTAGCGATGAAGCGTTAAGATGAACGGCATACGCCCCTGCGTCTTGCGTTGCGTCGACAAGCGTTGCAACACTTCGCCCCAACACATCAACAAGTTCCAACCTTACATTGCTTGCGATTGGCAACTCGTAGCGAATCACGGTTATTGGATTAAACGGATTCGGATAGTTTTGATAGAGCGCGTATTGGCGCGGCTTTTCAAGCCATTCCGATTTGATTTGCACGCTTGCAATCGGGGCGTAGTCGTGAATTGTGCCATCAAAATCAATCGAGCGAAGTTTGTAGCGGTAGGTTTTGCCGATTTCAACAGTTTGGTCAATGAATGAGTAAGTGTGTTCGCGGTTAGTTGTGCCGTGTCCGCGCAGAGATTGATGCGTGCGATAACTGGCGCAAGTTGTCCAATCTTGTGATTCTTGTCGCAAAAGTTCAAAGCCGAGATTGTTTTGTTCGCTAAGTGTTTTCCATTCTACAATCGCACGTTCCTGATTCTGACGTGCGGTGAAGGAAGAGAGCGAAACGGGCAACGGATTATCGCCAATAGAAGCCACGACAAAATCGCTGAAATCGGTTAAGCCTGAAATCGTGATGAACGGCGCATTGTGACTCAAACTTGCGCCCAAGTCTTCTACATTTTGCCAAACGCTTGAAGGATTTGCACGCTTCAAAATTTTTAGTGAGTTGAAGTTTGAAATCCCGCCGAAGCCCGTCAGATCAAGCGTGAGCGTATATGTGCCAACGCTCGGACTGCTTGATGATGTAATTGTCCAAAATCCATCAGTGGAAATGTTCGTGATGCCTGTGGGTAATGAGCCAACGATCGTGGCTGTGCCTGTTCGGCGAATTGCCGTGAAGGTTGTGGCAGTTGTAACGCCTGACGGAAATTGAAGCGTGATGCCCGTGTTGCCAAGTTGAAAAGGCGTTGTGCCTTCGCCTGTTCTGAAAAGGCGCGTTTGCGCCAATGCCGCAATGTTCGTATCCACAACAGGCGTTTTGAAAGAAAGCGAGATGTGGCTTGGCGAAAGCGCACCCGTTGATGACTGTTTGCCACGCACGGAAAAGGTGTAGGTCGTGTTTGGTGCAAGCCCCGTAATGAGTTGAGAACTGTTTGTGCCGTCGTAAATCACTGCGCTGTTTTGTCTCACTTGAAAGTGCGTTGAAGCACCAGACCACGACAGCACAAGTGATGTAGGCGTGATATTGCTGATGCTAAGCGAAAGTGGTGCAAACGGATTTTGCCGTTGTAATGCGCCCAGCGCGTTGAGTTTGCCGTAGCCCCAACTCGTGTTGAACGGTGGAATTGCGCCTGTTTGTGCGTCCGTTCTTGTGCTATCCAACAAGAGTTGTTTGTAGCGGCTTACGGAAAGGTTCGGTTCGGCTTGCAAGAGCAATGCGGCAACGCCTGCCACGTGTGGTGCGCTGGCTGATGTGCCGCTAAGCGTGCCTGCGGTTGTGTTCACATTCGTTGGTGCAGTGAGTTCAGGTTTGTTGCGCTCGTCGCGTGTCTTACCAATGCTTGAAACTGGTGAGATTGCGCCGTCCGAAATCTGAAATGCGGCAACAGAAATCGTTGAATCGGCGGTGCTTGGCGTTACAATCGTTTTCTCGTGAATGGGGTTTTGCCAAACGCCGTTTGCACTACTGCTTACGCGCCATGCGTCAACTTTGCCCGTGCTGTTAATTTTTCCGCCGTGCAAACGCAATCGCCATGTGCCTGTATTGCCTGCGGTCGGTCTAATTCCGAATTGAATGTTCCAATCGCCGTTGGGTGTGTAGAGTTCGTTGGAGAGTTGAAACTGTCCTTGCGGCACGGTCAGCACGGGTGTTGTAGAATCGGTTGGAATGGTGGAGAGCGTGAGGTTGCTTGGTGTGATGAGCGAAACGCCAACGGAATCTGCGCCACTTATCCACGCATTGCCGATAAAGAAGCCTGATGTGTTGATTGCCGTGAAGACTAAATCGGTCGTTGAGTTTTGCGAGACGAAGACATTGGTATAAACGCCTGTGGTGCGGTCGTTGCCTGCGGCGGTTGCAAACAGAACGCCATTGCCTGAAAGTGAGTCAATCGCAAGTTCTTGGTCGCGTGTACCGTCGTGCGCGCCGTTGTGTCCGCCAATGCTGTAACTGATGGAAACGGGCATTCCGAGCAGTGTGGCTTTCTTTTGAATGTAGTTGAAAGCGTCGATGATGTTTGCGCTCGTTGCGCCTGAACCTGTTTTTCGCACCACTAAGATGATGTTTGCGTCAGGTGCGATACCTTTTTCGCCACTGTGTGAGCCGTCGCCTGTGGCAATGCCAAGACAATTTGTGCCGTGCGCGTTGTTCGGAATGGTTGCCAACCCAGCGTTGATAGCGGCACTATCCCATTCGGTTCCGTAGGCGTAGGCAGGTGCAGTGGGAAATTGTGCGGGCGTATTGGTCATTTGATTCCACATAAAGAGAATCCGTGTTTTGCCGCTGGCATCTTTGAAATCGCCGTGATTGAAATCGAAGCCGTCGTCAACCACGCCAATCAGCACGCCTTTGCCTGTGAATCCAAGCGCATGCGCCGAATCAACATTGATGCCTTGCCACGCACCACTCACTTGTGAATTGCCACGACTGATAGACATTGAAAGCGGCTCATCGGGCGATTCAGCAACTACTGCGGCGAAGTCAGCAAAGCGTTGCAACACATCTATCGCTTTGTTGGGAATTGAAACAGTAATCACACTGCCAAGTTCGGTGCCAAGTGAGCCGCCGACTTTTTGAAGTTCGGATTTCACGAAATCAAGTTCTTGAACTGAAAACATACTGCACTTGTGGCGAAGCGAAAGTTGAACTGTGGAGGGAGATTGCTTTTCAAGGTCAACGCCAAGTTGGAAAAACGGTCGGGAAGTGTTGGATTGAGCGTGCGCAGGAAGGCAAGGCAAGATTACAATCAGCAGTGCGAAAGCATACAAGCAGTAACGCATAGTCAAAAGGTTTTTTTGAACAAAACGAATGTCAGTGAAGCACGATAGGGCTTAACTCATGATGGCTTCAACTGCCGCCTCGACATTTGCAAAGTTTTCAAACACGTAATCTGGATTGAAGGCTTGTAACTGCGAGACGGTATAATGCCCTGTTGCAACGGCAATGCACTTGGAATTTAGAACTTTCGCACAATTTACATCGTGTTCAGTGTCGCCAATAATCACAACATCTTTTCCTGTGAAATGAATGCCTGTGTGTTCAAAGGCGCGTTGAACAGCGATGGCGGGAAGGTCGTTGCGTGTGTCAGCATCATCGGCAAATGCTCCGAAAGCAAAGTAGTGATTGAGGTGAGGCAGAGCAAGTTTATGCCGTCCTGATTCTTCAAAGTTGCCTGTTAGAAGTCCGAGAATTGCATTTGGCTCGTTAGCAAGTTTTTCAACGAGTTCGTAAATGCCTGTCATGACTTCAATGTGTTCGCGTTGTGCGTGCTGTTTGAAGTTGCGAATGTAGAGGCGTTTTGCGTCTTCAAATCCCTGTTCAATTTCCTTGTCGCTAAGCCCTGCTGAACGCATCACTTCTTTGATAATGACACTATCGAGTTTGCCTGCAAAGTCGTGCGTCTCGGCAGAGCCTTCTGTTCCGAAGACTTCGCGCAATGCGTCAATAAGCGATTGGCGGCTAATGCCTCTTACGCGTAAAAGCGTTCCATCAATATCAAAGAGAATTAATTTTTTGGCATCAAGCATTTTTGACTTGCTCAAGAGAGAGACCAAGCTCTTTTGCAATTTCCTCATCACTTAGTCCGTATTTCCTTAGTACGTGAACTGCGCTCATTTTTCCTTTTACTAAACCTTCTTGCAGAATTTCTTGGAACGCACGAGTTTTCTTCAACTCTTCTTTAAGTTCTTCGTCAATGTTCAACATTTTGAGAATCTCCTCTCTGGTTAAAGTCGGGAATTTGTAAAACAGCAAAAGTTCAATAAAGTCAAGATATTCAGGTGACTGTTCAATGAGATGTTTCGCCGTTGCGACAACAGCATCAGGCGGTTCAATCACTAACTTAAAAATTGCAACTGATGACTCTAACCTATCCATGTTTGGCAGTTCGTCAAGGTAAATGCGCTTGACCAGAGTTGTTTTCAATAGCTCTTCAAAAGGTAACAACTTTTCGCCCTCAATTTTCCGACTTGGGTATATCACAACGGCTTGCCAACGCCGCACAGGATACTGCCTGATGTATAGAAAAACTTCAGCAAAAAATCGAGCATAGAATGTTTCATCACGCTGAAATTGAACTTCTACAAAAAAGGTGAACTCTTCATTTTCATTTGGCACGAAAACGCCATCAAGACGAAATGCCGTTTCTTTCAACTCAACCGATTGGAAGGTATATTCTTGTGGTTAAGTGTATCTTTTCCAATCAGAGCAAAAAAGCCTTGCGGAATTTCTTTGAGCCAAAAGTATGCAAGTTTATCGGTCAGCATTAGAATCAGTTTTTCTGAAAGTCATCGAGCTTTACGGCAACGAGTTTTGAAACGCCTTCCTCTTCCATTGTAACGCCGTAAAGTGTTCGGCACGCTTCCATCGTGCGTTTGTTGTGCGTTACAATAATGAACTGCGTGTCATTTGAAAACTTTTTAATCAATCTTACAAAACGGTCAATGTTGGCATCATCGAGTGGAGCGTCGACTTCATCTAAAATGCAAAACGGACTGGGCTTTACGAGATAGATTGCAAAGAGCAGTGCAGTTGCCGTGAGCGTTTTCTCGCCCCCTGAAAGAAGGCTAATCGATTGAGGACGTTTGCCTTTGGGTTTGGCGATAATCTCGATATTAGCTTCGAGTTTATCTTCGGCATCTTCTAAAATCAAATCCGCTTCATCGCCTTCATTGAAAAGTTCTCGGAAAATGTTGATGAAATTTTGGCGAATCTGCTCGAAGGTTTTTTGGAATTGTTCCTGTGCAGTGGTGTTGATTTCTTCAATCGTATTGCGCAACTGTTTTTCGGCATCGATTAAATCTTGACGCTGTGAGGTGAGAAATTCGAGCCGCTTTTTTTCTTCTTCATACTCCTCGAGCGCAAGTTCATTGACCGCACCAAGATTGCGCAATTTGGTTTTCAGCATTGTGATTTGCGATTCGGCTTCTTCACGATTGAAGGGCAGGCTCTCATCAAACGCTTTCACTTCCAACTCAACGCCGTATTCGGTTTGAATCATCGTGCGCGTGTGTTCTTCTTTGAGCCTTGCTTGTGCTATGGCTTGTTGAAATTCCAAAATCATTTGTGAGACAACCTCGCGCTGTCGTGTCAGGTCGCGCAGTTCTGACTCGCGTTGATTGACATCGCTTTTAATGATGCTGTAATCGCCTTCTACTTTTGAAATTGCGGTTTGCATTTCGGCGCGTTCAGCATAAAGGGTTTGAAGGTTGTTGTTCATCGTTTCAAGTTCCGAACCCAGTCGGAAATGCTCATCTTGCGCTCGTGCCATTTCATCGCTCAAACGCTCCATCTGACGCTGTGCATTGCGCAAATCAATCTCAACGGTATTGCGCTTTGTTTCAATTTTTTCTACCTCAAACTCCGCCGCTTTGAGTTCTAATTCTTTTTGACGAACCGCCGAAACAAACTTCTGCACATCAATTTCCGATGCGGACACTTTCTCGCGTTCAAGTTCAATTTGATGATTGAGTTCGGAAAGCCTGTTTTCAAGCGATGAAAGCGTTGGCGTAATTGCAATTAAATCGTTCTGAAATTTTTGAGATTCGGCTTGGTCAAACGCAATGCGTTCATCAAGCGAGAGCAGTTCGTTTTCAAACGAGGTTTGCTCGAAGGAGTGTTGCGAGAGCCGTTTTTCTTCTGACGTGATGCGCTGTTCGGTTTCACGCACCTGTCGTTCAAGCGTAGCAAGGTTAATTTGATTGAGTGCGTTTGTGTTGATGGCGAGGCTTTCTTCCAACGCTTGAATTTGCGAGAGCAGTTCAGCACGCTCCAACTCAATGCGTTCTAATTCTTCACGCTTGCCGATTCGAAGTGTCTCGGAGCCTTTGTTTGAGCCGCCGCGCAAGGTTGCCTGCGCCTGCAATTCGCCTGAAAGCGTTGCAAAGGTTGCATGAGGATATTGCTCTGAAAGTGATTTTGCTTCTTCGAGCGACTCTGCAAGAAAGACATTCGCAAGAAGTTGATGAACCACAGGGCGCACGACATCGGAACATCTGACAACATCTATCGCCCGCCGAAGCCCATCAACATTGGGCGTTTCGGTTGGTGGTAGGTTTGAAAGTTTTTCAAGAACGATGAAAGTCAATTTTCCTTTATCGGCGGATTTCAGTGTTGCAATGGCTTCGCGTGCTTCGGCTTCGGTGCGTGAAATGTAGAACGAGAGCGATGCGCCGAGTGCAACATCAATCGCGAGTTTGTATTGTTCATCAGTCGCGATTAAATCCGAGAGCGCGCCTAATCCAAAGGCTTTGTTTTTTTCGGCATCTAAAAACTTCACGCCTTCGGGTAAGCCTTCGTAGCTTTCCAGCAGTGCGTTCAGGAACGAGGCGCGACTTTGTTTCGCACGCTCTTCGGCGCGTAAGTTCAAGAGCGATTCTTTGGCTTTTCCAATGCTCTCCAAGAGTGCGGCGCGTTTGGCTTGTGCGTCAGCGAGTTCAGCGCGTAAGGTTTCGAGTGCGTGTTGTAACTCGGCAAGTTGCGCAGTGCCGCGTTCTATGCTTTGTTTGCGCTCTTCGATTTGACGCGCAAGCATGGCTTTTCGCTCTTCGTTGCGCGTGATTTGGGCGTTGAAATTTTCAATGCGTGTTTTGAGCGATTCCGATTGCAATCGCAAAGAAGCAATCTCTTGCGACAGTTTGGTGCTTTCGCGCCGCTTGGCTTCGAGCGATTCACGCTCGGCTTTGAGCGAGGCTTCACGCTCCGAAAGTGTTTGTGATTCAGAAGCAAAGGCTACTCGTGCCGCTTCAACAGCGTGATGTGCCTGTTCAAGTTCAGCGGAGAGCGTTTGCCGAAGGGCGTGCAGTTCTTGGCTACGCTTTTGGACGAGTTCAATTTCGCTTTGTGCGCGAGTTACGCTATCCATCAATGCTTTTCGCCGCGCTTCGTGCGAGAGAATTTGCTTTTCAGTTGCCGTAATCAGTTCGATTTTTTCGTTGTATTGGCGTTGAAGGGCGGCAAGGTTTTTTTCAATCTCAATGATTTCAACTTGCTTTTTCTCTACATCAGCATCAAGCGCATCAATTTTGGCGGTCAGTTCAACTTTTTCGTTTTCGTGTTGGAGCAATTTTTCTTGAAGCGGCGCAATGTGTTTTTGAAGGTCAGCGATAATCCTTTCGGCGAGGGCAATTTCTAATTGCTTCAACTCATGGCGAAGTTGTTTGGCTTGTTCGGCTTTCTTGGCTTGTCGTTCAAGCGAGGCGACTTTCTTTTCAACTTCAAGCACAATATCATTCACGCGCGAAAGGTCTTGCGCCGTTGTTTCTAACTTTTTGAAAGTTTGCTTGCGGCGTTGTTTGTATTTGGTAATGCCTGCCGCTTCTTCAAAGAGTTTGCGACGCTCTTCGGCATTTTCCGAAAGAATCTGCTCAATCATTTTGAGTTCAATGACAGAGTAAGCATCACTTCCCATTCCTGTATCGGCGAAGAGGTCGGTGATGTCTTTCAATCGGCATGGCACTTTGTTGAGCAGATACTCGCTATCGCCGTTGCGGTAAAGTCGGCGTGTGAGCGTTACTTCGGTGTATTCGGTTGGCAGAATGTTCTTCGTGTTTTCTATCGTGATGCTGACTTCGCTCATGCCGAGAGGCTTTCGGGCGCGTGTGCCGTTGAAGATGACGTTCTCCATTTTGTCGGAGCGAAGCACGCTGGTTTTTTGCTCACCCAACACCCATCGAATTGCGTCAACGATATTGGTTTTGCCGCACCCGTTTGGTCCGACAATCGCCGTCATACCGCTGTCGAACTTCATGTTGATGCGCTGTGCGAAACTCTTAAATCCAAACAGTTCGAGTTTAGAGAGATACATGGTGTAGTGTAATTAGTTGAAGTTTTGAGATGCATTTTCCGCCGATTATCAAACGAAAGAATCAGCAGTCATTTCAAAATGTGCCAATACTGAAAATAAGCGAAGGTCTGTGAGACATTGTTGTAAAGCAAAAACAATCCGCCCCAAAACACTGCCAAAATGAAAACGCCGAAGAAGTAGGTTGAATAGCGATTCAGCTCGGCAACCGTTGCAATGCCCATCAAGAATCGCAAGGTTGTAAAGGCAAGAAAAACAAGCGAAGTCAGGATGACCGCGTAAATAAAGGCTTCGCTTTCCAATCGCTCAATAAACACGGCAAGCACAAGCATAACAAACCAATGTGCGCACGACCATGTCCAAACATTCAACAGTTGTGCGTAGCAGGCGCGATGATTGCGTATGATGAACAGCCAAAGTTGTGCAAACGCTGCCGTCAGCAATGACAAAACCAAAAAAACAACAGCGAAAATCGGAACGGCAAATGATGGGTTCAGCACAAGCACATTGAGATGCTGTTTGAGTTCTCTTGAAGCAATCAAATGGGTGAGCCAAAAATCCAAAAGAAACGTCTCGCGAGCAACATATAAAATCGCCGAGAGCGTTGCGCCCCACGTAAGCGAAAGAAGCACAAGCAGTAACGCCGTATCAAATGGAATGTAGATGCGCGAATCGCGAATATCAACAAAGAGATTGAACGGTCGCAACAGCGCACGCGGAAAGTTCTCACGCAATCGCTTGTTGTTGTTCAGCACATAGACAAATGCTACAACTAACAGCACGCTACACAAAATCAAAAACGGCGAAAACTCTGTCTCTGCTTTGCCAATCGGCGGATTATAGACGCGTTCTCCTGCATACAGCGATTTGACCATTTCAAATGCCAACTTCTTTTCACGCGCAAAGGTTACTAATCCTGTTGTAGCAAGGCGCGGCTCTGGATTTTCAGCGTTCAGTATAGGCGCAAACGATAAGCGATAATCACAGAGCGACTCAACGCAAGAGCCTGCAATCCACCGCCCCGATTCATTGAGCCGTTCAAACATCTTAAAAGAATCCATCAAAAATTTGGCTTGATGTTCGAGCGAATGCACATCGCTGTATCCATTGTGATTATTAGGCTCGGCATACACGCCGTAACTTGTAATCACGACAGGCTTTTTGAGCGTGCGTGCCTCTTTGAGATACGATTCAAATTCGTCGATGCGAAGGTTCAGCGCATTTGCGGCGAGAAAATCGGCGTAGCGATAACAGTCACTCGGTGCAAAAGACTTCGGCGAAAAAAAGGTAAGCGATTGTGCGTGATGTTTAGCAAGCGTATAGAGCCGCTCCAAATACGTGTCCAAATTCGAGTCCGAAACATTCAAGCCACTGCCGAATCCATATCCAATCACGCTTGGCGAGAACTTCGTTGCAGTGATGGTCTCGCGTAACAGTGCGTCAGTATTTTCTAAAATTTTCGGTTTCAGGAGTAGCGAAGTCGGCGCGTAACGAAACGGCAAGTTGATAAGCACAAGCAGGCCCAAACTATCCGCATACTGTTGCCACAGCGGATTCGGAATTTGACTGAAATACATCGCATTTGCGCCAAGACTTTTTAGCAACGCAAGGTCGTGTTCAATTTCTTTGTTGGAAATGGCGCACGCGGTTTCAGGATTATCCTCAACGATATGCACGCCTTTGAGTTCAATCGGCTCACCGTTGATGAAAATTGAACCCTCTTTGGCTTCAAGCGTTCTAAACCCTGTTTGAAATGAAAGGTCATCTAACACATCGCCGTTTGCCGCATAGAGCGAGAGCGAGAGCGTGTAACGTTCAGGCGACTTTGGCGACCAGCGCAAGATGTTCGTAACGGAGATTTTTTTTTCGCCCGTGATGAACTTATCACTTTCAGGCACGAACTCGCTAATAACGCCCGATGCCACAATCAGCGAATCTTTCGCAAGCGAGAATTTCAACGCCACTGTGCGCTTGCCCGTAGAATCCGATGGAATCGTATAGTTTCGAAGGGTTGAAGTTTTGCACCGCGTCCGCAGGTTGAGTTCAAGCGTGTTGTTACTCAACAGTTGATACTTGAAATCCACATCATCAATCCGAATTGGAGCCTTTGAGATGAGCGCGAGGTTACGGACTAATCCGCCGAAAAATTGCGGCTCAAACGCTTGTGCTTTTAGTGGCACAGTGTTCTTGACATCGAGCCGATTATCAACTTCAATCGTGAGTTTATTTTCTGCGCCAAATCGCAAGTATTCAGAAGGAATATCGACGCTGAATGGCACGAAACTGCCGAGATGTAATGCAACAAATTGGTCATTGATTAAAACATTACACGCTCCGCCCACGCCATCGCTGTGAAATTCAAACACATTCGCTTCTTCTGACTTCTCCAAGCGAAACGTCCGTTCAAACCGTATTACGCCTTGATACTCAATCGCCGATGGAACATAGACTTCGACTTTTTTTTCTTCCGGAAAAATCGCTGTCCACTTGCCCGTCAGCGATTGCACCTTGCGCGAAAGTGAGCGCGTGAAATTGACAGCATCGGCGGCATCAATCGAGCGGTTTTCGTAAAAAATAGGTTGAGCAAAAAGAGAAATCGGTGTGAAAGAGAAGAGAAGTATGAAAACAATGCTGGTTTTTTTCACGTCAAGGGTGAAGAAGCGTTTTGAAGTTTTAAGGTAATAAAGTTAATGCTTTTCGTGAAGAGTTCTGTTTTAGTTTGTGCGATTAAGGCTTTATCAACGCTGTAAAATTGATTTAAAACCCGATTCAATTTTCCAACAACTTATTTCACAAGCAACATTTTTCGTGTCTGTGAAAAAGTCCCTGCTTGTAGGCGATAGAAATACACGCCGCTTGAAAGTGCGCTTGCATTAAACGTGATGTTGTGCGTCCCTGCCGATTGCCGTTCATTGACAAGCGTTGCCACTTTCTTTCCAAGCACATCAAACACTTCTAACTTCACATCGCTTGCGGTCGGGAGTTGATACGTTAAAATTGTTGTTGGATTAAAAGGATTCGGATAGTTCTGCGCAAGCGAGTAGTGAAGCGGCTTTTGAGAAAGAAGCGATGTAGAACTGGTTGCTGTGCTTAACACGTCGAGTTTCA
>Ga0308409_1000493_pt1 | contig 21311 bp, 21 predicted proteins | sample HotsprSampleMSe4_FD_203469 | JGI IMG/M metagenome (GOLD analysis project Ga0308409, IMG submission 203469) | Hot spring phototrophic mat microbial communities from Mushroom Spring, Yellowstone National Park, Wyoming, United States - 20060912_MSe4 ... | reverse complement strand
AAGCTTTCCAAGGACGGAGAGATAATCATCCAAACTGGTTTGGGAGATTTAAAGCTGTCTAAACCTGTAGCATGGCAGGAAAAGGACGGCAAAAAACTTCCAGTGGAAGTCTCTTACAAGCTAATTGGCAAGAATCGCTACAGCTTTGAGGTAGCCAAAGCAGACCCAAGCTTGCCTATTGTGATAGATCCGATTTTGCAAGCGACTTATTTAGGAGGGGGTCATAGTGATAAGGCAACAGCCCTTGCCATTCATCCTAAGACAGGCGAGGTCTATGTGGTAGGAGATACTATGTCCACCGGCTTTCCTCGCGCTATTGACGGAGCGCAGGGATTCAATGCAGGAAACTCTGAAGTATTTGTGGCAAGGCTAAACTCAAACCTTACCCAAATTCTCCAATCCACCTATCTCGGAGGAATGGGTATAGATTTTGCAGAAGCCCTTGCCATTCATCCCATAACGGGCGATGTCTACGTGGCAGGAATGACTACTTCCACAAACTTTCCTGATACTACTGGCGGGGCACAGGAAGACTATGGTGGAGGACGCTGGGATGCCTTTGTATCAAGGCTGAGTGCGGACCTTAAACAAATTCTCCAATCCACCTACTTGGGAGGAGGAAAATGGGATAGTGCCAGCGCCCTTGCCATTCATCCCAAGACAGGCGAAGTCTACGTGGCGGGATTCACTGACTCTACTGACTTTCCTAAAACTACTGGCGGAGCGCAAGCAAGCAGAAGCGGAGGCGGTGACGCCTTTGTGGCAAGGCTGAACTCAAGTCTTACACAAATTCTCCAATCCACTTACTTAGGAGGAAGCAAGAAGGAAGAGAAAGCCACAGCCCTTGCCATTCATCCCAAGACAGGCGAGGTTTACGTGGCGGGATATACCGATTTCACCGACTTTCCTCGCACTTCAGGCGGAGCGCAGAAAGACTATGGCGGCGGCAAGTATGACACCTTTGTAGCAAGGTTGAATTCAAGTCTTACCCAAATCCTTCAATCCACCTACCTGGGAGGAAACGATTGGGATGTGGCTTACGTCCTTGCCATTCATCCCACAACGGGCGATGTCTATGTAGCGGGATATACCTTTTCTACCAACTTTCCTCGCACTTCAGGTGGAGCGCAGAAAGACTATGGCGGCGGCGAGAAGGACGCCTTTGTAGCAAGGCTTAACTCAAGTCTTACCCAAATTCTCCAATCCACCTATTTGGGAGGAAGCAAGGAAGATGAGGCCCAAGCCCTTGCCGTTCATCCTACAACGGGTGAAGTCTATGTGGCAGGACAGACTACTTCTACAGACTTTCCTCGCACTTCAGGCGGGGCACAAGGAAGGTATGGTGGCGAGCCGAGCGATGCCTTTGTGGCAAGGCTGAGCTCAAGTCTTACCCAAATCCTCCAATCCACTTACTTAGGAGGGAACGGTTCAGATTGGGCCCAAGCCCTTGCCATTCATCCCGCAACAGGCAATGTCTATGTGGCAGGATGGACTACTTCTACAGACTTTCCTCGCACTTCAGGCGGGGCACAAGGAAGGTATGGTGACGGCCCCTATGACGCTTTTGTGGCAAGCCTAACTGCTGATTTAGCGGCGGGTAAGAGTTCTGGTAGCGGTGGCGGATTTTATATGACTGGCTCTGTATCTTCTTTGACTGGCGCTTGGACCATCCTCTTATTGCTATCCTTCCCAGCTTTCGTAGTAGCAAGAAGAATAAGAAGGAAATAAAACCCTTGGGTCCCCTCCGGGGGACCTTTGATAAAATCTTTTGTTGATAAGGCAAAAAGGTAGTTTAAAATAAAAACCATGAGCATAAGACATCAAAAAAGGCTTTACATAGAAGAGCTCTTTAGCAACCTAAAGCAAGATGCTGGAGAATACAGAATCTACAACCTTTACGTGCCCGAAGACGGAGACATAGAGGACTTGGAGATCATAGACCTGCAGGTGGATTTTTCAGACCCAGAAAGTATAAAAAAGTATTTAGACAGAACCACCCGGGAGACCCTTGAGGCGGAGGTAAAGGGACTAAAGCTTCTGGCAATGGTCTTGGAAAAGGAGGGAAGCTATATCTTTTCCTCAAAGGAAGAGCTCTCTGAGGACTTTAAAAAACAGGTGTTGGAAAAGATAGAACAGATAAAGGAGGACTGAGATGTTTGACTTTGCCTTTGCCCAGAGCTCCGCTCCTCACGGTTCAAGCCCATGGTCTGCTTTACTCTTTCAGCTGTTTTTCTTTGCCTTCCTCTTTGCCCTCTTTTACTTCTTGCTCATAAGACCTCAGCAGAAGGCAAGAAAAAAACACCAGGAGTTTTTAGCCAAGCTCAAAAAGGGAGATAGGGTAATAACCTCCTCCGGGATCATAGGCACGGTGGTAGAGGTGGGGGAGGATACCGTTTCCCTGAAGGTGGATGCCAACACGCGGATCACGATCTTGAAGGAATACATAAGCGGTTATCACAGGGAAAAAGAAGAAGAAAAATCCTAATGCAGATAGACCTTGAGGAAAAGATAGTTATCCCCCTTCCCAAGGACCACGGAAAGACCGCCCTAATATACAAAGACACGGAAATTAGCTACGCAGAGCTCATTGAGGGAACTAAGGCGTATGCCCGGTATTTGGACATACTGCCCGGAGAGAGGGTAGTTATCTGTGCGGAAAACAGACCCGAGTGGGTCTATGCCCTCTACGGCATATGGCAAAGGGGAGGCATTGCAGTTCCCGTAGATTTTATGTCCTCTCCCAAGGAGCTGGAATACATACTCAGAGAGACGGAGCCCACCTTTGTTGTTTGCTCTAACAAAACGGAAGAAAACGTGCATCAAGCCCTTTCATCTTTGGGTTTAAAGACTTTTGTTCTCAACCTTGACCGTGTGGTGCCTCCGAACCCCGTAGAGAAGGTTATGAGCAGGGGCTTTCATGACACCGCCCTGATCCTCTACACCTCTGGCACCACCGGTGAGCCAAAGGGCGTAATGCTCAGCTTTAAAAACATCATCTCTAACCTTCACGGAGTGGAACGCCTAAAGGTAGCATCAAAGGAAGACAGCACCATAGCCCTGTTGCCCTTCCACCACTCTTACCCCCTTGTGGTGTCTTTGCTTTTGCCCCTATACTTGGGTGCCACCGTGGTATTTTTGGAAAAGCTCAGCTCAGAAGCCCTCATGGAAACACTACGCAAGCACTCTATTACTGTCCTAATAGGCGTTCCAAGGCTTTATCAACTCTTTCATCAGAGGCTAAAAGAGAGAATAGAGGAAAATCCTTTGGGTAGATTGCTCTTTAGCCTGGGTGGAGTTATGGGCAGAAGGACAAGGAGGTTGGTCTTTAAAAAAGTTCATCAAGCCTTTGGAGGTAAGCTCCGTTATATGGTAAGCGGTGGTGCAAAGTTGCCCTTAGAAACTGCCAAGTTCTTTGACCGGCTTGGCTTTGTGGTCTTGGAAGGCTACGGGCTGACGGAGACCTCCCCCATCGTTAGCTTTAACCCACCCCACAAAGTAAAGCTTGGCTCTGTGGGATTGCCCATAGAGGGCGTGGAAGTAAAGATCGCAGAGGACGGAGAGGTTTTAGTAAAAGGTCCAAATGTCATGCAGGGATACTACAAAAAGGAGGAGGAGACAAAAAAAGCCTTTAAAGGAGGTTGGCTTTTAACTGGAGACTTGGGCTACTTGGACGAGGAGGGATACCTATACATCACCGGCAGAAAAAAGGAGCTGATCGTTTTAGCGGGCGGGAAAAACATAAACCCCGAAGAGTTAGAGGCGGAGTTTTTGAAAGAGAGCCCTGTGGTCAAAGAGGTGGGAGTTTTGGAAATGGACGGCATGCTGTATGCCCTGATCCATCCCGATTTTGAAAGGGCAAAGGAGCTAAAGCTTTTAAACTTGGAAGAGTACATAAGGTGGGAAGTGGTGGATAAGGTAAACAGAAGGCTTCCCCCTTGGAAGAGGGTAGTGGGCTTCAAAATTTCCCCCCAAGAGCTACCAAAAACCCGCCTTGGAAAGCTCAGAAGGTTTTTACTGCCACAGCTTTATAAGAGCTTGGAAATCAAAAAGGAAGAAAAGACCGAAGAGCCAAAGCCCTTGGACCAAGAGGGCAGGCTTTTGATGGACTTTCTCTCCTCCCTCTCCGGTAGGGAGGTAAAGCTGTCCCACCACTTGGAGTTAGACTTGGGCTTGGACTCCTTGGCAAAGGTGGAGCTTTTGGCTTTTTTGGAATCCAATTTTGGGATAAAGTTAAGGGAAGAGGAACTCTCCCTCTATCCCACAGTAGGAGAACTCTTGAACTTTGTGCAAAGTCAAAAGCAAAGGGTCCAGTGGGAAGAGATCAACTGGGAAAAGATCTTGCTCTCTGCACAGCCCTACGTCCCCTACCACAACCAACCCATCTTCTTGACAGGACTATACCCCCTCAAGCTCTTTTTTAAGCTGTACAACTTCTTAGAGGTGGAGGGTGTAGAAAATCTTCCCCCACAACCCTTTATAATTGCCCCCAATCATGCCAGCTACTTGGATAGCTTTGTTTTAGTAAGTGCTTTGCCCACCTCCGTGGCGGTGAATACCTACTTTTTGGGAGAAGAAGGATATTTTAGAAATCCCATAACCTCCACCTTTGGTAAGCTTGCCCATGTGGTGCCCATAGACCTACAAAAAAAGGTAAAGGCATCCATGGAAAGGACCGCATGGCTTTTGAGAACGGGCAGAAACGTGGTGATCTTCCCCGAGGGTGCAAGGACAAGAGACGGGAACCTATTGCCCTTTAAAAAGGGTTTTGCCGTCCTTAGCCAAGTGCTTAAAGTTCCAGTGGTTCCCACCGCCATAGTTGGCACCTACGCATCCATGTCCATAAGGGACAGGTTCCCAAAGCCTAAAAAGATAAAGGTAATTTTTGGAAAGCCCATCTACCCAGAGGGAAAGGGCTTGGAGGAGATAATTCAAGAGACAAGAAAGAGTATAGAAGAGATGCTTACCTAACCAGAGAGCCAACCCTTTCTCCCCTCACAGCCCTCAGCAGGTTGCCCGGCTTGTTTATGTTGAGCACCAAAATGGGAATTTTGTTTTCCATACACAGGGTAAGGGCGGTATGGTCCATAACCCTGATCCCTCTGTTTATGGTCTCCAAGTAGGAGATCTCGTCTATGAACTCCGCCTGTGGATTCTTTATTGGGTCCTCGGTGTATATGCCATCCACCTTTGTCCCCTTTATGAAAAGCTGGGCAGATATTTCCGCAGCCCTGAGGGCACCCGCAGTATCGGTGGAGAAAAAGGGATTTCCTGTGCCCGCAGCAAAGATCACCACCCTGCCCTTTTCCAAATGCCTTATTGCCCTTCGTCTTATGTATGGCTCCGCCACCTGACGCATTTCTATGGCAGAAAGCACTCGGGTAGGAATTTCCCTCAGCTTTTCCAGGGCAGATTGAAGGGCTAATGCGTTTATTACCGTTGCCAGCATACCCATATAGTCCCCTGTAGCCCTGTCTATGCCTATTTCCAAGCCCGTGATACCTCTAAAGATGTTTCCCCCACCAATAACCACCGCCAACTGGACGTCCTCATCCACCAAACCCTTTATCTCTGCGGTTATATACTCCAAAAAGTTTGGGTCAATGCCGTAGCCCTGGTCTCCCGCAAAGGCTTCTCCAGAGAGCTTTAAAAGGACCCGCTTGTATCGGACTTCCATCAGGCGGAGCCCACCTCAAACCTAACAAACCTAACCACCTCAAAGTTTAGTCCGCCCTCAGACATATACTGTTTAACGGACTTTTTCTCATCCTTTATAAAGGGCTGTTCCAAAAGCACCTTCTCTTGGTAAAACTTCTTTAGCTTACCCTCCACGATCCTGTCTATAATGTGCTCTGGCTTGCCCTCCTGACGGGTCTGCTCTGCCAGTATTTTCTTCTCCCTTTCCAAAACCTCTAAAGGAATGGCTTCTACGCTGACAAATTCTGGCTTCATAGCTGCAATCTGAAGGATAATGTCTTGGGCTAACCTGAGCACATCATCTGAGATCCTGTCCGCCTTGTATTCCATCAAAACGCCCACCCTACCTATACCGTGCACATAGGCATGCACATAACCATCTGCGTCAAACCTTGCCCACCGGCTGAGCTTTATGTTCTCCCCGATCCGAGCTATGGCAGACTTAACAAGGTCTTCCACCTTTTGGTTGCTGTCTGCGTAATAAGGTTGCTGGGCTATATCTTCAAAGCTACCAGACTTGTTGGCATTTTCCTTAAGGCTTGCGATGTGCTTTGCCAGGTTCAAAGAGAGCTCTACAAACTGCTCGTTCTTTGCCACAAAGTCCGTCTCGCAGTTCAGCTCCAATATAACGCCCACCTTTCTGTCCTCAGAGACATAAGTCTGAACTATGCCCTCCTTTGTTTCTCTGCCCGCCTTCTTTTCCGCCTTGGCAAGCCCCCTGATCCTTAGGATCTCCTTAGCCTTCTCTATATCCCCCTGGGCTTCTTCCAAAGCCTTTTTACATTCCAACATACCAGCACCGGTCATTTCTCTAAGCTGTTTTACAAGCTCTGCGCTTATCATCTTGACCTCCTTAAAAAGGTTATTTTATCACCACTTTAACGATCTTAGTGTCCCACCTCTTCTGCACCTTGTTTAAAGGCAACTCCTCCTCCCTCAGTCTGTCATAGAAAACGCTACCCTCTTGGGTTATCAGCATAAGGTCCAAGGACTGCCCCTCCTCTAAGGGCAGAACATCCACAAGCCTTTCCCTGGTGAGCATAGATAAACCCTTGCTACCCCTTGATTTCTTTGGGACATATTCAGAGGCGACTTTTTGCACTGTTCCCCCTTCTGTTATTAACAACAGGAACTTTTCCCCTCTTAAAACCCTCATGCCTACCACTTTGTCCCCTCCGTCTAACTTTATGCCCACCACTCCCTTGGAGCCGATGGTGGCGGGTGAGATCTCTGCCACAGGGAACCTTAGGATTTTACCCATTTTGGTAAAGATCAGGAGGTCCCCTTCCTCCGGAGACTGCAGGACCTTTACCACATCCCCTTGATCTTCTGTTAGCTTGATGATGTTAGTTCCCTGGGCTTTGTATTCAAAATCCACCAAGGGTATCTTTTTCACATAACCCTCAGAGGTTGCCAAAAGCAGTCTGTCTGCTGCCTGAGACCTAACAAAGGCACCCACAAGGCGTTCTTGGGCTTCCTTAAAGGATACCTTGCTCCCCTGAAGGGCTTGAAGCCCAGCCACCCAATAGACCCTTCCCCTGTTTGAAACCATAAACAGCCCATCATCAAAGGGCACATCCAGAATATTGACCACCTCTCCCTCTTCTATCTCCGTTAAAGGCATAACCTTGCCGTCAGAAAGGACAACCACCGTTATACTTCCCGTTCTTTGCTCAACCCCCACACCTTCCACGAAGGTTTTTCTAACCGCAGGAAAACTTTCAGACAGCTTGGAGGTTTCCTCTATAAAGACCTTGACCTTCTCCTCTTCGCTCTCCACCAACCTTGTGTAGTAATCTATCTTCTCTAAAAGTTCTCTTTCCTCCTCCTCAAGCTTTTGCCTTTCCAGAGAAGTTAACCTTTGGAGCCTTAGGTCTAAAACTGCGTTCGCCTGAACTTCCGTCAAAGAGTACTTTTTAATGAGTTTTTCCCTTGCCTCTTGCGTGTCTTTGGAGCTTCTGATGTCTTGGATCACCTGGTCCAAGTGGGAAAGGGCTATCAAAAGCCCCTTCACTATATGAAGCCTTTCCTCAGCCCTTTTGAGATGATACTTGGACCTTCTGTGAATGACCTCCAAGCGGTGGCGGAAGAATTCATAGAGCAGTGTCTTTATGCCCACCTGCTTTGGTTCTCCGTTTATTAGCACCACAAAGTTTATTGGGAAGTTCTTCCGCAGTTGTGTGTATTTGTATAGCTTTTCCAAAACCTTTGAACCATCCGCATCCCTTTTTAGCTCCACCACGATCCTTAGCCCCTCCTTGTCCGACTCGTCCCTTATGTCCGAAATCTCCTTCAGCCTTCCCTCCCGGGCAAGCTCTGCCATCCTTTTTATAAGCTCCGCCTTATTGACCTGATAGGGAATTTCCGTTATGACGATCTGCTCTCTGCCACCGGAGAGCTTTTCCACGTGCGCCTTTGCCCTTATTCTAACTTGACCTCTACCTTTTTCGTAAAACTCGATGAGCTCATCGTAATTTTCCACCACACCCCCCGTAGGAAAGTCGGGTCCTTTTATGTATTTCATTATCTCCTTTGTCTCTATATCCGGGTTCTTGGCGAGCTCTATCAGGGCAGTGCAGACTTCCTTCAGGTTATGAGGAGGGACAGAAGTGGCAAGCCCTACCGCTATGCCCGAGACACCGTTGCACAAAAGGTTGGGAAACTTGGAGGGAAGGACCGTAGGCTCAAGGGTAGAGCCGTCAAAGTTGGGAACAAAATCCACTGTGTCCTTGTCTATGTCTTCCAACATAAGGACCGCATACTTAGAGAGCTTGGCTTCTGTGTATCTCATGGCGGCGGGTGGGTCTCCGTCTATAGAGCCAAAGTTCCCCTGCCCAACAATGAGCGGATAGTTCATCACAAAGTCCTGAGCCATTCTAACCAAGGTCTCATAAACTGCTTGATCTCCGTGAGGATGGAAATGTCCAAGAACTGCACCTACTATCCTTGCACTTTTCACAAAGCCCTTGTCGGGCGTAAGCCCCATATCGTGCATGGCATAGAGTATCCTTCTCTGAACAGGCTTTAGCCCATCCCTAACATCAGGAATAGCCCTCCCCACAATAACAGACATTGCGTAGTCTATGTAGGACTGTTTGACCTCTTCTTCTATGGGAACCTCTAAGATTTCCACAAGAAAGTATTATAACCCAAGATGAAACCTTACCGCAAAGGGCTAAGGCTTGGGACACAATATCTTATGGCTTATATTTAAAACCTATTAGAATGTTCTAATATTGAACATAATGAGTTTTTGCTTACCTTCCTTCTTTAGCCCAGGCTTGAACTGCAGGCTAACAAACATCAGGATTAGATTTTAGTCTCAAAACTCTTGTGTGTCAATGGGTTTGATATTTTTAGAACAGCCTCAAAGGTCCTTTGCTTTTTTTGCCTTTTCCAAGATGGGAAGGACTACCGACTCAAACCGGGCGGTATTCACTCCGTAGGACCCTACCAAATGCTTGGATGTGAAAAACTTACTGGCAAAAAGTTGGGTGTTGCCTTCCGTGCTGATTACCTTAAAGCCCGTTCTCTTTTTGGTTTTTTTGTCCCTTACCTCCTCCGTCCAAAAGCCTATTGCCCTGTCTCCGAACCTTTGGAGTAGCTTTTTTATGATTGTGGTCTTTCCTATACCCGGCTCGCCGGTAAGTATTATTTTCATGGGGGCGGAGCCCCCAAGGGATCACTTAACAAAGTCTTTTAGGGCTTCGTAAGCTTTCATAGCCTTCTCAAACCTTTCATTGACCAGATCCCAGTTTATGTTTTCCAAGAAGGCGTCTATGTATGGAGGTCTTTTGTTCTTGTAATCCACATAGTAGGCATGCTCGTAGGAGTCAAGTATTATGAGCGGAATAAGACCTGTGAAGTTATACAGATTGTGGGCATCCAAGCCATTTACCACAAGCCTTCCGGAGAATACGTCCAAGCCAAGCACCGCCCATCCTCTAAAGGCTATGCCCGCTGCCTTTAGCTCCTGCACACAGGCATCCCAAGAGCCAAAGTCCTCTTCCACCTTCTTCTTAAAGGCTTCTGATGGCTGTCCCTTTGCCCCCAAGTGTCCAAAGTATAGCTCGTGAAGGACCACACCCATGTAGTTGAAGGTCTCCTCCACCTTTAGCTCTCTGTATTCGGAGTAGTTTTGGTTTGCCTTGGACCTGTCGGAAAAGTTCAAGTCCGCCAGCTTTTCCTGAATTTCGTTGTATTTGGTTACATAGCCCTTGTAGTGTGCCTCAAAGTGAGGCTCCACCTGATCGTTGGATATGCCCTTTAGGTTGGAGGGCTTAAGGTGGTCTTTGGGTTGAAGTTTTTGCACTGCCATGGCAATACCTCCTAATTGAGATTTTTTCTATTTTAAATCTTTTTAAACTCCGCTGGCAACTCCCTTGGTGGCAGTCCAGTGTATTCCACTTCCGTTTCCTCGTCCAATCTCTTAGAGAAAGGCTTTTCGGTGGTGAGCTCTTCATACACATGGGCAACAAGCCCCGGCACCCTTCCTATTATGAAAAAGCCCTTTCCGAGCCTCCAGTCAAAGCCCATCTCAGACGCCACCGCCGCTATGGCACCATCCACATTGAGCACCAACCTTTTGCCCTTTTGCCTACCGATCTCTTCTTCCACACCCTCCGCAAACCTGCAGTGTGGTCCATAAAAGCCAAGCTCCTTGGCTATGTCCATGAGCCTTTTGGTTCTTGGGTCAAAGTCCTTGTAGTATCTGTGTCCGTAGCCGGGTATTGGCTTTTTGTTTTCTAAGTATTCTTTGACTATTTCTTCCACACTTTTGCCACTTTTTACACCCTCCTGGAGGAACCTCATGGCATCCTCCAAAGCACCCCCATGGGCGGAGCCAAAGGCAAGCACACCCGCCGCAACACCAACATTTAGAGAGTTTCCACCGGATGCCACAGCCCTTGCGGCTATTGCAGAGGGTGGCGCAATGCCGTGGTCAATGACCGAAACCAACATAGCTTCCATCATCTTGGACTCCTTCTCTGTGGGCAGTTCCCCCTTCAGGATCAAGTAGATGGCTTGGGCAAAGCTCAGGTTGCCCACAAAGTCCAAGAGCCTGTAGCCCCTTATGTAGGTCTCATGACCCACATGCTGGGTAATGGCTGTCCTCCACTTCTTTTCCATCCTCTAACCTCCTATTAACTCCCTGTTTATTTTAACCTTCGCCCCTTTTCTAAGGCTCTCTATGTAGTAATTTATGGTGGCGTCCTTCTTGAGGGAAAGAAGGTCTTTAATAAACTCTGCCCTTTGCCTTTGGTCTATTTCCTTCTTGCTCCTCTCTTGAACCACCAGCACTCCATAACCCTTGAGCAGAGGATAGGGACCAAAGACCTTTTCTTTGGAGAGCAAAACTTCAAAGAGGTCCTTTTCTCCAAGCTTCATTACCGAGAGAAGCTGGAGGGCTGGCGTCTTAGAAAACTCAAAGAACTTATAAGGGACATCTTTGCCCTGCTTTAGATCCTCTTTAACCTTCTCCGCCAAAGATTGAACCTGCTCTTGGGCTCTTTTCTCTTTTAGCGTCTTCTCAATCTGGGCTTTTACCTCCTCCAGGCTTTTGTATCCGGCGGTCTCTTCCTTAAAGAGGAAAACTATGGCATAACCCTCTCCTGTCTTTACCAAGCTTATGGGTTCAGTAGGGCTGAGCCTGTTTAACTCTCCCTTGAGCTCTGTGGGAAATTCCTCCTCCTGCTGGGGCAGTTTGAACTCTTTGAAATTTGGACCTTCTTGCCTATTCCTGAGGGCTTTGTATATTTCTTCAGCTTTTTGTTTGTCCTTTTCTATCCAAAGCCGAACTACCTTCGTGGGCTCCCTTTTAAAGCTTTCCCTGTTTTGGGTGTAAAAGTCGAGGATCTCCTTTTCACTAACTCTAACCGATACATCCTCCGAGTTTATCATATAAAGCCTACCGCCTATTTCAAAGCTCTGGCTAAGCAGGTTAATTTCCTCCTCCTTTGGCGTCATATAAACACCGTTGCCTATAAGGTTCAGTAGCTTTTGTATTGTTAGTATTTTTCTTATGTATTCCTCATACTCCGTTGGCTCCAAGCCCAGACGGGCAAGGCTCTCTTTGTACTTGGAAGTGCTAAATATGCCGTTTTCCTGAAAGCTTGGGTCTGATCTTATAAGGTCTATGACCTCCTGGTCGCTGGCAAGAAAGCCAAGCTTTTTCGCCCTTGCGTAAATAAGCTCCTGAACTATCAGACTTTCAAGCACCTGCTGTCTTAACAATCGTTCCATATCCTTGTTTTGGGTCAGGTCTCCGTATCTCAAAAGCTCCCTTCTGTAGTCTCTCAGTGTTATGCATGTGCCATCCACGTTTGCCACACAGTTCTGCCCTATGTTGGCAATATCTCCTACACCCCCAACCCAAAGTAGCCAGAGTAAGAAACTTAAAGACACGAGACCTATAACACCCGCTACAAACTTTTTGTTTTTATGAATTAGGGAATACATGGACATCTAATTTTAACAAATTTAAACCCTCTTACGATATACTAATTTAACTATGGACTTACTCACCATAGTTGGTATAATAGGGGGACTTATTGCACTATTAACGGGTGCTGTATTAAAAGGTGCAAGTATTCTGTTTTTGATCCAGCCCGCCGCCTTTGTTATCGTGGTTCCCACCACACTCTTTGCCAGTCTGGTAACCGTTCCTTTGCCTAAATTTTCTTTGATAATCCAAGGTTTGAAGATGGCTTTTTCTGGCGGTAGCAATGAACTTTTGGAAACCAAAAACCAGTTGGTGGAGCTCGCCAACCTTGTAAGGAAGGGTGGTGTGTTAGCTTTGGAAACCAAGGCAGAAGAGATAAAAGACCACTTTTTGAAGAGAGCCATTGACCTTATGGTGTTGGGGGTTGAAGAGCATGTTTTAGTTGAAAGCTTGGAGGCGGAAATTACCAAAAAGGAGGAAGACTTTGAAATAGCGGTTGAATATTGGAAGAACTCCGCAGAGAGCGCGCCTACCTTTGGACTTGTGGGAGCAGTCTTTGGTCTTATGAAAGCCCTGAAAAGTTTGGACAATGCCCAGGAATTAGCCGCTGGTATATCCGCCGCCTTTGTTGCAACAGTCTATGGAATAACCTTTTCCTACCTTATATTCGGTCCCATGGCGAAGAAGATAAAGACCAAATCAAAGGAGGAGCTTGCCAGGATGTATATGATCGTTGACGCATGCAGGATGATGGTGAGGGGCGAAAACCCAAGGCTCATAGAGGAACGCCTCAACTCCTTTGTGGAGGTTAAGTAGTGGCAAGAAAGAAAAAGTGCCCCGAAGAAGTTTCAGAAAAATGGGCAATCCCCTACGCGGACTTTTTGACCCTACTGCTTTGCCTTTTTATATCCCTCTTTGCCATGGCTCAAGCGGGAAAGCAAGCGGCGTTGGAGTATGCTCAAGCCTTTGCCAGAGCCTTTGGTATGCGACTTGTTCCCTTTCAGGAGAGCTTACCAAAGCAGATATTGCCCCAACCTGTGGTTCCAAGGAGCGAGCCTACAGAGAAGGGAAGAAGGATCCAAAGACAAATTAGGGAGCTAGAGGAGATGTTAAAGCGGATGGGTTTGGAGGGTGGGTTTAAAGTCTCATACGAAGTGATAGGTATTAGGTTGATATTGCAGGAGAAGATCCTTTTTCTATCCGGCAGCGCGGAACTGAGACAGGAGACTTATCCTATATTAGACGAACTCTATGAAATATTAAAGGATTTGCCAAACCCGGTGGAGGTGGAGGGTCATACAGACAGCATACCCATATCCACCGAAAAGTTTCCTTCCAACTGGGAGCTCTCAACCGCAAGGGCTTCTTCCATAGTCAGGTACTTTATAGCCAAAGGTATTAACCCTGAAGGACTGAAGGCGTCCGGATACGCGGACACCAAGCCAATAGCTTCCAATACTACACCGGAGGGCAGGGCTCAGAACAGGAGGGTAGAGGTCGTAATACTCAACATAAAGGGCTCAGAGCTCACTAGACAGGAACCTCAACAGCCTTGAGGGTTTCTATTATAAAGTCCACCTCTTCATCCGTAAGGTAGGGATGGACGGGTATAGAAAAAACCTCTTCTTTAAATACCTTTGCCCTATCCACTGGTAGATGTTCTGCATTTCTCAGCTCGTTCAAAAGATAACTATAGTAAACACGGGCATCTATGCCCCTCTCCTTTAAAAGTTTCATAATGCGGTCCCTTTCCTTGTGCCTTAGGGTGTAAAGATGGTAAACGTGGTAGGCACCTTCCCTCTCTGTAGGATGGACAAAGGAAGAGTTTATGTGCTCTTTATATTTCTGGGCTATTTCCCTTCTTCTTTTGTTCCTTTGGTCCAAGTATTTAAGCTGGATGTAGCCCAGGGCAGCTTGAAACTCGGTTATCCTAACATTAAAGGCGGGATGCTCCCCAAAGTCTATCCACTTTTTTACCTCTTTGGCAAGCTTGTCGTCATCTGTGGCTATAACTCCCCCTTCTCCCATGGGCACATTCTTTGAGGCGTAAAAGCTAAAGGCAGATAGATGTCCCAAGCTACCCACCTTTTTTCCCTTGAACTCTGCACCGTGGGCTTGGGCGGAATCCTCAAGCACATAAAAGCCGTGCTTTTCAGATAGTTCCATTATGGCATCCATGTCTGCAGGCTGGCCGTAAAGATGGACAGGAATTACCATCCTTGGGTTGTATTTCTTTACCGCATCCTCCAACTGGTTTGGGTCCATGGTGTAGTATTCATCCACATCCACCACCACCGGCACACCACCTGCCAAATAAACTGCGTCTATGGTAGCCATAAAGCTCATGGCAGGAACAACTACCTTCTGCCCTTCCACTCCAAGGGCTTTTAGGGCTATGAAGAGGGCAACGGTGCCCGAGCACACCGTAAAGGCATGCTTCACCCCCAAGTATCCGGCAAAGGCTTCCTCAAAGGCTTTTGTCCATTCACCCCTGGTGATCTTACGGCTCTCTAAGATGCTAAGGACCGCCTCCTTTTCCTCTTCAAAAAACCTCGGCTCTATTATGTTTATCACGGCAGAAAATTATAAAAGAAAAGATCCTCTGTAGCCTTTCAAAAACTCTTCCCCAGAGACCCTTTTACCCTTTTGATTTACAAGCTCCAAAATTTCCACCGCACCCTCTCCGCAGGCTACCACAAGCCTTCTGCTATCCAATATCTGCCCTTCCTCCCCTTCCAATCCTTCCACCCTCTTAGCTTTCAAAATCTTTAGCCTTTCTCCTTTAATATTAAAACAGTAAGCGTTGGGATAAAAGGCTCTTACGCGGTTTATCACACTCTGTGCGGATGCCCTCCAGCATATCCTGAGTTCTTCCTTGCTGACGGGTGGTGCATAAGTAGCCGAACCCCTCTGAGGCTTTGGCTTGATCTCTCCTCTGAACCAACCTTTTAGTGCTTGAATCAGTAGTTTTGCCCCCTCTTTGGCGAGCTTTTCAGACAGGGTCTGATAGTTGTCCTCCTCTTGGACCTTTATCACCTGCCGGAGGAGCACAGGACCCGTATCCATGCCTTCATCCATGAGCATGGCTGAGTTGCCCGTTAAAGGGTCCCCCGCCAAAAGGCTCCTCTGTATAGGAGACGCCCCCCTATATTTGGGAAGCAAGGACGCATGCAGGTTTATAAAGCCAAAGCTTGGAAGTTCAAGGACCTCTTTGGGTAGTATTCTTCCGTAGGCTACCACCACCACGCACTGAGGCTTTAGCTCCCTCACTATGGAGTATATCTCTCCTTTACTCTCTGGCTGGAAGCACCTTAGCCCCTTCATAAGGGCATATTCCTTTACTGGTGGAAGTGTGAGCTTTTGCCCCCTACCCGCAGGCTTGTCCTGCTGGGTGATCACACCCACCACCTCAAAGTGCTTTAAAAGTTCCTCCAAGGATGGAAGTGCAAAGGAGGGAGTGCCCATAAAGACAATTCTCATTCTCTAACCATCTCCAAATAGAGGTCCCCATCAAAGAACTTAAGCGCCCTTCTTTTTAACCTTATAGCATCCTCCACCCTTTTTATTCCCAGGTCTCCAAGCCTTACTCCCTCCCCGATAAAAATGGGCGCCAAAAAGATACAGACCCTATCGTAAAGACCCTCCCGTATAAAGCTGGTAAGCGTGCGGGCTCCGCCTTCCACCAAAAGATGCATGACCTCTTTAAAGTATAGCCCTCGGAGAACTTCCCGAAGGTTCAAAAGTCTATCCCTGTGTTCAGTCAAGAGGACCTCCACACCCTCCTCCTGCAGGGCGTTTATCTTGTCTTTGTCCTCCACCGCTGTTATCACGATGGTTTTAGCCTTTTTGTCCTTTACAAGGTTGCAATCCATCGGTATTCTTAGCCTTGGGTCCAAAACTATCCTTGTGGGATTTCTTTCCCACTCAAAAGCCCGAACCGTCAGACTTGGGTTGTCTCTGAGGACGGTGTTTATTCCCACCAACACTGCGGACGCCTCAGCCCTCAGCCTGTGGGCATATTTCCTACTTTCTTCGGAACTGATCCATTTGCTATGATGATCTTTTGTTGCCAGAGAACCGTCAAGACTCTGGGCAAACTTAAGGGTTATGTATGGTCTCCTCTTGGTTATGTACGTGAAAAAATCTTCGTTTAGCCTTTTTGCCTCCTCTTCCAAAACTCCCACCTGAACCTCTATGCCCGCTTCCTTTAGCCTTTGAACCCCCTTTCCGGAGACCAAAGGATTTGGGTCCAAGGTGGCAATGACTACCCTCTTTACGCCCGCTTTTATTATGGCATCCACGCAGGGAGGAGTTCTTCCAAAGTGGGTGCAGGGCTCAAGGGTGACATAAAGGGTAGAGCCCCTGGCAGATTCACCGGCAATAGAAAGCGCCTTTGCCTCCGCGTGCGGTAGTCCCGCCCTTTCGTGGTTCGCCTGGGCTATAACCTTTCCCTCTTTGACTATTACACAACCTACTGTAGGGTTAGGATGGGTAAGCCCCTTTCTCTCCCGAGCCAGCCCTAGGGCCAGCTCCATAAAGTGTTGATCATCCATCAAATAGACTCTTGAATGATCTCCTTCATCAGCCCTTCCACCTCCTCCGCCACGTCCTTTAGCTGAGGCTCTTGAAACATTTCCAACATAACGGTGGGTGCCATGGTGCTAACAACCGTCTTGCCATCCTTTTGGAATATAGCTATTCTGCATGGCATGGCGGTGGATATGAGGGCGTTTTTGGAGAGCACTTGACTGGCGTGTCTTGGAGAGCAAACCTCCACGATCACACATTCGTAATCTATAGGCACCCCTTTGTTTTTGAGAATGTTAGAGACCTCATGCACAGCCATCACACCAAAGCCCTTAGCCTTGGCTTTCTCCTCCAAAGCGGTCCTTACCTCTTGAACATTCTTTTGGGTTTCAAAGTTCATAAGCATGGCTTTACCTCCTGCTTAAGTCTTCTATTAATCTGGGATATATTATACCAAGGGCATCCTCCAGGGCGGAACGCTTTGGCAAATCTCCCTGTCCCCCGGAGGGCAAAAAGTAGGGAACCGCTACACTGTATTTATAACTTTTACTTTGTGTTTTTAGCTCAAAGCTTAAAAGCAAGTTGTAGCTGTTTACCCTCTGATAGGGCGAAAGTCCCGTGGGAATGTCTTTGTATTCAAGAACCTCCACGCTTACTTTTTCTGAACCCTCTCCACACCTTAGCTTTTCTCCCGCCTGAAGGAAAGCCCTTTCCACAGTCCTTCTCAAGGCATAGTCCAAATAGTCGTCAGGGTAGGGATTTTTCAACTCACTGAGGCATACCTCTCCGCCGATGGCGGTTTGGAAAAGAACCAATCCGAGGACTAAGCCTTTAGAGATTGCCTTGCCCTCCACTTGAGGTATTCCTCTATAAAGGGATCTATTTCTCCGTCCATGACCCTTTGCACATCACCCACCTCCAAGCCTGTGCGGAGGTCCTTGACCATCTGGTAGGGTTGGAACACATAGGACCTTATCTGGTATCCCCATCCAATTTCTGTCTTTTCTCCCTCTAAAGCCTTCTTTTTCTCCTCCAACTTCTGAAGCTCCAACTGGTAAAGCTTGGCTTTTAAAAGCTCCAAAGCCTTCATCCTGTTTTGGTATTGGGACCTTTCCTGCTGACAGGAGACCACAATGCCCGTGGGCTTGTGCCTTATTCTAACCGCGGTGTCTGTTTTATTCACATACTGCCCGCCCGCACCGCTGGCACGGAAGGTCTCCATCTCAAGGTCTTCCTCCCTGATCTCTATGTTTATTGATTCATCTATCTGGGGCATCACGGAAACTGATGCAAAGGATGTATGACGCCTTGCGTTGGCATCAAAGGGAGATATTCTAACAAGCCTGTGCACACCGCTTTCACCTTTCAGATAGCCATAAGCGTAAGGTCCCTTTATTAGCATGGTGGCGCTCTTTATACCCGCCACATCGTCGGGTTGGTAGTCTATTAACTCCACCTCATAACCCTTCTTTTCAGCCCATCTTCTATACATCCTAAAGAGCATGTCCGCCCAGTCGCAAGCTTCCGTCCCTCCTGCCCCCGCCTGGACGGTAAGATAGGCGTTCTTTTGGTCCATCTCACCAGAGAGAAAGACCTTTACCTCAAGCCCTTCTATTAGCTTCTCTGCAGTTTTCAGCTCTTCTTCTATCATCTGAAGGCTCTCAAGGTCCTCCTCGGAGGTGATCTCCAAGAGCTCCTCCACATCCTGTAGGGACCTCTCCACGCTTTTTAGGGCTCTTATGTTTTCCTCAAGCATTTTTCTCCTTTGGGTTAGGCTTTTTGCCCTTTCTCCATCACTCCAAAAGTCGCCCTCTGCCATCTTTTTATCTATCTCCTCCAGTTCCCTTTCAAGGGCAGTGGGGTCCAGGCTGAGCTGGACGTCCTCAAACCTCTCCTTTAACTCCTTTAGCTTCTCTTTGGACTCAACCAGTGGCATAAGGGATAAATATAATCTACAAACTGCTATTTAGGAAATGCGAATATTTGCATGCTTTATAGGCATATAAAAAGTTTTTAAGCCCTTTCCTTTGGGTTTGCGTTATTCTTCTACTGAAAAACCTTTGGGAGGTGAAAAATTAAAAAGTCGCTTCTTCTTTCTTTAGCCTTAGTTGGCAGTGCCCTGTCTGCCAATGTTTTTATGGGTCCCGAGTATGCAAAGGAACTGTGCGAGGTTTGGAACAAGACGCCCAAGCTAACGGAAGGGCTTGGGAAGAGCGAAGGCTGGATTTCGGTGCCGGAGAGAAAGATATTCGTGTATAGGGAAGACTGTTCGCCCGATAAGCAGGTCCAACTTACCATAAAGAACGAAGGGAATAAGGCTGTATGCGTTTATGGAGGACCTGCAAAAGATAAGAGGGGCAAAGATGACTTTTTGATGTATGCCCAAACCAAAAGATGGGAAGAGATGGGTAGGGGAGAGTATGGACCCATGAAGGCGATGATGCTCGGAAGGCTCAAGTTTGAAGGTCCCAAGGGTGTTGCCATGAAGAACATGGGACCCTTTGAAGCCTTTCTGACCGCTCTTGGGCAAACCTTCTTACGACGCCAGCAAGTGCCCTTAACTTAGAATATCAAAGGTAGCACTGGTGCCTATGCGTTCCGCACCAAGGGACAGGAACCTAAGCGCCTGTTCCTTGGTTCTTATACCACCGGACGCCTTGACCTTTAGCCTACCCCCTGAGGCAGAGTAAAGCAGTTTAACATCCTCTTCTGTGGCACTGGGAAAAAAGAATCCCGTGGAAGTCTTCACAAATTCCATGCCACTTTCCGCTATAAGCTCCACCGCAAGCTTCTTTTCCTCTTCGTTAAGGTAGCCCGCCTCAATTATTACCTTCCTTACAAAACCCTCCGTGTTTCTACCGATGGCAACGAGCTCTTCCCTAACATAGGGAAGATGACCGCTTTTTAGGGCGGAGAAGTTCATAACAATGTCCAGCTCCTCTGCACCCCTTTCCAAGCTCTCCAAACACTGGAACAGCTTTTGCTCTTTGGTATCCATTCCAAAGGGAAAGCTAACCACCGCACACACCACCAGCTCCCCTCCCGCCAGTTCTACCGCCCTTTTTACCCAGTAGGGATGGACACAGACCGCATAAACCTTCAGTCCTATGCATCTTTTGATCTGCTCTTCTAAATCCTTTTCGGTGGTTTGAGGTTTGAGTATGGAGTGGTCTATGAACTTGGCTATATCCATGAGCTCACGCGGTAGGTAAGGTCGTGGTATATAGAGAGTAGAGCCTTTGCCCCATCTCCTGCGGCGGTAATGATCTGCTTTGCAAATATGTTGGTGCAATCTCCCGCCGCATAGATACCCCTTTCGGAGGTTCTGTTGTTGCAGTCTATTATGATCTCGCCCCTATTGGTAAGTAATACTCCCAGTTTTTGAGCCAGCTTGGTGTTTGGCTCCAGCCCTATTTCCACAAAGAGTCCCTCCACATCCAACCGGTAAGTTTTGCCCTTCTCCAAGTCTTCCACCACAACACCCTTGAGAAACACACCATCCCCTTCCGCAGACACAACTCTGTGCCTAAGGAGGGGAACGACCCTATCGTTTCCTAACACCTTTTCCCTCAGCACCTCATCCGCCCTAAAGTGGTCGGAGATCTCCAAAAGGTAGATGGTGCTCGCATAATTTAACAACTGCTCTGCCGCCTCAAAGCCCGAGTTCCCTCCACCTACCACAGCCACCTTTTTGTTCTTGAAGAAGGGTGCATCACAGGTGTAGCAATAGGATATACCCCTACCGGTGTATTCCTTCTCTCCGGGCACGTTTAGCCTTCTGTATTCTGCACCCGTGCAAAAGAGTATGGTTTTTGTCTCGAAAGATTGTCCGGAGGCAGTCTTAACTTCAAAGCCATCGGATAGCTTTTCCACATCCACCACTTCGTCCAATATGGGTTCCACTCCCAACTTTCTAATATGCTCCATCATCTTTTCCACAAGGATGATGCCATCTACTATAGCGTAGCCCAAGTAGTTTTCAATGTTGCCCGCCTTTATCACCTGCCCTCCCACCTCCTTGGTGATCAGCACGAAGTCCATTTTCTTCCTTGCTGCGTATATAGAAGCAGAAATGCCCGCAGGACCTCCGCCTATTATGGCTAATTGCTTCATAGGTCTATCCTTGCGAACCTCCTTCTGCCCTCTTCAAATATATCCCCGCCGTAGATGTCGTTGGCAACTATTACAGGAAAATCTTCCACCACAAGCCTTCTTATGGCTTCTGTGCCAAGGTCCTCGTAGGCTATTACCTCGGAGGATTTTATTGCCTTTGCCAGAAGGACTGCCACTCCGCCCACCGCTGCAAAATAAACCGCCTTATATTTGACCAAAAGCTCCCTCACCTGAGGACTTCTATAACCTTTACCTATCATGCCCTTTAGACCCAGTTTTAGAAGAGGTTCCACGTACTTGTCCATCCTTATGGCGGTGGTGGGTCCGGCGGAACCTATTACCTGTCCGGGCTTTGGTGGGGTAGGTCCCACATAGTATATGATCTGTCCCTTTAGGTCAAAGGGCGGTGGCTCTCCCCTCTCCAGGGCTTCTACCATCCTCTTGTGTGCCGCATCCCGGGCGGTGTATAAGACACCACTTATGAGCACCCTGTCCCCTGCCCTGAGGCGTTCTACGGTTTCTTCTGTTAAAGGCG
>Ga0308409_1000490_pt1 | contig 21323 bp, 19 predicted proteins | sample HotsprSampleMSe4_FD_203469 | JGI IMG/M metagenome (GOLD analysis project Ga0308409, IMG submission 203469) | Hot spring phototrophic mat microbial communities from Mushroom Spring, Yellowstone National Park, Wyoming, United States - 20060912_MSe4 ... | reverse complement strand
CTGGGCGAGCGATCCAGAGAACCGCGGTTGCTAGCTAGGAGGCGGTGCGCAAAGATCACGCCCAACGCCAATGCCCCGACTGCCGCATCCCCGACCAACGCCACGCAGATTGGCCGATAATCCGCAACGCGCGCCGTCTACCGTGAAAGAATCCGACGTGGAATTCGCTGCCCTCGACTGGCTGTCGGCTGCCGGCTGGCAGGTCCGACCTGGTGCGCAGATCGCACCAGATGGGCCTTTTGCCGAGCGGCGGGGCTTCGACCAGGTGATCCTCGAGCAGCGCCTGCGCCACGCGCTGGTCCGGCTGAACCCTGACCTGCCCGCCGAGGCGCTGGCGGACGCCCTCCGCAAGCTGATGCAACCCCAGGGCAGCGACCTGCTCCAGCGCAACCGCGCGCTGCATCGCCTGCTGGTGGACGGCGTGACGGTGGAGTACCGCGACGCCAAAGGCGACCTGCGTGGCGCCCAGGTCCGCGTGATGGACTTCGACGCGCCGGAGAACAACGACTGGCTGGCGGTGAGCCAGTTCGCCGTGGTTGAGGACCGCCGCAGCCGCCGGCCCGACATCGTCCTGTTCGTCAACGGCCTGCCCCTTGTCGTGCTGGAGCTGAAGAACCCCGCCGACCAGGACGCCACTCTGCGCAGCGCCCACCAGCAACTCCAGACCTATCAGGCTGAGATCTCCTCGCTCTTCGTGACGAACGCTGTGCTGATCATCTCCGATGGCGCGACAGCGCGCGTCGGCCCGCTGGGCGGCGGGTATGAGTTGTTCAGGCCATGGCGCACGATCGGCGGAGACGCGCTCGCCGATCCCAGCATCCCAGAGTTGCAGGTGCTGATCGCTGGGTTATTTGACCCGCGCCGCTTGCTCGAATTCATCCGCGATTTCATCGTCTTCGAGGACGATGGCGGTCGGCTGGTCAAAAAGGTCGCTGGCTACCACCAGTTTCACGCGGTGCGGGTGGCAGTGCGGGAGACGCTGCGGGCGGCCAACCTGAACCGACGGGCCGACCAGCTCGCTGAGGGCGGCGGGGTTTACCTGGCGCGCGCAGCCGGCGGCGCACCCGGCGATCGACGAATCGGCGTGATCTGGCACACCCAAGGCGCAGGCAAGAGCCTGACCATGGCCTTCTACGCCGGCCGCATCATCCGCGAGCCAGCCATGGAGAACCCGACGATCGTCGTAATCACCGACCGCAACGACCTCGATGACCAGCTCTTCACCACCTTCGTGCGCTGCCGAGACCTGTTGCGCCAGCCGCCGGTCCAGGCCGAAAGCCGCCAGGGCCTGCGCCAGCTCTTGTCCAGGGCTGCGGGCGGCGTGGTGTTCACGACCATTCAGAAGTTCCTGCCGGAGGAGCGCGGCGACCGCCATCCGCTGCTCTCGGACCGTCGCAACATCGTGGTGATCGCCGACGAAGCGCATCGCAGCCAATATGACTTCATTGATGGCTTCGCGCGTCATCTGCGCGATGCGCTGCCGAACGCCGCGTTCATCGGCTTCACCGGCACGCCGATCGAGAAAGCCGACGCCAACACCCGCGCCGTGTTCGGCGATTACATCAGCATCTACGACATCGAACGCGCGGTGCAAGACGGCGCGACCGTGCCGATCTACTACGAGAGCCGGCTGGCCAAGCTCAACCTGCCAGAAGAACTAAAACCCAAGATTGACGAGGCGTTCGAGGAAGTCACCGAAGGTGAGGAAGCCGCGCGCAAGGAACAGCTCAAGACCAAATGGGCGCAGCTCGAAGCCATCGTCGGCGCCGAGCGGCGGATCGCGATGGTAGCCCAAGACATCGTGGCGCACTTTGAACAGCGCCTGGAGGCCCTGATGGGCAAGGCGATGATCGTCTGCATGAGCCGGCGCATCTGCGTCGCTATGTACCAGGCGATCGCGCGCTTGCGTCCGGACTGGATTCATGACGATGATGACAAGGGCGCGGTCAAGGTGGTGATGACCGGCTCGGCTGCCGACCCAGCAGAATGGCAACCGCACATCCGCAACAAGCAGCGCCGCGAGCTGCTCGCCAATCGCTTCCGCGATCCGAACGACCCGCTCAAGATAGTCATCGTGCGCGATATGTGGCTCACTGGCTTCGACTGCCCCAGCCTGCATACCATGTATGTGGATAAGCCGATGCGCGGCCATGGGCTGATGCAGGCGATCGCGCGGGTCAACCGCGTCTTTCGCGACAAGCCGGGCGGGTTGATCGTGGACTACCTCGGCCTTGCTCACGAGCTGCGGCAGGCGGTGGCGACCTACACCGAGAGCGGCGGCCGAGGGCCGGTGGCGATCGCACAAGCCGACGCCGTGCGCGCGATGGAGGAGAAATACGAGGTCTGCTGCGGCCTCTTTCATGGCTTCGATTGGTCCAAGTGGGCGTGCGGAACGCCTTCGGAGCGGCTGGGGCTGTTGCCCGCAGCGCAGGAGCACGTCCTGGCCCAGGAGAACGGCAAGGAGCGCTTGATCAAGGCAGTCGCCGACCTTTCGCGCGCCTTTGCGTTGGCTGTGCCCGACCCGCGCGCGCTTGCCATCCGCGATGATGTGGCCTTCTTCCAGTCTGTGCGGGCAGCGCTGGTCAAGCGCGCCCCCGGCGACGAACGCACCGAAGCGGAGATAGACCACGCCATTCAGCAGCTCATCGCGCGCGCGATAGCGCCAGAGGGGGTGATAGACATCTTCGCTGCTGCCGGCCTGCCTAAGCCCAATCTTGCGATCCTCTCCGACGAGTTCCTGGCCGAGGTGCGCGATATGCCGCATCGCAACCTAGCCGTCGAGCTGTTGCGCAAGCTGCTCCAAGGCGAGCTGAACATCCGCCGGCATAAAAACATCGTCCAGGCCCGTTCGTTCGCCGAGATGCTGGAACAGGCCATCCGCCGCTACCAGAACCGCGCGATTGAGACAGTGCAGGTCATCGAAGAACTCATCGCGCTGGCCAGGGCGATGCGCGAGGCAAACGCGCGCGGCGAGCGCCTGGGCCTGAGCGAGGAAGAGTTGGCCTTCTACGACGCGCTGGAGACCAACGACAGCGCGGTGAAAGTGCTGGGCGACGAGACGCTGCGGACGATCGCGCGCGAGCTGGTCCAGACGGTGCGCAAGAACGTCACAGTTGATTGGACGCTGCGCGAGAACGTCCGCGCGCAGTTGCGGGTGCTCGTCAAGCGCGTGTTGCGCAAGTATGGCTACCCGCCAGATAAGCAGGAGCAGGCCACGCAGACGGTGCTGGAGCAGGCTGAAGTCCTTTCGGCAGCCTGGGCTGCTGGCGCGTGATTCCCCGGATGCGCTGCCCGGCCCAGCGGATGGCCGTGCGCTCCGCAGCGCGTCCAAGGAGAGGGGGCAGGCCGATCCTCGTGCAGATGGAGCGCCCCTATCAGTGAACGCACCCCGCGCGAAGGGGAGCGCCACTATACTTGCACCTCGTGACCACACACAAGCCGGACATCGTGCTGCTCGTCCTCGACACGCGCCGGATCGACCGTTTCGCCTGCCTGGGCTACCCCACGCGCACCTCCCCGCACCTGGACGCCTTCGCCGAGGGCTGCGCGCGGTTTCGGATGGCCTTCTCGCCGGCGCAGTGGAGCGTGCCGGCCCATGCTTCGCTCTTCACCGGCGAATACCCCTCAGCCCATGGCATGTTCCAAACCACCAGCGTGCTCTCGCCAAACCTGCCGACCCTGGCCGAACGTTTGAGCCAGGCGGGCTATTTCACCGCCGCCTTTTGTAATAACCCGCTGGTCGGCGTGGTGAACAATGGCCTGCGGCGAGGGTTCGTCAGCTTTCTCAACTACGTTGGGCTGATCACCACCCATCCCAACCAGGCCAGCCCGCGTTCGGGCCTGATCGACAAATACCGCCAGTGGTTCAAGCGCCAGTTCTCGGCGCTGGTGTCCGAGGTCCAGGCATTCGTCGCCCGCTCTGAGCGGCTCACCGAGCTATCGTTCACGCCGCTGTTCTTCCCGCTCTGGCAGGCCGCGCTGAGCCTGAAGGGCAACTCGCGCCGCGCGCTGGAGGACGCCGCCCGCTTGCTCATCAGGCGCGACGGCCTCGCCAAGGGCCAGCCGATCTTCTGCTTCATCAACCTGATGGATACCCACATGCCCTACCACGCGCCGCGCCGGCTGGTGGCGCAGTTCGCGCCGCAGTACTTCAGCGATCCCGAGCTGCGCAGCTACCTGCGGCGCTTCAACAGCGACGCCTTCGGCTGGCTGGCGCCGCTGGAAGAGGCCATCGCGCCGGCGCATCAGGTGCTGCTCAGCGGCATGTACGACGCGCAGGCCGCCTGGCAGGATGAGCTGGTCGGGAGTTTCCTCGAGCGGTTGCGCGTCGCCGGCGCGCTCGATCGGGCGCTGTTCATCGTCACGGCTGACCATGGTGAGCACCTGGGCGAGCGACAGTTGGTCGGCCACACCATTTCGCTCTACAACGAGCTGATCCACGTCCCGCTGCTGATCCGCGACCCTGCAGGCCGCCTCGCAGCCGGCGATGTGGATCACATCGTCTCCTCGCGGCGGATCTTCCACACCGCGCTGACCACGGCCGGCGCTGCGCTGGCCGAAGAGCGCGCGCTGGACCTGGCCCAGGTTGGCCCAAACGACCCAGAGCAGGGCGAGGCGTTCGCCGAAGCGGTCTTGCCGCTCAACGTCCAGCGCTTGCTGATGCGGCGCAAGCCAGATCTGGCGCGCCGGCGCGGCGCAGACCGCCGGCGCATCGCCGTCTGCCGCGGCGGATATAAGCTGATCCAGACCGGCGCTGACCACTTTGAGCTATACAACCTGCGCGATGACCCGGCGGAGTCGCGCAACCTCTATGACGCATTGCCGGATCAGGCCGCTGCGCTCGGCGAGCGCCTGCGCGTTTTCGCCACTCGGCTATATGGCCACCAGGCCTCGGAGCAGGCCGCGGCCAGCGATGACCCAGTCGTGCTCAGCCGGCTGCGCGATCTGGGCTATTTAGAGTAGCCATGTATCCACCGGTAGGACCCACGATTGTTGAGATCGGCCCGCTGGCCTTGCGCTGGTATGGCGTGCTGATGCTGCTGGCCTTCCTGGTCGCTGCCGCGATCGCCGCGCACCACGTGGAGCGCAAGAATCTGAGCGCCAGCACCGTCTGGGATGGGCTGCTCTGGGTGTTAATCGGCGCGATCATCGGCGCCAGGCTGTATTACGTCTTTATCCAGTCCCCGCGCGGCCCGGAGGGCCTAGGCCGTTACCTGGCCAACCCGCTCGAGATCGTAAACGTGATGGGTGGCGGATTGCACATCTTCGGCGGCTTCATCGGCGGCGGCCTGGCGATCGCGCTCTACACCCGCCGCCACCGCTTGCCGCTCGCGGTGTACCTGGATGGTGCAGCGCTGGGCTTGCCGCTCGGCCAGGCCATCGCGCGGCTGGGCAATTTCATCAACCAGGAGCTTTATGGCCCGCCCACCGACCTGCCCTGGGGGCTGCGCATTGAACCGCCACATCGCATCCCCCCTTTCAACGACCTGACACTCTATCCAGAGAGCACGCGCTTTCACCCGCTCTTCCTCTACGAGGGCCTGTGGAACCTGGCCGGCTTCGGACTGCTACACGTGGTCGCCCGCCGGTTTGATGGACGCCTGCGCGATGGCGACCTGATCCTGATCTACGCCATCTGGTATCCGCTGGGGCGCTTCTTCCTGGAGTTCCTGCGCATTGATTCCTGGTTCTTCCCCGGCACGCCCTTCAACGTCGTGCACCTGCTCTGTCTAGCGGCGATCAGCACCTCAGCGGTTTTGCTCGCCCGCCGCGCTGTGCGCGAGCGCCGCTTGAGCCGGGGCGCGATCGCCGGCCAGCCGACCGAAGGCCAGGCTGGTGAGCAGGCCATACGCAATGGTGCTGGGGATGAACCAGGCGACGCTCAGGGGCGAGCCGGCCTGGAGTTGCCAGATCGCATAGAGGAGGACGGGCGCGGATAGCGCGCTGAAAGCCGCGCTGCGCAGCCATTTATTCGCCGGCAACCGACGGCGCAGGCCGGCATAGGCCAGGCCGAGCAGCGCGCCCAGGATGACGCCGAGGCCAAGCAGCGTCAGCAAAGCCTGCCAATCCATTGCCACCGCTTGGCCGGTCAGGTTGGCCGCGAACTGCGCGCCGGCGCGGGCGGCCAGCCCCCACATCAGCCCGCCGAAGCCTCCCGCCAATGCGCCCAGCCCGAGCTGCGCTGCGATGTCGGCAAGCGTCGGCTGCCAGCGGCGTTCGGGCAGCGGCTCATCGTCAGTCTTGATCACCCCCATCGCCACCGAACACGCGATCGCCAGCAAAAGGGTGCTGAGCTGCGTGAGCACGCTTGGCGCGGTGAAGACCGCCAAGCCGAATGAGGACCACGCCACGCCCTGCGCGATCAACTTTATCTGCAGCGGCAGTGCCCGGCGCTCCTTAAAGCGAAAAGCCGTCGCAAGGGACTTTTGCAACCACGGGCGCGTGAGCACCCAGGTGTATAGCCGTTCCGAGCTGCGCGCGTAGCAGCCTACGGTGATCAGCAAGAAGGGAGTAGTTGGAATGCCTGGCAGGAACATGCCGGCGATCCCGAACCCTAAGCTGGTCGTGCCGACGCCGATGAGCAAAGCCCGTTGTGCGAAGGTGAGCGGCTTATACGTCATCGTCTCTCCTCCAATCCGTTGATGATTATAGAGGTTTGCTCAACTTTGTGAAGGATTTTCGGCGGTGATACACTAGGAAAGATGTCACATCCCGAGCAGTGGCTCTCCGTCAGCGAAGCGGCCGCTTATCTCAACGTGCATCCGGCGACGCTGCGCCGATGGTCCGATGCGGACGAGATTCCATATCTGCTCACGCCAGGCGGGCACCGCCGATTTGCACTGTCAGATTTACAGCGTTTTGCTGAGAAACACCGCTCGACCAAATCATCGTCGGCCCTGCCCACGACGTGGGCGAAGCAAGCGTTAACGCGCGCACGGCAAGATCTGCCAGCGCCGGAGTCGGCCGGCTGGCTGGCAGCGCTAGATGCGAACATGCGCGAGCGCCATCGCGCCATTGGCCGCCGACTGATGGGCTTGACGTTGCAGTACGTCTCCGCCGAAGACGGCGCGCCCCTGCTGGACGAGGCGCGGGCGATCGGCCAAGACTACGGCGAGCTGAGCAAATCGGCCGGCGTCTCTCTCTATGACGCGCTACAGGCTGCCTTGTTCTTCCGCGACAAACTGCTGGAAGCCACATTCGAGTTAACGGAGACCGCGCCGGTGCAGGCGAGCGATAGCGCCAAGCTCATCAAGCGCATCAACGCCCTGCTCAATGTCGTGCAGCTTGCCGTAGCGGAGGTATATGCCGGCCCGCCAGCCAAACAGCCCAAGCAGCGCAGGCGCAGTGCCTGAGCTGCTGGCGAAAGACGCTGGTCGTCCGCTCATCGCGCACACCTTCGCGCAGCGATCGCCACATCGGGAACGCTGACAATAGTCGCCTGAAAGCTGGCGCTCCCAATAATGGCGAACGCACCTCAGATGGTGATCATTGGGCAGCGAATGCTACAATCCTTCGCGTGCTTGCCCGCCATTTGCACGTCCTCGAACTACCCAAGATCCTCGAGCGGCTTGCCAGCTACTGTTCGTTCTCGGCCAGCGCAGAGTTGGCCCGCGCGTTAGAGCCGGCGGTTGAACCGAGCGAGGTCATGCGCCGGCTGGCCGAGACGCGCGAGGCCCGCGCATTGCTCGCCAAGCAGCAACACATCAGCGTCGGCGACGCCCGCGACGTGCGCGAGTCAGCCCGTTTGGCTGCGCGCGGTGCGGTGTTGGAGCCGCACACGCTGCTGGCAATTCGGGACACGCTGTCGAGCGGTCGCGCCATCCAGCGGGCTTTGGCGCGCTTCGGCGCGATCTACCCGCGGCTGACCGCGATAACCAACGCGATCGAGCCGAGCGGCGCGGTGATTGCTGAGATCAACCGCTGCCTGGACGATTCCGGCCAAGTGCGCGACATGGCTTCGTTGGAGCTGGCCGCCATTCGGCGCGAGGCGCGCTTGGTGCACGATCGCCTGTTGGCGAAGCTCCAGCGCTTGATCAGCGACGTGAGCGTGGCGCCTTATCTCCAAGAGCCAATCATCACCCAGCGCTCCGGTCGCTATGTCATTCCCATCAAAGCGGACTTCAAAGGGCGCGTCCCAGGCCTGGTCCACGATCAAAGCGCCAGCGGCCAGACGCTGTTCATTGAGCCTCTAGCGACGCTGGAGCTTAATAACGAATGGCGAGAGCTACAGTTGGCTGAGGAGCGCGAGTTGCGCCGCGTCCTCTTGGCCCTCTCCGGCCTGGTTGGGGCGGAAGCCGATAACATCGTCCGCACGGTCGAGGCGCTCGCGCACTTCGACCTGGCGCTGGCCAAAGCCAAATACGCCGAGGCCATCCAGGCCAGCGAGCCGACGACGACCACCACGTCGGCGATGAGCGACGCTCAGCCAGCCCACACACTGCGCATCGCCCAAGCTCGGCATCCTTTGATTGACCCGCATCAGGTCGTGCCGATTGATATCGCGTTGGAGGGCGCGCGCGTCCTGGTCATCACCGGGCCCAATACCGGCGGCAAGACCGTGGCGCTCAAGACCGTTGGCCTGTTGGCCCTCATGGCCCAGTGCGGCCTGCATCTCCCGTGCGCGACGGCGACGCTGCCGGTCTTTGAGGCAGTGTATGCCGATATCGGCGACGAGCAGTCCATCGAACAAAATCTCTCAACCTTTAGCGCGCACATGACCAACCTCTGCGCCTTCCTGGATCGCATCGGGCCGCGCACGCTGGTGCTGCTGGACGAGCTAGGAGCCGGCACTGACCCGGCGGAAGGCGCGGCGTTGGCGCGCGCGCTGTTGGAACATATATTGCGCAGCGGTGCGCTTTGCCTCGTCGCCACCCACTATCCTGAGCTAAAGTCCTGGGCCGCCCTGACTGAAGGAGCCGTCAACGCCAACGTCGCCTTCGATGAGGAGACGCTTCGCCCGCTCTATAAGCTGACGATCGGGTTGCCGGGGCGCTCGAATGCATTCGCGATCGCCCAGCGCCTGGGTCTCCCCAGCGAGATCATCGCTGCTGCGCGCGCTTATCTGAATCGCGATCTGATGCAGGCCGAGGAATTGCTGGGAGAGGTCAACCGGCTGTATCAACAGGCTGAGCGCGCGCGCGAAGCGGCCGTGGCTGCTCGGCGATCGGCTGAGGCGGACGCCGAACACCTGCGGGAGCGGCTCAACGCGATCGAGGAAGAACGCCAGGCTGTTTTGCAGCAGGCGCACGAGGAGGCATTGCGTGAAACGGAGGCGCTGCGCACGGAGATTCGTCAATTGCGCCAGCGCTTGCTGGCGATCGGGAGCGGGATCGAGGAGACAAAGCGTCTCGAGCAGGAAGCTGAACAGCTCGCTGCGCGCGCAATGGCTGCGCTGCCCAAGCCGCGCGCAGACGCTCGCCAGGCCATCCGCGCCGGCGACACCGTCCGCGTAAAGTCGCTCGGCGTATCTGCCCGGGTGAGCGCTATCCTCGGAGACGAGGCCGACGTACAAGCCGGTCGCGCGCGCCTGCGCGTGAAGCTGAGCGACCTACAGCGCGTCGCTGGTGATTCTCAGGTCGCTGTGAAAGAAGAGCCGTGTGTCGCATCTTCTCCGCGCGAGTGGTTGCCGATGGAGCTTGACGTGCGCGGGCTGACGACCGATGAAGGTGTGGCGCGCGTGCGCCATTATCTGGATCGCGCCGTGCGGGCCGGCCTGCCATTTGTGCGCTTGATTCACGGCAAGGGCACAGGCGCGCTCCGCCGAGCGATTCGGGACGCGATCAAAGGCGACCCGGCTGTGCAGTCGTTTGAGTCCGGCCTGGATAGCGAAGGCGGCGACGGCGTCACCGTGGTGAAGCTAAGGCAGGGGTGAAACGATGGGCTACATCCTCTCGGTGGGTACGTCGCTGCCAGAGCATCTGGTCACCCAACAGCAAGCGGCCCAGTTTGCGCTGGAACATTTCAACGGCCGGCTGGCGCACCACGCGCAGCTCATGGCCATCTTCGAGAACGCGCGCATTGCTGAGCGCCACTTCGTCGTCCCGCTGACCTGGTTCACGTCCCCAGATCACAGCTTGAAGGAGCGCAACGATATCTATATCGCCAGCGCAGAGGCGCTGGGCTGCGCTGCTGCGCGGTGTGCCCTCGTGCGCGCTGGGCTCTCGCCCGAAGACGTGGAATTCGTCATCTTTGTATCTACCACGGGCCTGGCCACGCCGAGCATGGACGCGCGTCTGATCGCCAAACTTGGCATGCGCCAAACCGTTAAACGTCTGCCGATCTGGGGGCTGGGCTGTGCCGGTGGCGTGGCCGGCCTGGCCCGCGCTGCCGAGTTCGTGCGCGCCTTCCCCGATGCGCTGGCTCTGCTCGTCGCTGTGGAGACCTGTAGCATCACCTTCCAGTTTCATGACTATTCAAAGAAGAATCTGGTCGCGGCGGCCATTTTTGCCGATGGCGCAGCGGCGGTGTTGGTAGGTGGGGAGCGCTGGGCGCGGCGCAGCGCGCGTCAGGTGATGCGCTACGAAGGCGCGTATTCATACCTGTTCCCCAATTCCGAGCGCGTCATGGGTTGGGATGTGGTGGATACCGGCCTCTCCGTCGTTTTCGCGCCCGAGATTCCCGCGCGGATCGCGCGCGACATGCGGCCGGTGGTCGCGTCCTTTCTTGTCGAGCACGGCCTGGGCCTGGCAGATGTGGCGCGTTACATATTACATCCCGGCGGTGCACGGGTGATTGATGCTTACGCAGAGGCGTTTGGTCTGGATGACGATGCGCTGCGTGATGCTAGCGATGTGTTGCGCGCGTGTGGCAACATGAGCTCGCCAACTGTGCTGTTTGTCTTGGAGCGCGCTATGGAGTCGGCGATGTCGCCAGACCAGTATCTGCTGATGGGCGCGCTAGGGCCGGGCTTTAGCGCTGAGCTGGCTCTGTTGCGCAGCCACGCCTTTTGAAGGAACGATGGGAAACTCGCGCTTAATCCGAATTGTCCTAATCCTGGCCATCGTTGCGCTGTTGCTTTTCATCATTGAACGTGTTTGGGTCTTCGGCCAGTTCATCAGCGGCGTAATCTCCACGCTGGTCGCAGCCTGGTTCGTAGCATTTCTAATCCGCCCGTTGATCACCCATCTGCAGATGGGGGTCGTGCCACGGGTTGCGATTACATGGTTGCAGCGGCGGTATCCAGCGCTGCCTGTTGAGAAGCTCAGCCTGGTGCGGATGCCGATGCCGGTAGCTGTAGCCGTGGCTTACGCGATCCTATTGGTTATCCTAGTCGGTAGCGCCACGATTGCTACAGCTACGGTCATTCCGCAGGCTGCCGACCTGATCAACCAGATTCCAGGTTTCGCCGCGTCGCTGCCGGCCCAGGTGGCTGAGCTATGGGCCAGCCTTGCGGAGCGGTTCGGGTTCGACCCTGGGGCGCTTAATCAGCTCGTCGCCAGCCAGGATATCCCCGGCGCGATCGCGCGCGCTGCGACCATCGCCGCCGCGCAGCTATTCAACCTGGCTGCGTTCACGGCTGGCTTCATTGGTCAAGTCTTCCTGGTGCTCATCCTGAGCCTGTATATCGTTGTCGAGGATCAATTGCTGATGAAGCAACTCTTCGCCCTGCTGCCGCTGAGGGCGCATGAGACGGTGCGGGCGACGCTGCAGGCGGTGGACCGCGCGTTCAGTGGTTACCTGCGCGGCCAGTTCATTGGCGCATTGCTGCGCGGAGGGTGCACACTGTTGATCTTCGCCCTGTTCCAGGTGAAGTTTGGAGTGGTGGTGGCGCTCGCGTTTGCGCTGCTCTCGTTTATTCCCTTGCTCGGCGGGCTGGTCGGCATTGGCTTTGGCGTGATTGTGACGTTGATAGTGAACGCTGAGGCGGCGCTGCCGGTTGCGTTGCTTATGGCAGCTTGCGATCAAGTGGTCGCTTATGGCGTGATGCCGCGACTGATGAAAGACATGGTTGGTGTGCCGGGGCTGGTCGCGTTGTTGGCCATTAGCCTGGGGGTGCAATTGCTGGGCTTCTGGGGGGTGATCTTCGGCGTCCCGTTTGCTGGCGCGATCTACGCGCTGTTGTTCGATGTTTACCTCCCGCGCCGCCAAGGAGCAGCGCAGCCGGCGACGGGTGAGCAGCTCGCCCCAGCACAGGCGCAGCCCGCGCCAAAACGTGATGAGCGCGAGGAGGGGATCGCGCCGGCGCTTAAGCGTTCATCCTCCTAACTAATCGGCGTCACGCGCGCGTATGTTAGATTCCTGAGAAAGGAGAAGAGCGATGAGTTTATTCAACCCACGCAAGCCGCGCGAGGACGCGCTCAAGCTCGCGGGCCGGCTTCCGCCCGGCCAGTCCCTCACCGACAAGTTCCCGGTGCTGCATTACGGCCCCGTGCCGCAATACGACATGAGCAAATGGACCTTTAGGGTCTATGGCGAGGTGGAAGAGCCAAAGACGTGGACCTGGGAGGAGTTTCTGAAGCTGCCCATGCGCGAGGTGGTGATGGACATCCACTGCGTCACGCGCTGGAGCAAGTTCGACACGCGCTGGAAGGGGGTGTGGTTACCGGACCTCATCGAACAGGGCATTATTAAGCTCAAGCCCACAGCGCGCTTCGTGATTGAGCACTGCGAATATGGCTTCACGACCAATCTGGACTTGGCGCACTTTATGAAGCCCACCACGCTGCTGGCCATCGAATACGATGGTAAACCGCTCGATCCTGAACATGGATATCCTCTGCGGGTTGTGGTGGGTGCTACGCCCGATAACGCGCGCGACCCAGACACGCGCTACTTCTGGAAGGGGGGCAAGTGGCTGCGCGCGCTGGAGTTCGCCCGTGAGGACCGCCCTGGCTTCTGGGAGCAAGCCGGCTATCACAACGTCGCGCGCGTGTGGGCCGAGGAGCGCTTCGAGGGGCAGTGGTAAGCCGGTCCGTCATCCGGACTTACAATCTGGGTAACTTACCCAGCGGCCCAGCCCTGGGAACGACAGGAGAGTGAGCAGCTATGGCATCGCTACTCGAGAAGGTAGAGACCTTGATAAAAGCCAATTTGCACGCTTTGGTAGATAGCGCACTGCGAGCCAACTCGATTGCTGTTATTGACCAGTACATCCGTGACGTGGACAACAATCTGGATGCCCTGGAGGATGCTGCAGCGACGGTTGGCGGTCAAGTAAAGACGCTAGAGCGCAAGACCGCTGAGTTCAAGAAGCAAATGGAGGAGCTGGACCGCAACATAGATCTCTTCCTCACCCAGGGCAAAGAAGAATTGGCGCGCGCTGCCCAGGCCAAGTTGAACTCGGTGCGCGATTTATTTGAGACATATAACAGCCAGCTAGAGCGGCAGCAGCGCGAGTACAAGGCGCTGCTCGATGCGCGCCTGAAGCTCCAGGCCAAGCTCGCCACGATCCGCCAACAGCGCGAAGAAATGGTGGCCTTGCTCGACCTGGCCAGGGCCAAGGAGATCACCAACCGGACGATTCGCTCGCTGAAAGACCTGGCCGGTGTGGGTGATGCTGATGTGGCCCGCATGGCCGAAGCTATCCGGACGCGGCTCGACCAAGCCTCAGCGCGCGCCGAGATCGCCGCGCAGAACCTGGACGCGCAGATGGATGAGGCCCTGGGGCGTGGCGAACTAGACGCGCAACTGGAAGAACGTAAGCGGAGGTTGGGTCTGAATCCGTAATGGTCGACCGGCGTCGGCGCACGCTGAGTAAGTTGATCTGGAATGCGGTCTTTGGCCGGCGGAGTGCCTTTATCATCGCAGCCGCTATCATCTTGGTCGGTCTAGGGGTACCTATCCCGCTGCTGAGTGAACCGCCGCTTTCGCTCTCGCCTGTCTGGTGGCTGGCCGGCCTGTTGCCGCTCTGGGCTGCGGTCGTTGGCTTAAGCGTTGCCCAGGCATTCGTTAGCAGCACGCTCAGCAGCGACCTCGACCTCGACCAGATCCGCAACACCTCGCTGCGTGCCAACGTCCGACAAGCGATCATCTATCGTCAGCGGATCAACGAGGCGGCTGCGCGCTTTGCTGATTCGTCTATGCGGCATCGAATGCGGGATCTGGCCGACCAGGTGGATGAGTGGGTTCACAACATCTATACGCTGGCCAGCCGGCTGGATGCTTTTCAAAACGACCGACTCATTCAGCGCGACCTGCGCGAAGTGCCAGCGTCCATCAGGCGTCTAGAGCAACGCCTGCGGGACGAGGACGACCCCTTAGTCAGGCGTGAACTCGAGGAAACCATTCGCCGCCGACAGGCGCATTACGAGAACCTGCGCAAACTAGAGTCCACTATGGATCGCGCCGATCTACAGCTAGAGAACACCCTCACCGCGCTCGGTATGGTGTATTCGCAGATGCTCCTGCTAGACGCGAAAGAGGTGGATAGCAGCAAGGCGCAGCGCCTCCGCGAGAACATCGTCGCCCAGGTGAATACGCTGCACGACGCGCTGGCCGCGATGGAGGAGATATATGGAGGTAGCCAGGAGTTGTTCGTGCGTGGCCAGTCGAATCTGGGAAACTGAAACTCACATGCTCTGTTAACTGTAGGGCGATATCGTCAGATAGACATGGACATAGGTCAGGCCATCTTCGACGCAATTGCCAGCCCTAACGTCGCCTATCTGTTGTTGGTGCTGGGCTTGCTCGCGCTGGTGATGGCGTTTGCCTTTCCAGGGACGGGCTTTCTGGAAGTCGCCGCGGCCTTGTGCCTTATCCTCGCCCTGCTGGGCCTGTCGCGCCTGCCCGTTAACGTGGCTGGGCTGTTGCTCATCCTGGTTGGCATAGGCCTGTTCATCGCTGACCTGCAAATCCAAAGTGGGCTGGTCGCCTTGGGCGGGGCGATCATCCTCGGCATTGGCTCGGTCTTTCTGTTCAGGCCGGATGAGAGTGCGTTTGCTGTCTCGTGGTGGTTGATCATGCTGGTTTCGGGCGGGTCGGCGCTCTTCTTTGGCTTGGGTTTGCATCGCGCGTTGCGAGTGATGCAGATGCGCCCAGCGTTCTCTCAGGAAAGCCTGATCGGCGCGCAAGGTGTGATTAAATCGCCGTTGACAGCGGAGTCGCACTTCATCGGCACAGCGCAGGTCGCTGGCGAGTTGTGGACGGTGAAATCCGACGAGCCGCTGAGCGAGGGCACGCCCATCGTGGTCGTACATGTCGAGGGGTTGACGCTTTTCGTGCGTGCGTTGGCATATCAACCAGCCAACTTATCTAAGGAGGAGAGCAGCAATGGGTAGCTTAACAGCATTGATTACGACTGGCCTGATCGTCCTGATTGTGTTGCTCATCTTTGGTGGACTGCTGCGCCGATTCATCTTGATCGCCAAAGAGTATGAGCGCTTTGTCATCTTTCGCCTAGGTCGCTCGATTGGCGCGAAGGGACCGGGGTTAGTGATCCTGATCCCGTTTATAGACACAGCGACAAAAGTGGACCTGCGCGAGCAGTTCATGGAGGTGCCCCAGCAAACTGCTATCACCAAAGACAACGCGCCGATCCTGGTTGACTTTCTGACCTATTGGAAGGTCTCTGACCCCGAGCGCAGCGTGCTGCAGGTCGGCAACTTCGCGGCAGCCTCGCAGGGCATCGCTACCACGACCCTGCGCGCTGTGATCGGCGACATCACTCTGGACGATGTGCTGGCACAACGAGAGCGCATTAATCAGACGCTGCGCAGCAAGCTCGACGAGGTCACCGAGCGATGGGGCGTGAAGATCACCGCCGTGGAGATCCGCGAGATCACCCCGCCGCGCGACGTTCAGGAGGCGATGAATCGCCAGATGAGCGCCGAGCGCACGCGGCGCGCGCTGGTCACCGAGGCAGAAGGCAAGCGGCAAGCGTCCATCACCCTAGCCGAGGGTGAGAAGATGTCGGCCATTCTGCGCGCTGAGGGCATGAAGCAAGCTGCTATTTTGGAAGCTGAGGGCCAGAAGATGGCTCAACTGCTGCGCGCTGAGGGCTTTGCTGCGGCGCTGACCGAGATGTTCAAGTCGGCTAGGAACGTGGACGCTAACACTATGCTGATCCAGTATCTAGAAGCCCTCAAGACGATTGGGTCTAGCCCGTCCACCAAATACATCTTCCCGATGGAGTTCACCGGCTTGGTGAAGCCGTTGGCGGAGATGATGGCCGCCGGGGGCAACGGCAGACGCGCAGATAGCTGATAAAACGCGCGGGAGCGCCTCATACAAACCAGGCCGAGGCGCTCATCAAGTCGCCGGCAGCCATGCGCGCGATGCGCTCCGCCTCGGCCAAGCTCTCGTGTATCGCGGTGACGTGCCCCATCTTTTGTCCTTCGCGACACGCGCGCTCGCCATACCAGTGCAGTCGCGCGCCGCGATAGGACAAGGCGCGCGCGAAATCGCGCGGGCCGGGCATTGGCTTGCCCACCCCCAGACAGTTCACCGTCACGGCAGCCGGCTTCACCATGTCGGGCCAGCCCAGCGGCAGGCCCAGCACAGCGCGCACGTGGTTTTCAAATTGCGAGGTCAGGCAGCCTTCGATGGTGAATAAACCGGCATCGTGGGTGCAGGGCAAGACGTCGTTGATCAATAGCTCACCGTTGGGCAGCTCCGACAGCTCGATGCCGAACGCGCCGATGCCGCCGATTGCTTCTACCGCCGCGCTGCCCAGGCTGGTGGCTGGATGGTCAAACCCGCGCTGGTGGGCGCGGATAACGTGAATAGCGCCCTTCCAGCGCACTATCTCGACGACCGGATAAATAACTGTCTTGCCATCCTGACCACGGACTACGACGAGCGCCAGTTCTCGTTTGGGGGTAGCCAGCTTCTCCACGAGCAGCGCCTTCGATGAGCCGGACAATCGCTCCCAGGCAAGCGCGAGGTCCTGCTCCGAGCTTATACAAATCGTTGCGTCGTCAACCCCAGGCCCGCGAAGCGCAACGGGATAGCCATGCTGCGCGCCGAAGGCGCGCGCATCGTCGTGTGCGTTGACTGCCGCAAACGGCGCCACGGGCAGGCCGGCTGCGTGCAGGGTTTGCTTGAGCCGTAGTTTGTCCTGGACGCAAGCCAGCGCGCCTGCGTCGGGGCAGGCACGCCAGCCGTGTTGTGCGATCAGCGCAATAGGGTCAGTGGGCACGCGCAATCCCTCAACTGTGATCGCATCCACGGCCCTGGCAAAGGCGAGCACTGTTTCGCGATCGTCCCACGAGCCACTCACACCCAAGCCGGTGACCTGCATAGCAGGGCTGAATTCGTCTTGATCGAGCACAGCGACATGAAGCCCAATGCGCTGGGCAGCTTGGGCGATCAAGCGCGCAGTCGGCCCGCCGCCTAGGATGCCGATCGTGGTCATAGACGAAGCGCGAAAGGGCACGCGCGACGCGCCCGCCCTTCGCAGGTATGTCGCTAGATGTTTGGGAGGTCTATATACACACCACCAGGTTTGTTGTCGCGCTCCGGACGCGCATCGGGGTTGCGACAAGGACCAACGCTGTTTCGCTCGACCAGATGAGTAGCGACGCTGATGGTCACCGTGGGCGCATCGGGCGATTGGGCGCGTTCAAGCAGCCGGCGCACGCCGAGCCGCCCAAGCCACATCTTTGGCACATGAATGGTGGTCAGCGCAGGCCGCACCTCGCTGGCCATGTCAATGTCGTCGAAGCCGACGATCGAGAGTTCCTCTGGCACAGCGATGCGCATTTCATGCGCTGCCTGGAGCGCCCCTATTGCTGTTTCGTCGTTGACGGCGAACACCGCGGTGACGTGCGGGGCGCGCTGCAGTAAGCGCTTCAGGGCGTGATATCCCTCCTCGCGCTGCATGGGGCCTTCTTCAATGTATACCTCATCAATCTGCCGCGAAGCCAACGCCCAGCAGTAGCCCTCGCGGCGTTCCCGCACATCTGGGGAGGAGTGCTTGTTCGTCCCTAGCAGGCCGATGCAACGGTGCCCTTTGTCAATCAGGTAGTTCACTGCTTGGATAGCGCCGCCGATGTTATCTATCACTACGCTATCGAACGGGAAGCCGAACGCATAACTATCCACCAGCACAATCGGCTTGTTCGGGAGCTGTTGGCGCAGCTCTGAGAAAGCAGGCTCGACGTTCAACCCGACAAGGATGAAACCGTCTATGCTCTGCTCTTCGATCACGCGCGGCCAGCCATCAACCGGGCGATTGTTTGCATCCGTCTTGACGATGGCGACCATCAGGTTGATGCGATGGGCGTGACACTCTAGCTCCACGCCCGCTTGCACATAGGAGAAGAAGTAGTTAAACCGCGGCAGCGGACCGCTGTCGTGTTTGATCAACAGGCCGATCGTGGAGACGGTCGCTTCCTCGGCTCGTCGGCGGGCCACGTACCCGAGTTCCTGTGCTGCTGCGAGCACGCGCTCGCGCGCAGCGGCTGAAACGTGCGGCCGATTATTCAGGGCCTGCGAAGCCGTGCCCAGCGAAACGCCGGCTCGCTCCGCAACTTCGCGCAAGGTCACTGACTTCGTCAATTTATCCTCCTATCTGAATGTTTGCCTAATACGGTAGTAGTTCTTCTGGTTCGGGAAATCTAAAACTTCTATCCTGAACTGTCAAGTCTCATCCGGTCAAGGTTTGTATACCAGCAACGCAGCGCCTGGTATTACAAGAGGACTTGCTGCGTGGGCGGGACATTCGCGCCGGACTGTGGCGCGTATTGTTCTACCAGCGCGCGGGCGTGTTGTGCCAAATCCGGCGCGAAGGTGTCGTCGGGGTGATGGACGAAGAAGAAGACGTCACTGCCGCCGGCCAACCATTCGCCGATGCGCGCGGCCCAGGGCGCGAGCCAGGCGTGATTTGCGTAGATATCTGGGTGTCCGACATAGCGGACAAAAGCGAACTTGGCAGTGCGCGTATGGCGCGCCGGCCAGCGCGGTTTGCGCGCCTGCGCCTCAGCTACCTCAGGCTGTGTTGGGTCAGCGCTGAACAGCGGCGCGGTGTCGAAGGTGCATCGCGCTGCGTTGTGCTGGCTCAGCAGTGCATCGAACGCTGCTTCGTGCGAGCCAAAGAATCCTGCATGGCGAGGCTCAATGGCCAACCGCAAGTCGGTTGGCCATGTTTCCAGCCACTTGTTCAGGCGATCAAGTTGCTTTGGACCAAAACTGGGCGGGAGTTGCAACAATGCCGGCCCGCAGCGGTCGCCCAGCAGGCGCAAGCGTTCTATGAACGCCTCCGTCTCCGGCCAGCAGTCCTGCAGTTGTTTTTGGTGACTGATGATTTGGGGCAGCTTCAGGCAAAACTTGAAGCCGGGCGGGGTAGCGTCCCGCCAGCGGGTTATTGTATCGGCGCTGGGCAAAGCGTAAAACGTGGTGTTGCCCTCGACGGCGTTAAGCCGGCGGCTATACGCAAAGAGAAAGTCTTTGGGTTTGGTGTGCGGTGGAAAGAAACGACCGACCCAGGACTTTTGTCCCCAAAGCGGACAGCCGAGATAGAACGGCATACGTTGGATTGTATTGTCTTCACCTATGGCGCTGTGATGATTTGCTGAGAGCAGCGTCGCACGTGTGCAGATTGATCGCAGCGGTGGTAGATTCGCTCCATAGTGAATGCACGCTACCCTCGACATACCAGCCTTTGAGATCAAACGCGCCGGCTGGCGAGATGTGTGGGCGATCTGGCGCTTGGCGCGGCTTGCTTTGGGCTGTGATGCCTGCGACCCAGTGACGCTGTTCATGATGTCTCTGTCACCGCGCGCATGTTGGCTAAAAGCAGCAGCCGATGAGACGCTGGTTGGCTTCGTGGCTGGGGAGAAGCGCGATCACCGAGGACATGCCTGGATCGCTATGCTGGCTGTGCACCCGGATTACCAGGGGCGCGGGATTGGCACAGCGCTGTTGCTTGCGGCTGAACACGCCCTCCAAGCGCCCTGCCTCCGGCTGACGGTGCGATTGAGCAACGCGCGCGCCATTGCGCTCTACCATCGCTGCGGTTACCGCTGGATAGACACCTATCGGTCTTACTACCACGACGGCGAAGATGGGTTACTCATGGAGAAACGGATGTAGGGGTGCGTTCACGGCTTCTGATCGCGCGCAGAGTCGCGGAGAATACAAAAAGTAAACACACCTCCTCGCCGATGTTTTCAGTCACCTGGAAGTCAGTGCGCTGGCAGAGGCATTGCTCGTACCGTCAAAAGCACTCGGATGTAGGCGGCGGGTTAGAATCGCGCTTGTGCACCCTTGACAAGTAGGCACAAATGCGTAAATTAGCGGTCTATTAGAAATGGTTGAGCCGCTCCTTAATCAGCGCGTGGAGCCGTTGCCACTGGATGCGTCGCCGGGCAACTCGGTTGTGCAGAAAGACTGGGACCAGTATGAGCAGTGCGAACTCTGTCGCGGGCGCGCCGAGATAGACGAGACGCAGGAGGGCGACCTTATCTGTCATGTATGCCGCGCCCTGTTGCCCCGACCGGTCACCTGATAAGCCTCACCCTCTGGGCGAGCGTGCCTCGCCCGTCATTAGCTCTCGTTTAGCCAGCGCATGGATAACGCCTTCGCTCGCCCAGCCGGCTACGACTTTTTGTGGCCCCATCTGCTGGAGGTGCCCTACTTTCGGGCGCTCTTGCGAGCCGTAGAGGCGCGTTTCTACCAGGACTTGCCCATCGCGCCGCCAGTGCTCGATCTAGGTTCAGGGGACGGTAGCTTCGCAGCGCAGGCGTTCGCGCGTCTGCTGGATATAGGACTTGACCCCTGGCCGCAGCCGCTGCGCGCGTCGCGCGCGCGCCATGCGCATAAGCTATTGGTGCTGGCCCAGGGCGCGCATCTGCCCTTTGCGGATGGCGCGTTTGGCACCGTTATTAGCAATTCGGTCTTAGAGCACATTCCCGATCTCACACCAGTGTTGGCCGAGTGTCATCGTGTGCTCCGAGCAGGGGGATACCTGCTGTTCTCCGCGCCTTCTGATCACTTCACCGATTGGTTGATAGGCCGAGCGCTGTTCGGTGAGCCTTATGCGCGTTTCTTCAATCGCATCTCACGGCATCATCATTGCAATAGCGCACAGACGTGGCAGGCATACCTGTTGCGTGCTGGTCTGGTCCTGGAGCGGGCTTGGTACTATTTCTCTCCGCGCGCGTTGCGCGCCCTCGAACTGGGTCACTACCTGGGGTTGCCGAATCTGATTTATCACGCGCTCTCCGGTCGTTGGGTGCCCTTTCCCAGCAAACGCAATCCATTCCTGCGCGCCTTGGAAGCCTGGCTGCGGCCGATTTATGATGAGCCGCTGCCGGCGGTGGGCGCATACATCTTCTGCGTCGCGCGCAAGCCGTAGGTTCAGGCGTAGCCGACGTGAATGGCCATCGTCCCCAGGCCCAGCAGGCGGTAACGCACATGCTTGTAGCCGGCTGCTTCCATGATTTGTT
>Ga0308409_1000489_pt1 | contig 21364 bp, 22 predicted proteins | sample HotsprSampleMSe4_FD_203469 | JGI IMG/M metagenome (GOLD analysis project Ga0308409, IMG submission 203469) | Hot spring phototrophic mat microbial communities from Mushroom Spring, Yellowstone National Park, Wyoming, United States - 20060912_MSe4 ... | reverse complement strand
AGATGATAAAACAGTGATTATTACTAGTCGTCAAGGTCAGGTGGTAAAAATTCCTCTTTCTGAAATTCCCAGCCGTTCAAGAGCAGCCAAAGGGGTAATTTTAATGCGTTTTTCGCAAAAAGATGATAGAGTGGCTTCAGCGGCGTTTGTATGAAAAATAAAATTTTTTGGCTTATTTTTTTTAATTTTTATCGTCTTAATTTGATTATAAGATTTTATTTAACTCCTTGGTAAGAAACATAAGGAATAAGAGCCAAAAAACGGGCGTATTTTATTTGTTTTGCCAGTTGTCTTTGGTGTCTGGCGCAAAGGTGACTTACATCCCTGGCTATAATCTTTTTTCTTGGAGTTAAAAACTTTTCCAAAACCGTTGGTTCTTTAAAAGTGGGTTCTGTTTTTGTTTGGCAAAAATAGCACTTTTTCATAATGATTTTTAAAAATTTTCAACTTAAAAAGGAATATCACTTTCATCAATATTAACGTTTTCCTCTGATTTTTGTTTTTCTTTTTGTGGTTGAAGTGCAGTTTTTGATTCTTCTTTTTTCTCCACAATTACTTCTTCTTTGGGTAAAGTATCTTCTTCCACGGGAATGGCTTCTTTTTCGATATCTTCTGGTTCTTCTTTTTTGACATCCACTTTTTCTAATTCAGCCGAAGAAACCGCTTTTTTTCCATCAGCAAAAACGATAAAATCATCAAGGACAATTTCGGCAATCGTTCTTTGCACACCATCGCGACCGGTGAATGTTCGATAAGTAAGTCGACCCTCAACATAGACCTTATTGCCTTTTCCTAAAAGTTTTCCGCAAAGTTCGGCTAATTTTTGCCAAGCAACAATTCGATGATATTGAACTTCTTCCCTTTGTTCGCCTCTGCTGGTACTCCACGAACGATTAGTAGCCAGACCAAAAGTACAAATTGCTGTCCCGGCTGGGGTATATTTTAACTCTGGATCACGGGTAAGGTTTCCCACTAATATTACTCGATTAAGACAACGACCTGCCATAAGTTTTTTTTATTTTTCTTTTTTAACTAATAATAGATAACGGATAATATTTTCATTAAAGTCTAATTTTCTTTTAAAAGGAAGAACGTTTTTTTTATTCATGTTAAGAGTAATTATAAAGTAGATGGCTTTATCTTTCTTTTTTATCGGATAAGCCAAAAGCCTTTCACCCCATTTTTCTTTATTTTCGATTTTCCCACCGTTTTGGAAGATGGTTTCCTCAACTTTTTTTAAGTCTTCTTCTTTTTCAAGAAGAAGGATAAGCTCGTACATCAAAAATTTTCTCTCCTCTAACTTCTAAAGTCATTAAGATATTATTATAATTAAAGAATGCAAAAAATCAAGAGGAAAATTTTAGTTTTTATTTTTTATTTTTTAGTTTTTGGTTTATTATTTTACACACGATTTTTTGGTTTAGACTGGGGTCTGCCCTACCCGATGCATCCTGATGAAAGAAATATGGCCGTTGCCCTTTCACAACTTGTCTGCAAATTTAAACCTCACCAATTTGATCTTGAAAATTGTTTCAATCCTCATTTTTTTGCTTATGGACAATTGCCTTTGTATCTTTCTTATTTTTTAATTTGGGTTTTTAAGGGATTTTCTTCCTTTGGGGAAATTAACATCCTATTTGAGGAGGCAACGATTGTTTTGCGATTTATTTCCGCCTTGGCGTCTTTATTTTCGGCGGTGATTGTGATTGAGATTTTAAAGATAATTACTAAAAAAGAAAAGTTTTTCTGGTGGTTAATGGTTATTTTTTCGCCTTTTTTTATTCAATTTTCCCATTTTGGTACAACTGAGTCCTTGCTTACTTTTTTTTATCTTCTTTTGATCTTCCTTTCTTTATTGCTTTTTGAAAAAAAGATGACTTTTAAGAAATTTATTTTTCTTTCCAGTTTAGTTTTTGGCTTGAGTTTGGCAACCAAAGTTTCTTCTTTGATTTACTCTTTTTTACCAATTTTTGCCATTTTTTTGACCAAAGAAAAAAGTTTTTATCAAAAATTTTTTTTAATCATTTATTTTTTTGCTTCTTCTTTGATTTTTTTCTTAATTTTTTCACCGCATAATTTTATTTCTTGGAAAGATTTTATTTCTTCTTTAAATTACGAAAGCGCGGTGGCTTTGGGGAAGATTTTAGTATTTTATACCAAACAATTTGATTATAGTCTACCGATTATTTTTCCGCTTTTGAAAGTCATTCCTTTTGCTTTAGGTTTAATTGGTTTTTTGGGGATTTTTGGTTTTTTTCCAGTTATTTTGAAAAACAAAAAAGACAAAAGATTGATTTTTTTGGGATTTTCCTTTTTAATCTATTTTTTACCCAACGCCTTTATTTTTACCAAGTGGACCAGATTTTTGGCACCAATTTTTCCCGTAATTTTAATTTTTGGAATTTTAGTTTTAGAAGAAATTAAAATTTTTTTGATAAGATTTTTAGTTATTTTTCTTTCTTTAATTTTGGGTTTTTCATACCTTTCAATTTACCAAAAACCGGATGTGAGATTTTCTTCTTCCGAGTGGATTTTTAAAAATATTCCCAAAAACTCTTATATTTTGTCAGAGACGGCCAATGTGATTGATATTCCCATATTAAATCCAAAAATTAAAAACTTAAACCAAGAACTGAATAAAAATTATCAAATTATTTCTTTTAACTTTTATGATTTAGATAAAAATAAAGATTTACAAAAAGAGTTGATTTATCATTTAAACCAAGCGGATTATATTTTTGTTCCTTCGCGAAGAATCTTTGCTAATTATACTTGTTTTTGGCCAGAAGAGAAAAATTATTTTTTTGATTATTTAAGTTACGATAAAGATCGCTGTGAGAGATTGAAGAAAGAATTTCCCCTTTTAAATCAATATTATAACAATCTTTTTTCGGGCCGACTGGGTTTTAAAAAGGTGGCTAAATTTTCTTCTTATCCAAAAATCTCTTTTTTTGGAAAAACGTTATTCGAATTTCCCGATGAAGAAGCTGAGGAGACATGGACTGTTTTTGATCATCCGGTGATAAGAATATATAAAAGAAATAAATAGAGATAAATGGAGATTGATGGAGATAAATGGAGATTTATAGAGATTTGGGAGATTAGGGAGATTAAGAGAGATATTCTTTAATGGCATTGGCAATAAGAGAAGCACAAGAGACGACTTCAATTTTCTCAATTTTTTCTTTTAGTTGAATGGTATTGGTGACGAATATTTTTTCAATTGGACTTTTTTCGATTGTTTCTTTGGCATTGGGTGATAAATCGGGGTGGACGACGGCGGCAATTACTTTTTTGGCACCTTTTTTAAGACAAAGATCTGCCGCATTGACAAGAGTTTGGCCTGAGGTAATAATATCATCGACAATAATGGCAATTTTATTTTTTACATTACCAAAAAGATTTAAGGCTTTTGATTGGTGAATTTTTTCTAAATTTCTTTTTTTCTCAACTACAGCAATCTCGACATTTTTTTGATGAAAAAAACTATCAGCAAAATTTTGCGCCCGCTCTACCCCACCTTGATCCGGTGAGACAATAATGACTGCTTCATTTTTAAAATGATTGCTAAGATAAGAAGAGATTTTTTTATTAAGGACCAAAAAGCCATCAATATTTTTAAAAGACACCGAAAAAACCCCTTCGGTTGCTTCATCGTGAAGGGTGACGGCAAAGATAGCATCAAAACCCACATATTCTAAGATTCTAATGATAACATTTACCGAAACTGATTCACCAGGAAGGTGTTCGCGATTCTGCCGAGCATAACCAAAATAAGGGATAACGGCAATTATTTTTTTTGCTCCGTTTCTTTTTAAGGCATCGGCAAAAAATAAAAGCTCCATAAGATGGGTGTCGGTTGGATTAGAAGTTGGTTGGATAACAAAACAAGTACTTTCTTTTACTTTTTCTTTTATGGTGACTTTGACTTCAGAATTGGCAAAACGAGTAATTTTTGAAGAAGAAAGAGGAAGATTAATAATTGATGCTACTTCCTGACTAAGTTTGGGGTTAGCCGAGCCGGAAAAAAGTTTTATCATAATTTTTTTTAAGGGTTTTGGGTTGAAATCTCAATCAGTTTTCTTGCCGCCAGTTCTTGAGTTTTTTTAATTGCTTCGTTAATCGCATCGGCAATCCTTGGTTCTTCAATGCCATCCACTTCGATGGAAACAATCGCTTGATCACCACGAAGAATGACCCGGACCCCATTTTTCTCAACCATCACTTGTTCTTGTTGGAGCGCCTGTTGCATTTTTTGCGCTTGTTGTTGTAATTTTTGAAGATCACCCAAACCACCCAAAGGATTAAACATAGGTTTTTTTAAAATTTTTAATTTAGGAAAATTATATAACAAAAATAAAAAAAATAGCAAGGGGAAAATGAAATGGAGATAAATAGAGATAAATTGAGATAAGTAGAGATTTTTAGAGATAAATGGAGATTGGGAGAGTGGAAATTAGTGTAAAAAGTAGTGTAAACATTTTGTAAAAGTTGTTAATATTTAACGTTTTACGTTACACGTTTCACGTTCCACGTTACACTTTGTTAAAGTGTTAGGTGTTATATATTTGGTGTTAGATGTTAGATGTTAGGTGTTTGATGTTAGAAGTTAGAAGTTAGGTGTTTGTTGTTTAGTGATTTTAGTATTCTTTTTGTTGCTCTATTAGATTTTCTATTCCATGTTTTAGAAGAAAGTCAAGGATATAATCTACAGTTTTGTTTCTTTCGGCGGCTAAAAGAATCATTTGAGGATAACAGATAAAAATTTCGCCAATATTTTGTTCTTTGTAATAAAATGTAAGGACAGGAAGGGCCACTTTTTCATTTTTATATTTCTCAGCGATCATTTTCATTTTTCTTTTTCCAACAAAAATAATATTTAAAGAAGAAAATTCCACTACTTTTTCACCCATTATTTTCAAAAGAAAATCTTTTATTTTTTTTCTTTCAATTTTATAGCGAGATGAAGAGATAATATTGATATTCATTTTTTAATTTAAAGAGTTAACTTAAGATTTAATTCTTTTTCTTTTTAAAGCTTTTTCTTTTTCCTCTTCCCGTCGGACTAACGATGGTTTTTTATAAAAAAGATGTTTTCTAAGTTCAGTAATAATGTTTTCTTCAATAAAAATTTTTGTGAATTTGCGAAAAATACTTTCCTTTGTTTCTCCTTTTTGCTTTTGAACTACAACCATAGATTTTAACGCCCCCTTTCTTAAAATTTTATCAATATGGAAATTTATAATTTTTTATTTTTTAAATAATTTTATCGCCTCTTCTAAAGAAACAATTTTTGATTGAGTTTCTTTTCTTTTTTTTACTTCAACATTTTCTTTGGTTTTTTTTGAAACCACCAAACGATAAGGAATTCCAATAAGATCGGCATCAACTAATTTCTCGCCCGAAGAAACATTCTCTCGATCATCAAACAAAACTTCAATTCCCTCTTTAATAAGCCGCTGATAATAATTATAACATCTTTCTTTAATTTTTCTTTCATTAAGATTTAAACCAACAAGATGAACTTGATAGGGGGAAACTTCCTCTGGCCAAATAATTCCTTTTTCATCATGATAAACCTCAACGATCGCACCAATTAAGCGCGTTGTACCAATTCCATAACATCCCATAACAACATATTTTTCTTGACCATCATCATCGATAAATTTTAAATCGAAGGCTTGAGAGAATCGAGTTTCTAAATCAAAGATATTGCCTACTTCAATCGCTTTTCCTTTTTTTAAAGGCGTTTGACATTTGGGACAAGGATCGTTTTGTTTTTTTGTCGTCACTTCCTCATTTTGGGCAAAAGAACAGGAAGGACAATAGATTAACTCCACCTCACCGGCATTAGTTAAAACATTAAATTCGTGAGAAAATTTTTTGGTGAAACTACCACCTGAGGCTTCGGTTATTTTTATTTCTTTTAAACCACAGCGGTAAAAAACATTAAGATAAGCATCAATAACTCTTTGATAATATTGATGAAGATCGTCTTTATCTTTATGAAAAGAATAAAGATCCTTCATCCCAAACTCTCTTCCTCGCAAAATTCCTGATTTTGGTCGCGGTTCATCCCGAAATTTTTTTGTGATATGATATAAAGCAATAGGTAGATCTTTACCACTTTTTAAAAATTTTTTAACCAAAGGGGTAACTGTTTCTTCATGAGTTGGGGCAAGAGCGTATTCTTGGTGATACTGACTTTTAGTCTTAAAAAGAACGTCAACCGAATCCCACCGTTGGGTTTTTTCCCATAAAATTTTTGGGTGAATAAGAGGCATTTCAATCTCTTGGGCGCCGATTTTTTCCATTTCTTGACGAATAATATTTTCAATTTTGGTAAGGACTCTTTTGCCCAAAGGTAAAAGGGTATAAATGCCTGAGGCTAATTGATCGATAAAACCAGCTTTGGTTAAAAGTTCTTGGTTTTTTGCTTCGTATTTTTTTGTTTCTTTTTGGGTTTTGCCAAAGATTTTCGAGTAAAGCATAAAAATACAAACAAAAACTTATCTTTTATTTTTAAATCCTAACCGGTCCAAAACTTTACCCACCGTTTCTAATGGCCCAGAGGAGTAGGTGTCAATTACTAAATGGTAATATTTTGGGCCAAAAAAATCAAAATCACCATAGATCTTTTTCCAAGTTTTTAAATTGTCCTCTTCTCGTTCTTTGATCATTCTTTTTGCTTCTTCTATTGTCACCTTATCCCGATTAACTACCCGATCAACTTTTAAAGCCGGATTAGAACAAATAAGAAGTACTCTTAAAGTTTCGTTGAAATTTCTGGCCATAAAACCGGCAAGCCACGAATTTATTACATAATGACCTTCTTTTAAAAGTTTTATTGTTTGTTCATCAATAAGTCGGTGAATTTTTTCATCTCCCAAAGAGGCTAACGGGTGTTTGTATTCTTTTAGATAATCGCGAAGAATTATCCCTCCTGAAGCAAATTTCCATCCCAAAGGCAGCAAGAAGGGTTTTAGATTTTCAAGAAGAGTATCTTTGCCGGTGGCTACCCCGCCGGAAATGGTTATATTTTTAAAATTAAGCTCCATGATTATAATATACCAATTTTGTTTAGATTTGCAATATTTTTTTGATGTGAATGATGAGAATTATGCGAACAAAACCAGATGAATCAGAATAATTCGGATAAATCAGCTAACATCGGATAGATCGGAGAGATAAATAGAGATTTATAGAGATAAGTAGAGATAAATGGAGATTGGGAGAGTGGGTTAATTTTAGGTAGAGACACGCCATGGCGTGTCTTATTAAATATCCTGGGGTGACGAATCTGTAATACCTTAGGAGATGTTAATGGGTTAATAATTTAAAAAGTTTAAAAAACCTATTTTAATTTAAATTATCAAAACAACCTAAAATAATATCTTGTCCCCCAAAAAATGGTCCGATCGCATCAAAAAAAGAGGACAGATTTTTAGATTAAAGCGATATAAAGCTATAAAATAAAATGAATATTTCAATTATTAGTTATTTAGAAAGTCGTAAGAAATTTATATTTTGTTTTAATGAGTTTCTATAAATGAAAATTTTTAGCGGTAAATTTTTAAGATATCGTTAATAGAAACAAGAATGGCGACTGTGATTAGAAAAATAAAACCAAAAAGATTAAGATATGATTCCAGTTTTTTGTTAATTCTTTTTTTTGTGATAAGCTCATATAAAGCAAAGATTAACCGACCACCATCTAAAGCCGGAAAAGGTAAAAGATTAACTACAGCAAGATTTAATGATAAAAGAGCCATTAATTCTAAAACCGCATTTTTTCCAAATTTGGCTACTTCTGAAGTAAAACGAGCAATTCCAATTGGTCCGGCAACATCAACTGATGGTTTTTGAAAACTGACAATTTGAATTAATGTTTTTATTAATTCAGAAATGATTTTTTGAGTGATTGTTGCTGCATGAATTAAGCCATAATAAGGGGCTTGATACCATGGATATTTTTTTTCAACAAAAGAAGTGATGACAATTCCCAGCGGCCCTTCGTTTTTTGGAGGATTTTTTCGGGGAATAATCGTTGTTTGAAATTTTTCTTTTCCCCGCTCAACATAGAGAATAATTCTTTCTCCACCATATTTTTTAGTTAAAGTAATAAGATCAGTTGATGTTTTTATTGGATAGATTTTTTGGTTGACTTTTAAGGCATAAATTGCATCTTTGGGTTGGAGATTGGCTATTTTTGCCGGACTTTTGTCTTGGACTTTTTCAACAATTACTTTATTGGCTGGCGTTGGAACACCTTGGGTAAAAAGATATGATATTAAAAACCATCCAAGAATAAAATTACCCAATACTCCAGCAACAATTATTAAAATTTTTTGCCAAGGATTCTTATAAGCAAAGGCTTGATTTTTTAATTTTTTACTTTTTACTTTTGATTTTTGACTTATTTCATCGTATTCCTCACCATAAAGTTTAACAAATCCTCCCAAAGGAATAAGATTGATACTATAAATAGTTTCTTTTATTTTGATACCCAAAAGTCTTGGAGGGAAACCAATACCAAATTCCTCAACTAATACCCCACTTCTTTTGGCGGCAATAAAATGACCAAGTTCGTGGACTAAAACTAAAATTGATAAAACCAAGAGAAAAATTAAAATTGACATAATTTTAAAATATATCAAATATCAAAAATAAAAAATCAAAATTACATAGAAAAAATTAATAATGGGCAAAGTAAAAAAATATTTTTTAGTTTTGACTTTGTAATTTTGATTTTTGATATATGATTTTTGATATAGTTTATAAGTTCATCACCTCATTTATTTTTTTGATTTTTATTGCTTCAATTTTTTGATTGATTTTTTGAGTTTCAAGATCTATTTCTTTTTCTTTTCTAAATTTTTCATCTTCAGTAATCTCTTTTTTTTCAAAAGAAATTTTTATTGATTTTCGAAAATCGTCGCGAAGAGCGCGAATTTTTTGTCGGGCTTCTTCCACTAGTTGATTGACAATTTTTGCCAATTTTTCTCGTTGTTCTTCCGATAAAGGAGGAAATTTAAGAAAGATTTGATCGTTTTGGGTTGAGGGAGAAGTTCCAAGGTTGGCTGATATCAAAGCTTTTTCAATATCTTTTATGGTTGAGGGATCAAAAGGAGCAATGACTAAAGTTTGAGGGCCAGCTGTGGTAATGGCTGATAGTTCTAAAAGTTTAAGTTTGGTTTGACCCCCATAGGTCTCAACAATAATATTTTCAACTAATGCCGGAGTAACAAGACCGGTGCGGATTGACTGCAAATTTTCTTTTAGTTTTTCAACAACAGGATTGGCTTTTTTGGTAAACTCACTCTCCATAAAAAAAAATTATATTAAAATTATAAGCCAAGTTGCCAGCGAAGGAAGCGGGTAATTTTTATGTTTTCGCCAAATTTTAAAGCGGCTTCATTAAGAAGGTCACTAATTTTTTTTGATGGATCACGGATATACGCTTGATTTAAAAGTTCTTCAACGGTTTTGGTTTTAATTGAGGCTACTTGCATTGCGATTTCTTGACCAAGCTTTTGAAAATCTTCATTTTTGGCAACAAAATCAGTTTGACAGACAATTTCTACTAATGAGGCGATTTTTTTGTTATGATGGACGTAAGAGAAAATGGCCCCTTCTTGGGTAATATTGGTTGCCTTTTTTGCCAAAACTTCGGCTCCCCATTGTTGTAAAAGTTTTTTTGCTTTTTCAAGATCTTCTCCACTTTCATCCAGGGCTTTTTTACACAAGGCTAAAGACACTCCTGTTTCTTCACGTAAAGTTTTTAATTTTTTAATATCCATAAAAATATTTAATAAACTAATTCCCCAACAATATACTCAACGACTTTTGCTGCATCATCATTGGCTGGAATAGGATAGTCTACAAGATTGGGATTGACATTAGTGTCAACAATGGCGATAATAGGAATATTAAGCTTTTTGGCTTCAATGAGAGCATTTTTTTCTCGTTTAATGTCAACAATAAATAAAGCATCAGGTAGTTTTTCCATTGAAGAAACACCAGTATAAATTTTTTCAATTTTTCTAAGCTGTTTTTCCAACTTTCCTCTTTCATGTTTAACAAACTTTTCCCAATCTCCTTTTTCTTTTTCTTCACGCATTTTTTGCATTTTTTGAATATTGTTTTTTAAGAAGGTTTCAAAATTGGTAAGAAAACCAGGTGGCCACTTATTAGTAAGATAAAAAAAGTTATTTTCTTTACAAATTTTTTCAATCAAACTAGCAATATTTTTTTTGGTGGCAACAAATAAAATAGTTTTATTTTTTTCTCTTAATTCATTAAAAAATTTTTTTGCTTTTCCTAAAAGAACAACCGTTTTAGTAAGATCAATAATTGATTGTTGATTTTCAATTTTATAGATAAATTTTTTTGCTTTTGGGTGAATTCTGTTTTTTCGATGACCCAAATGAGCTCCCAAATTAAAAAGTTCTTCTACTTTTTTTTCAATGTTAGAGGTGTCTGTCATAAAGAAATATTATATAAAGAAATAAGATTTTTGCAACTGAAAATATAAAGTGAAACGTTCAACGTTGCACATTAAACGTTAAACTTTAAATGTTATAAAAAAGAGATAAAGAAAGATAAATGGAGATTTATAGAGATAGATAGAGATAAATGGAGATTAGGGAGAGATTTTTTAAGAAATATTTTGTAGAGACGCACTGATGTGCGTCTTTAATAAGGTTAAAAAAATAATATAGATTCCTGATCGGAGTTAGGAAGGGCATTGTTTAACGTTTGAAATTTAATATTTAATGTTTTATGTTACACTTTTTTAAGACGTTAAGGTGTTAGAAGTTAGATGTTTGGTGTTTGGTGTTTTATATTTTTAGGTTTTTTAAGAAAGATCGAAATTCACCATTAATACCTGGATGCTTTAGACCAATTTCTACCACTGTTTTTAAATATTCTAACTTATTGCCCGTATCGTAATATTTTCCATTTTTTATTTCCAAAGCATAAACGGGATGGACTTTGGCCAGTTCATCGATGGCTTCGGGAAGATAATATTCACCCCCTTTTCCTGGTTTTTGGTTGTCTAAAATCGGAAAGATATCAGGAGTTAAAACATAGCCAGAAACAATGGCTAAATCAGAAGGGGCTTTTTCTGGACCAGGTTTTTCAATTAATTTTTCTACTTTCCAAACTCCATTACCTAAATCTCTTCCTTTAACAAAGGCATAGCGAGTGGTGTCTTCTTTTCTTTTAGTTCTTATTCCGCAAAGAATAGTGCCTTCATAATGATAAAAAACGTCAATCATTTGTTTTGCTCGCGAAGGATTGGCTAAAACAAAGTCGTCGCCCCAAAGAACTAAAAAAGGTTCATTACCAATAACTTGTTTCGCTGATTTAATAGGAGTGGCATTGCCATATGGGCCTTTTTGGCGGATATAAATAAAATTAGCCATCTCAGAAATTTTTTTTATTTCTTCTAAAAGATTGTACTTTTTTCCCATTTCCAAATTTTTTACTAGATCGGCATTGGGGCTGTCAAAATGATCTTCGATTGATCTTTTGGTATAACCTGTCACAATAATTACATCTTCAATCCCGGCAGAAACTGCTTCTTCAACCACATATTGAATCACTGGTTTATCAACAATCGGAAGCATTTCTTTAGGCATGGCTTTAGTTTGCGGAAGAAACCGCGTCCCAAAACCAGCCGCTGGAATAACCACTTTTCTAATTTTCATAAGCCCTCACTCAAACTTTATGGTAACTTTTTGATTAAGAATATAAGTATTTTCGGCAGTAGCAGAAACTTCAGCGATTCCGGGGGAAGAAGAAGTAAGAATAAAAGTCGCTTTACCGGATTTATCGGTTGAGGCCTGTTGGGGAGTGATTTGGCCTAAAGTAGTTGATAAAGTGATATTTTTATTAACAAGAGGAAGACCATTTTCATTTCTTAAAAAGACATTAATAGTCACCGGTTTTTCTATTGAAGAATTTAGCGGCCAAGCAAAGATTAGTGATTTTTCTTTTGAAGGAATAAATTCCTCTTTTGCCCGAATAAGACGAGAAAGAGGTTGATTAAAAACAACATAACTTACAAATAAAGAGGCGGCAAGGAAAAAAACAAAAATCAACCCAGAAAGTTTTTTATCCATAATTTTAATCAATTATAACAAGGAAATAATTTTTTTGTCAACTAATATTTGAATAATTTTTTGATGAATGATTTCTTTGGGAAGGATTTTTCCATTTTCAACACAGTTTAAAACGACCCAATTTTTTTTAGTTTTTGAAAGATGAAGATACATTTGTTCCACTTTTTTTCGAAAATCAATATTTTTTTCGTGGATATCCTCTTTTCCCAAAAGATATTGCCGATCTCCTTTTTTTGCCGTCAAATCTACTCCAATTTTCCATGGGACATAAAGGTAAATCACTAAGTTTTCTTTTGGAATTTTGTTGATTTTGTACTCCAGTTCATAAAGCCACTGAAAAAATTTTTCTCGTTCTTTTTCATTGGAAAACCTGGCTCCTTGATAGGCCATATTTGAGGGGGTGTAGCGATTGGCGATAATCACGCCTCCTTTTTTTAAAAAATCTTCCATTTGTTCTTTTGCCGAAAGTCTATCTAAGGCATAAGCTAACGAGGCAAGATAGGGTGAAATATTGTCTAAAGTGCCAAATTCTCCTCGAAGATAACGGGCAACCGTTTGACCGTGAAATGTTTGGTAATACTGGGGAAAGTCAAAGTATTTAACCAGAATTTTTTTCTTTTTTAAAAAAGAAATTAGAATTTGGGCCTGAGTCCCTTTACCGGAACCATCACCGCCTTCGATAACGATTAGTTTTCCTTTTTGTTTTTTAAGTTTTTCAATATGGTGGAAAAAATCAGAGAGAATATAAGGAAGACGGTCAAAGTTGTAAATTTCTAAAAAAAGATTATCAGAAGGATTACCTAAAATCATCGGGGAAATTTTGTTTTCATATCCTTCAAAAAGAAGGGCTAAGACCGGTTTTTCTTTAACCAAAGCATAAACAATTTCTCCACCAACGCCCAAAGACGGTTTTGATACCTCAGCCACGACACAATCGGCTTTTTCAATCTGCTCTTTTTGGCGTTGAAACAGTTTTTCTTTTGAAAGAAGGGCATCTTTTTCTAAAAGCTTTTTGTTTATAATTTGTTCACCAGAAAGAAGAAGATGACGTCTTTTTTTAATCTGAGTAATAATTTGTTGATAATTTTTTTTTAATTCGCCATCAAAACTGGTTGAGGCGGTAAAATAAACTTTAAGCATAAATCACCAATCACCAATCACCAAACACCTAACATCTAACTTCTAACACCTAACACCTAACATCTAACACCAAACATCTAACATCAAACACTAATCACCAAACATCAAACTTCTAACACCTAACACTTAAAACCAAACACTAAATATATATATCAAAAATCATATATCAAATATCAAAATGACAAATCAAAAAGCAAAAAGAGCTATATATTTATTTACTTTGCTTATTTTTTATTTTTAATATGTCATTTTGCATTTTGTTTTTTGATTTTTGATATATTTAACTACTTTTACACAACGTTTATACAACGTTTACACAATGTTTACACTACTTTTTACACTTGAAATTAACACCTCCTTAGGGCGTTACAGATTTGTCACCTTGGGGTATTTGGAAAATATCTTTTTAGAGATACGCCATGGCGTGTCTCTACCTAAAATTAACCCACTCTCCCAATCTCCATTAATCTCTACTTATCTCTATTTATCTCTATATATCTCCATCAATCTCTATTACTTCTTCCTCCTTTGGTTTCTTGGCCAAAATAATTTTGGCAATTTTATCTTCAATTTTTTCTCGTAAAATTCTTTCTAGATTGCGAGCGCCAAATTTTTCATTATAATTTTCTTCAACAATTTTTTTCAAGAAGTTTTCATCAATTATAATTTTAACTCGATAAAGTTGATAAAGATCTTGTTTTATTTTTTCCACCATTTTTTTAGCCAAATCTAATATTGATTGATTGGTGAGTGGTTTAAAAACCACAACTCCATCAAAACGATTAAGAAATTCTGGAGAAAAGAGCCGATGGTTAATTAATTCATCAATAAAATTTGTAGAGGAGGTATAAGAATATAAAAGATCAGCGCCAGCGTTTGAGGTAGCAATAATCACCAAATTTTTACCATCAACTCGTTTACCAAAACCATCGGTAAAATAGCCTTCATCCAAAAGGGTTAAAAAGATATTGATTAAATCTCTATTTGCCTTTTCTAGTTCATCAAGGAGCAAAACCCCATAAGGTTTTTCCCGAATAGCTTTGGTTAAAAGACCGGGATTGCCAGTTTCTATTGAGCCAATAAGGTTTTTGATGTCTTCTTTTGTTTGATACAAAGACATATCAAAACGCAAAAGATACTTTTCTGACCCAAAAAAAAGTTTAGCAATAGCTTTAGCAGTTTCTGTCTTCCCCACTCCAGTTGGGCCTAAAAATAAAAATGAGGCTAATGGTTTTTTTCTTTTACCCAAAAGCAAAAATGAACGGCGAAGGGCTTGAGCTAATTGATCGATTGCCTCTTCTTGTTGAATGATTTGAGAAGAAAGTATTTTTTCTAAACTTAAAAGTTTCTCCGATAAAGCGGGAGTGATTGAGGTTGGAATATGAGTTTTTTCCTCAAGAACTTGGTCTATTGTTTCCGGTAAAACAACTGTCCATTGTTTTTCTAAGAGACCAAGTTTTTTTCTTTGAAAAACGGCGGCTAAATCTAAAAGATCAATGGCTTTTTCAGGAAAAGGAATATCGGTAATATAAAAATTGGCTTTGTTTATTGCATTTTTTATTGTTTCATAAGGAAAAAAAGCTTGATGGCGAGTTTCTAAGATTTCAAAGTTTTCTAAAATAATTTTTTCCGCTTCCTCAATTGATACTTCATAAACATCAACTTTTTCAAAAAGGCGATTGATTTTTTCATTGGGATAGATAAATTTTTGATAAGGAAACGGTTCGGTAATACCGATAAATTGAATGGCATCAGTTTTAGCAAACTTTTCAATGGTGGTGGTGAGATCAACTCTTCCTTCAAAAGGAAAAAGGTAGCGATCAATGTTGTCAATTAACAAAATCACATTTTTGGCTTCGGCTGCTTCTTGTAAAAGTTCTTCGAAAAAATTTTCCCGTTTTTTTTCATCAGTAAATTCTGAAAGAATTTTTTCCATATTGACTTTTAATATTCTTTTGTAAGCCAAAGCAGGACCAACTTTTCCTTCATAGATTTTTTTGGCTAAGGCATCAACAATGGTGTGTTTTCCTACCCCTTTTTCACCAACAATTATTACGTTGGCAAAGTTGCTTTTGGAAAGAATTCGTTCAATTTGGTCAATTTCTTTTTGTCGATCAACAATTGATAGCCGATAATTTAAGTAAGAAGAATCACAAAGACTTAGTGAGTACTGGTCTAAATTTGGTGTGTAACCAAAAGTCCAATCACGGGCTAAAGGTGGGTAAGAAAAAAGATTATTAAGCTCCCACCAGCGTTTTTTTTGAAAATGTTTTTGGTAAAAATCTTCAAACCAAGCCTCAACTAAGGATTTATTTTTTTCATCCAATAGATGGGTTTTTAAAAAATTTTCTTTTAATTTTTGTTTTTTTGTCTCCTCTTTTTCCTCAAAAGGAAAGATAATAATTTTAAAAGGCAAATAAAAAATAAAGAAGAAAATAATTATAAAAGGCAAAACAACGATGTAGGCAACTGTAAGAAAAAAATAAAAAAGAAGAAGTGATGTGCGAGCAAAAAAACCGATTCCACGGGAAATCAGGTTGAAAAATAATCGATTGGCCCATTCTTCAAAAGAAAAACCCACCCTCTGTTTTTTTGCTACCAAATTTTTCCAAGGAGAAAATAAGGTTTTTAAAAGATGTTTGACTGAAAAAAAATAAGGAAAAAAAATAAAAAGATTGACTAAGGCAGAAAAAAAATTACTAATTTCTTGTTTGATGTTGAGCATATTATAAATAATACAATAAATGTTAAAGAAAGTGTAAAGGTTGTGTAAAAGTTAAAAAATGATACGAACGATGCTAATAAATGCCGTGTAAAATTAGTGTAAAAAGTGGTTTAAACATTGTGTAAACGTTGTATAAACGTTGTGTAAAACTAGTTAATATATCAAATATCAAAAATCAAAATGCAAAATGACATATTAAAAATAAAAAATAAGCAAAGTAAATAAATATATAGCTCTTTTTGCTTTTTGATTTGTCATTTTGATATTTGATATATGATTTTTGATATATATATTTAGTGTTTGGTGTTAGATGTTAGAAGTTTGGTGTTATATGTTAGGTGTTTGGTGATTGGTGATTTTTTACCTCTTGACAAATGAAAAAAAATCGTTAATCTTTTATTTTAAAAGGTTATGGAAAAAGCTGAAAATTCTGATAAACCTCCGGAAGGGAGGTTGATGCCTTTAACCTTTTATCTTCCAAAAACTTCGGCCAATAAAGAAATTTATCAAAATGGTCTTTCTAAGATTATTGACCGATTGGTGGTTAAGACGGAAACCGATATTGAAAAATGTTGGCAAATTTGGGAAAAATTTTCTCCCAAAAAATCTATTTTTCAACTTTGGGACTTTCGTTATAGTTGGTATCAAGGATGGGGGTTTCAACCTTATTTTTATACCATTTATTTAGGTAAAAAACCAGTAGCCGTTTTACCCTTATGGTTTAATGAAATTGATAAAAAATACGAATGGTTTGGTGGATATTGGCCTGAAGACAATTGTTTTTTTGTTTCTGATACCGATTTTATCTTACCCCTTTTGAAGATTGCCCCAAAACCAATTTTATTAAATGCGATTGAGGAAAGCGACAGTCTTTTGCCCTTTAAAGACATATATTTTACTACCGATACCCCAAAATATATAATTAATGCTTCTTCTTATAAAACAGTTGAAGAATATTTGATGACATTAAAAAAGAAAAATCGTCATCATTTAAGATATTATAAGAGTCATTTTTCTCAAATAGTGACAAAAATTGAGTTTGTTGAAGGTGATGAAAGTAAAAATCTTCGCACTTTTTTTAAGCTGTCTATCTTTGATTATGAAAGGAAAGAAGAAGATAGTTTTTCTGAATATCGAAAAAAACAAAGACTTAAGACCTTTGAGATGATTTATAAAAATCAAGGAATTTACAAAATTTTTTCTTTGTATATTTGGGTGGGTGATTATTTGGCTGCCTACGATATTTTAGGGATTTATAAGAATAATCTTTATCTTTTAACTGGAGCGGCTGATCTTCAACGTTTTCCTGGGCTTGGTGTTTATATCACTGCCATTGAACTTGAAAAAGCGTGGGAATGGGGAGTTTCTTTGATTGACTGCATGCAAGAAGACTACAACTGGAAGCACAAATACTTTACCCCAAAAACTCTTCTTCGTTTTGAAAAATCCTAAAAAAAATGTGCGCGCTGATGGAGTCGAACCATCGGTCTTCGTCTTATCAGGACGACGTTTTGCCGTTAAACTAAGCGCGCGTTTAATATATTGTATATTTTATAATAATTTTGTTATAATTTTCAATATGATTTATTTTTCGCAAATCTTAAAGAAAAAAGTCTTTACTGAAGATGGAATAAAAGTTGGTTATCTTGATGATTTAGTTTTTTTAAACAAAGAAACGCCAATTGTGACTAAACTTTTAATAGAGACAAAAGATAAAAAGATTCTTGCTCCGATTGATTTTTTGGTAAAAATTAACAAAGAAATTTACATTAAAAAAAACTACGAAGAAACTTCTCTTTCAGATGATGAACTTTATATTCTTCGTAACCTTTTAGATAAACAAATTATTGATATTAAAGGAAGTAAAATAGTTCGCGTCAATGATGTAGTTTTACAAAAAGAAAAAAATGATTGGTATGTTTTGGGAGTAGATGTTGGAGTTTTGGGGATTTTACGTCGCTTAGGTTTATCAAACTTGGTAGAAAAAATTTTGGGGATTTTAAGGTTACGTCTTTCTTCTCAGTTTTTATCGTGGGCGGAAATTCAGCCGCTGGAGTTGGCTCGCGGTGAAGTCCGACTGAAAAAAGAGGAAAAAAAACTTTCAAAATTAAGACCAGAAGATTTAGCTGATTATTTAGAACAAACAAGCTTGGCCAACATTCAAAAAATTCTTCGTTTACTTGATAAAAAGATGTTAGCAAAAGTGATTGCTGATTTGAATATTAATTATCAGGTGGGTTTATTTCAGCGGATGTTGCCAAAAAAAGCAGCGTCGATTTTGGAACTTTTGGATTCGGATGAGGTGGTTGATATTTTGCTTTTTCTTTCTAAAAAAAGAAGAGAAGCAATATTAAGTTTTTTACCTAAAGAAAAACAAAAAGAAGTCAGTTATCTTTTAAGTGTCCATGAAAGTGGTAAGATTGGTGATTATCTTAGTTTGGAATATTTAGCCGTTTCTCCGTCAAAAACTGTTTTGGAGGTGAAAAATCTTATCAAAAAAGAAACAGCGGATTTTTATTTTCTTCCCTACATTTATGTCTTGAATGAAAAAAAACAGTTGATTGGAGTTTTTAGTCTTCATGAACTTTTACTTCAAGATGATGCCAGTTTTGTTTATAAGTTTATGAATCAAAATTTGATTACGGTTTATTTAACAACACCGATAAATCTTGCTTTGCGGAAAATGATAAAATATAAAATATCAGCCTTGCCGGTAATTGATAAGGAAAAAAGACTTTTGGGGATTATTACTTTTGATGATTTATCAGAAAAGCTTTATGAGAAAATTTTTAGATAAATTAAAATGGCGATTGTTGGTTTTTCTTTCGGTTTTAGGACCGGGGATTGTGACAGCGGTTGCTGATAATGATGCTGGTAGGGTGGCAACATATACCGTGGCAGCATCAATGTATGGGATGGCCTCACAATTTTTGGTGATTCCCGAAACTCTAATTTTGGCCGTAACCCAAGAGATTAGTGCCCGAATCGCTATGGTAACAAAAAAGGGTTTGGGCGATTTGATAAGAGAAAGATATGGGGTTGGGCTTTCTCTGTTGATTTTTGTTTTATATTTTATCACCAATCAAGGAGTAGTAATTCAAAATGTTTCTGGGTTAAAGGTTGCTTTTCAGCTTTTTAATGTCAATTGGCAATTGTTTTTGATTTTAACTTGTTTGCTTTTGATTTTTTTTGTAATTTTTTTTGACTATAAAAAACTCCAACGGCTTTTTTTAATAATGATTATATTTTACCTTTCTTATATTTTCTCAGCCATTTTAGCCAAACCTAACTGGGTCGAGGCAGCAAGAGAAAGTTTTATTTGGCCAACTAAAGTTAATGTTTTTGATTTAACTTTTTGGTTTTCTCGAATTGCGGTTTTGGGGACAACAATTACTGCTTGGGGTCAGTTTTTTGTTCACAGTTACATCGTTGATAAAAAATTAGATGTTCGCCATTTAAAATATGAGAGATTAGAGATTTTTATTGGCGCATTTTTGACTAGCTTTTTTTCCTGGATGATGGCAATTGCCGTGACTTACACTCTTTTTGTTAATAACTTAAAAGTGACTGATGGTTATACCGCGGCTTTGGCGATAAAACCGTTTGCTGGAGAAGCAGCATTTTTGTTTTTTGCCATCGGTCTTTTTGGTGCCTCAATTTTGGGATTAACGATCGTTCCTCTTGCCACGGCTTATGTTTTTTCGGAAATTTTTGGCTATAAAGGCATTTTAGATGCTTCTTTTTCCAAAGGCAAACTTTTTTATGGTTTTTTTATTATTCAAATTTTAATAGGACTTATTCTTGCCCTTTTTCCTCAAACTTCTCTTTTTAAACTGACTTTGTATGTTGACTTTTTAAATGGGGCTATGTTACCAGTTATTTTTTATTTTTTAGTTAAGTTTTCTGAAGATAAAGAGATTATGGGTAAATATGTGATTTCGGGATTTTATCGATTTTTAGTGCGTGGGTCAGCGGTTGTGATTTCAATTTTGGTTATTTTAACTTTTTTTGGTAAAATATTAAAATTGATTTAAAATTATTAAAAATTTATGAAAAAACTAATTGTTGTTTCTGATTGGGTGGATGATAGTTTAACTTGTGCGGAGTTTTCTTCGGCGGTTTTGGGATTTTTGAGTGAGTCAAAAAATGCTCAAATTACTTTTGTCTCCTCCACTCCCTCAACCATCCATACTTCTTTTTTAATTAATCAAATTGTTGAAGTTGAAGAAAGGTTTGGTCGGCCTTTGGAAACGGTGATTTTTCAAAATACCGATCCTCGTCTTCAATCGAAAACTAAAGTAGAAAAAGCCCAAGGAGCAAAGTTTTTAGTAATTCGTCTAAAGTCTGGTCTTTATCTTTGTGGCCCCAATGCTGGTTATGATTTTTCAATGGTAAAAGAAAGAATTGATGAAGTTTTTGAATACAAAGATTTTGATAAAGGTAGTCAGTTTCGCTCACGCGATTTTTACTCGCGAGTTTGTGCTCATTTAATGGATGAGATGGAAGATGAGTTAGATTTGGAAGAGGTTTTAGTTGATGTTATCCCCGATTTAAAAGGTTTTTACATTGGTCATATTGATAATTTTGGTAATATTAAAACAACAATTACCCATGAAGATTTAAAAGGAAAAGTAGAATATGGCGGATATATAAAGATAAAAATTGGGAAAGTAGTAAAAAAAGCAAGATATGTTGATAATTTATTTGGAGGAGAAGTGGGAGAATTGGTAATTTATCCAGGATCGTCGGGAAAAAAAGACAATCCATATTTGGAAATTTCGGTTTGGCGTCATTTTGATGAGGAAAAACCAACTACCGGAAAAGATGAATTTTTAAATCCCAAAGTTGGTGAAAAAATCGAGCTTCTTTTTAAATGAGCTTCCAAAAAGTGAAACGTTAAACCTTCAACGTTAAACGTTTATAAAAAGAGATACATTGAGATAAATAGAGATTGATGGAGATAAATAGAGATAAATTGAGATAAGTAGAGATTTGTAGAGATAAATGGAGATTGGGAGAGTGGAAATTAGTGTAAAAAGTAGTGTAAACGTTGTATAAACGTTGTGTAAAAGTAGTTAAATATATCAAAAATCAAAAAACAAAATGCAAAATGACATATTAAAAATAAAAAATAAGCAAAGTAAATAAATATATAGCTCTTTTTGCTTTTTGATTTGTCATTTTGATATTTGATATATGATTTTTGATATATATATTTAGTGTTTGGTGTTAGATGTTAGATGCTTGGTGATTAGTGTTTGATGTTAGATGTTTGGTGTTAGATGTTAGGTGTTAGGTGATTTTTGGATTTAGTCTAAGAATCGGGTTAGGAAGAACCCACCTCTTTTTGCTTTTTGGCTTAGTAAATTTT
>Ga0308409_1000473_pt1 | contig 21767 bp, 16 predicted proteins | sample HotsprSampleMSe4_FD_203469 | JGI IMG/M metagenome (GOLD analysis project Ga0308409, IMG submission 203469) | Hot spring phototrophic mat microbial communities from Mushroom Spring, Yellowstone National Park, Wyoming, United States - 20060912_MSe4 ... | reverse complement strand
ACTATCATCGTGTGGTTCTGCCATCGATGTACTTTCTTCGATACGCGAAGGGTCCGGGCGGATCACGCGGTGACCGTGGCGATTGCGCGCAGTGTTTCATCGGGTTGGTGTTGCGGCGCCCAGTGGATCTCGCACGCAGCACGGCGGATGTTCCCCACGCATGTGTAGTTCAGGTACTCAACCGGGAACGGCAGTGCGCCGATCAGCGAACGGATCGGCGCCAGAAATGATGCTGCCTGAAACGCGAACGCGGGCAACGGCAGCGGTTGCCCGCACGCAAGAAGAATCGCCTGCGACAGGATCAGGGGAGGATGCGCTGCGATATTGAACGTCCCATCCACTGCTGCATCGTGGATATGTAGCGACTGAACCCGGGAATCGAAACCCGCCAGCACTGGCGCGGGGCAGCGCCTGCGGCAATGCTTCCTCCCCGTTTCCCATAGTGTGCACAACTTTCTTCTACCCGCCGTACAGCGCCAGTCATCCTTCAATCACGCGGACGCAGGTGCGGGAACAGGATGATTTCGCGGATGCCCGGTTGATCGGTGAACAGCATCACCGTCCGGTCGATACTGATGCCTGACCCGCTGGTTGGCGTCATACCATACATCAGCGCATTGAGGAAATCAACGTCCATCTGTTGCGCTTCATCGTCGCCAGCATCATACGCGCGCCCCTGTTCCAGAAAACGCTGCTCCTGGTCAAGCGGATCGTTCAATTCGGTAAACGCATTGCCGACTTCCATGCCAGCCACGATTGGCTCGAAGCGTTCCACCAGCAGCGGTTGATCGGGACGACGTTTCGCCTGCGGCGACAGCGCCACTGGATGATCGATAACGAACGTTGGCTGGATCAATTCCAGTTGCACATAGACGCTAAAGATCTCGTCAACCTGTTTGCCCCAACTGGGCTTGAGATCGACCTTCAGCCCGGCTGCGCGGATCGCTCGTTGCAACAGTTCGAGTTCGGCGAGTTCGAGAATGTCGATGCTGGTGCGCGCGGCAATCGCCGTCGGGATCGACACACGCTGCCACGTAGAACTGAAATCGATGAGGATCGTCCACCAATCTGAGACCATTGGTTCTGCGGGGTTTCTGTTATAGATCGTTAAAAAACATGGAATGAGACAACAAGAGCCAACAGCGCGTTTGCTCCTTTCTCATGCTCCTGGCTTTTTTCACTCTCGCGGGAAATAGGAGAGTCCTGAGGGCTTGATCCGCCGTTCCTCCTCTGTTGCTCGCGTCTACGAGATGGGAGACCAAGATAAGCACAGTGAAGAGTCATGGTTTCCGAACAAGAGACGATCTGATGTATTGCAGTCAAGACCTTGACGTTTTGTTTTTTTTATTTTGTGTCCCATTCCCAACGATCAACGATCGTGGTGTACTGATTCGCAACATCACCAGTCTAGAGGGGGTAGACACGCTGACGCAGACGCTGTGAGGATGGACGAAGGACACGTCACGCTGCCGATGCCCCAAAGCATGCATCGTTGTGTAAACAGTGTCAATATGACCAACGTGGAGAACGTGCTTCCGTTGAGCGATGAGAAAACTGAAAGCATAGGAGTGTGGCAGTGTGATAGAAAGCGTCGTCATATCCTGGTAGCGACAGCATGCCCTGATAGCGGCAGAACGAGATCGTCTTCTGTATACGCTCCGCATGCGCTCCGCGCCGACCACGATTCCGCAGCGGAATGTCTTCTTTGTCTGCCAGAGGAGCAGTAGAAGAAACTGCGTGCATCATTGCTGTAGATGTCGGCGAAGTATTCGTCGCCGTCACCGCGTCCATCTTGCCCCACGCCCGATGCGCTGACGTCTTGCCTATCCTGATTCTCCAGTCTGGATAGGATGATCATGCATCGTTGACCGGCCTGGCGGTCGTAACGGACATAGACGCGGCATGAGCGGCTGTTGCGCTGCTCCTACGCACGAAACCCTGGTGCGCCATCCAGGGCGTTGCAGCGGCGCCGTGGGACGCCTTGCTGCCAGACGCGCAGACGCTCGCGTATCCGCTGCCGATCACGATCCGACCGTAATCTGTGCCGTCATCGCTTGCGCCATGCGTCCCGATCCGACCGCGATCACGACGGCGACGGCGGACGCGCCGTCGCCGTCCGCCCTGGAGTCTGGGAGGACGGCGACGAGGGAGATGCTGCGGACACGGTGCGGTCACCTCACCATGCGGTCGCCAGGTTCCAACCCAACGTTCCCGGCGTGAGCCGACGGGCTTCTTTCGCCCGTCTCCCGCCGTCCGTCGTCCGTCGGTTGTGCGTCGCCCGTCGTTCGTCGTCCATCCGTCGCCCGTCGCCCGCCGTCCGTCCGTCGCCCGTCCGTCGGTCGTCGTCCGTCCGTCGCCCGTCCGTCGGTCGTCGTCCGTCGGTCGTCCGTCGTCGCCCGTCGTTCGTCGCCCGTCGTTCGTCGGTTGTGCGTCGCCCGTCGCCCGCCGTCCGTCGCCCGTCGCACGTCCGTCGCCCGCCGTCCATCCGTCCTCCATTGCCCGTCCTCCATCGCCCGTCGCCCGCCCGTCGCCCGTCCGTCGTCCGCCGTCCGTCGGTCGCCCGTCGCCCATCACCCATCCGTCGCCCGTCGCCCGTCCGTCCATTCATCGCCATCCGCCCGTCGCACGTCGTTCGTCTCCCGCCGTTCGTCGCACGTCGTTCGTCTCCCGCCGTCCGTCGCCCGTCGTCCGTCGGTCGTCGGTTGTGCGTCGCCCGTCGTCCGTCGTCCGTCGGTCGTCGTCCGTCGGTCGTGCGTTGCACGCATGGCGATTCATTGTGTTCGTCGCAGTCGGGTGGTCGGACGTCGTTGACCCCCTGCACCGCACAGCGGAGACAATGTTATCCGTCCACGTGGGCGATGTCATCCGTCCATGTCAGCAGCGCGGCAACGTCATTCGTTGAACCGATCAGCGCTGCTGCCCGGGATTCGCAGCGCTTATGCGGCATTGTGCTGACGAGCGCTACGGCATGGGATGCGCCACACCCGGCGTGTGCCACATCTCCCCACGTCGCCAGGACATGCCGTTCCGCGTCCGCGCCGATTAACGATGCGATGGTGGCGGACAGTGCGAGCGAGGTACGCATGGCGGATGGAAGAAGGTCTGCCAATCCGCCTGCCGGCGCACCGAGCGCGCTGATGATGAGAGGATCGACACCCTTCGCAAGCGCTAGTTCGTCCGCGTGCTGGCGCTTGCGAAGGGTGGGCGCAACAATGCGCACATCAGATTCGTCGCACAGTGCACACAGCGCGGATGGCTAGCGCCGCCGTCTCTGGGTATGCGTGGAAACAGGCGCAGGATCATGGGGCGGCGGCAGATCGGCGCCGGCGACGACGATGCGCGGGTCACGCGCCAACAACGCATGCAGGTCCTTGCGCAGAAGCGGCAGGAGCGCCGCCGCCAGATCGGGACGCTGCGCCAGGATCGCCGCGCCCCGCGCCCGCCGTCTCTCATCGTCCTCGATCAGCATGCGCAGCGCCAGCAGGGGAAGCGTGTCGTCCGCAGGACAGGCGCGCAGCGTCTGCGCCAGGGCGTCCGCGCCGCCCGGCGCGGCGGCGGCGGACGCCAGCGCATCACGGTCGCCGGGCACGGCGGATTGAAGCGCCTCCGGCATAAGGCGCCAGATGCGCGTCATCTCCTCCGCCGGCGCTGCCGCCAGCGCGTCCAGCGCAACGTCTGCGTCGCCGTCCTGCAGCGCATACGCCAGGTAATGGACGACCAGCGGGTCGGATGCCGCAAGGGAACGGACCTCAACGGCTCCGGGGAACATTGCCGCACGCACGTCGCTCGTGCAAGATTCGAGGATATCCAGAACGAGCGGTCCGTGATCACGCGCTGTGGTTGCCAACCCTTCGCTTGCCGACCGTCGCATGGTGGGGTCGTCGTTGGTCGCCAGTACGGACAGCGCGTGACGGACGGGGATGGCGACCGACGGCGGCAGGGCGGTGAGGGACGCGAGGGCGCGGCGGAAGGCGTCGTGATGGTTGGGACGCGCCAGCATGAGGGTCATGGAATCAAGGTCGAGGTTGAGCGCCTGGCGACTCTCGTCGGGCAACGCGGCAATGAGCGCATCTGTCTCCCCGGTCGTTCGCCCATCGAGCGCCGCCGCCAGCGCCGCACAGCGGTCGGCGACGGAGTCGAACGCCAACCGCTCCGCTGCGTGCAGCACCGTCGACGCCGCCGCCATGTCCTGGGGCGTCGGATGCGCCGTGATCCAGGCGCGCAGCGCGGGCGGCATGGTCGGGCTGCCGCCTGCGATCTGGACGAAGGCACAGGGATCGGATGGCGGCGGCAGCGCAGCGACGACGGCGGGGAGGTCGGCGATGGGCAGATCGCGCACGACGACGGGCAGGAGCGTCTGCGGTATGGCGGCGTCATTGCGGAGGTGGCGGCGCACGGCGGCGACAAGTTCATTGCTGCAATAGCTGCCCGCCAGGAACGCGGGATCGGGTCCCAGCGACCGCACGGCGAGATGGGTATGCGCCATATCAAGGGCATCGCGCCATTCCTGCTGCGTCTCCGCCGGCAGCGCTGTCCAGACATCCGGCGTGACGGCGGCGAAGAAGGCGCGGGCGGTCTTCTGCGTGATCGCGGGTGGAACGGTGCGATCCCCACGAGCGTACGCAATGGCGGCGCAGACGTCGTCGCGGTTGGCGGAAGACAGGATAATCTTCTGCACATCCGCACGCAGGGTGTCCCACGGTGTCGCGGCAACGACATGGACGGCGTTCCAGGGATTGACGCGCAGGATCCGTATGATCTCCCCCCATGCTGCGTCCATGCCAGATGCGACCGCCAGGTGCGCTAGTTCGGCGAGATCGCCAGGTTCAGCGCGTTGCATGAGGGCGGACAGGATGGCGGCATGGGTGGTGCGAGCGATCGGGGAGGCAGAAATGTAGGCGGTGAGTGCGAATCGAAGAAACAATCCAGTGATGCGATCAACGACGTCGACCGCGTTTGCTTCCGGCAACCAGGGCAGGCAGATGGCGGCGGAATCGTGGTTGGCGCGGAGATCTCCCAAGAGCCGATCCCGTTCCGCAGGCGCCAGGGCATCCATCCACGCCATCGGATCGTCGGGCGTCATCAGTCCCCAGCACCGGATGGCATCGGCCATCTCCCATGGTTTGTGCAGCAGCGCAGCAGCGTTCCCCGTTGGACCGATCAGCGCCGCCGCCGCCCAGCGCGGGCAGCGGTTGTCGTGTACGGCGTCGATCAGCGCGTCGGCATGGGCGACGCCCCATCCCGTGGACGCAACCCTGGCCCACGTTGGCAGGACGCAGGCGCCTGCGTTCGTTCCGATCAGCGACGCAACGGCGGCGGACAGCGCGGGGGAGGTGCGGATATCGGGTGCAAGGAAATCCGGTCGCTCGCCTGCCAGCGCGCCGAGCGCGCTGATAACGGAATCGACCCCTGGCGCGAGCGCCAGCACGCGAGCAAACTGGCGCTCGTCAAGGGCGGGCGCGACGATGTGAGGGTCGGTTTCGCCGTGCAACGCTCGCAGCGTCGCAATGAGGGCGGGAGATGGAGGATACATGGAGCACGCTCCTTTGATGATGCTATCACGTCCTTCATGATAGACGCACCGGCGCGGGTGCAAGACCGTTCATCGGCGACCATGCGCGGGGTATGCTGCAGCAGCGCATAACGATCATAGCATGAGAGCGGAACGATGGTTCCCCCACGCCCCGCAGCGTCTGCGGGGCGCGGCTCATCCTCGCTGCGCTGCGGACACCCATCGTCATTCCTTCGCGTTAGCGGACCCGATCGTTGTTCGCTCGCGCGCAATTCCCGCGAACGTCGAGGGGAGAGCAGTGCGATGGGCGACGGGGACATGCCTGCTCGCCGCCTCCTGTCGGTATGCCGTTGCATGTGCGTCCGGTCGCCGTCCGATAACGCCCGGCGCGCATGCTGATGGTGCGTTGATCTGTTGAACCGTGATCGTTGCCGCGCCCATGGGCAAGACACCCCTCGGTCCGCATCGGAACACAGGAGCCACGATGCCAACCGCGATGCCAACCGCCCGTCTTCCGCAGTGCAGAAGAGGGATCGGGGGGAAGGGCGATCGCTCACGCCAATGCCAGAACATGACGCACAATCCATCGTCGCCTGGTATCGCACGGCGATTCTTTCCGCGCCGTGCCCCCCTGAACGCTGCCAATCCGCGTGCGCAGCGTCGCAAGAGGATGTGTGGACCATCTGGAACCGTCTGCCGGACGATATCCAACGCACCGTACTCAGCGACCACGACGTGCTGACGACACGTGCGCCGCTTGTGCCATGCGTCCGACAACAGGCGACGGCGGGTGACGGACGGCGGAGGGCGGACGGCGGACGGCGGACGGCGGACGACGGGCGACGGACGGGCGATGGACGGAAGGATGGCGACGACCGACGGACGGCGGGCGACGGGCGACGGACGACGACCGACGGACGGGCGATGGACGACGGACGGATGGCGATGAATGGATGGTGGGCGACGGACGGATGGCGATGAATGGATGGTGGGCGACGGACGGATGGCGATGAATGGACGGCGGGCGACGGCGGGCGACGGACGACGACCGACAGACGGGCGACGACCGACGGACGGCGGGTGACGGCGGGCGACGGAGGACGACCGACGGACGGGCGACGACCGACGGACGGCGGGCGACGGCGGGCGACGGAGGACGGGCAATGGAGGACGGATGGACGGCGGGCGACGGGCGACGGAGGACGGGCAATGGAGGACGGATGGACGGCGGGCGACGGGCGACGGGCGACGGGCGACGGACGGGCGACGGGCGACGGACGGGCGACGGGCGACGGGTGACGGATGTGCGACGACGGACGACCGATGGACGACGGACGACGGGCGACAGGCGACGGACGAACGGCGGGCGACGGGCGACGGATGGGCGACGGGCGACGGGCGAAAGAAGCCCGTCGGCTCACGCTGGGAACGTTGGGGCAGCAGGATCGCCTTCCGCTGTGTGTCGGCGAGCGTGTCCACGATCGCCGGAAAACGTCCGCCATGCGCCCGCAGCGCCTGCGCCAGACCCTCGCCTGCATACCGTCGGTCTGACGGTGTCGTCGCCTGCATGCGTGTGTCGAGTGTGTGGAGCGCGGGGATGGCGACCGATGGCGGTAGGGCGGCAAGGGATCCCAGCGTTTGGCGGAAAGCGTCTCGCCGGTCGGGATGCGCCAATGCGCACGCCAGTGCGTTGGGGTCGGAGCGCAACGCAGCGCACACGTCGTCCGGCAGCGCGGCGAGGAGCGCATTCGTTTCCTCCCAACTCCAGCCTGCCGGTGCGTGCGCTGGTGCGCGGCGACGTTTGATGGAGCCGCCACACTGCACCGCCGCATGCATGACGGTCACCGCCGCGCCGTGCGCCTGCGGCGCTGGATGCGCCACGATCCAGGCGTGCAATGCAAGCGGCATCTCCCGTCTACGTCCCGCGATGTGCACGAACGCAACGGGATCGGGCGGCACGGGCAGCGCGGCGACGACGGCGGGAACGGCATCGGGGGCAGATCGCGCACGGCGACGGGAAGGAGCATCCAGCGTATGGTGAGATCGTCCAGGGCGTCGCGGCGGATGGCGGTGATCATGTCGTCGTTGAAGGGAGCGTTTCCCATGAACATGGGATCAAGTTCGAGCGATCGTACGGCGAGGGAGTCGTCCAACATGTGCAGGGCATCGCGCCATGCCCGGTGCGTCTCCGCCGGCAACGCGTTCCAGACCTCCCGTGTGACGGCGGCGAAGAAGGCGCGGGCGGTCTCCCGTGTGATCGGCGTCGGTTGGTCGCACACGCAGCGTGCGAACGCGATAGCCGCGCAGACGTCGTCGCGGTTGGTGGAAGACAGGATGGTTCTCTGCACGTCTGCATGGAGATCATCCCATGGCGCTACTGCGACAACCTGGTCGGAATGGTTCAGCGCCGTACGCAGAAGACGCACGATCGTCGCCCATGCAGAATCCATACGGGATGTGACTGCCAGACGCGTCAGCGCAGCGAGATCATCCCGTTTGGCGCGTTGGATGAGCATCGCAAGGATCCTGGCATGACGATCACGGGTGACGGGTAACGCAGCGGCGTAGGCATCCAGCGCCTTATCCGTCCACCCGCCGATCACGCGCATGGACAACGATGCCGCGTGCTCCTCCGGCAGACAGGGCCAACACGCTGCGGCGCTGTTGGGGGCGGTGCGCAGCGCGTTCACCAGACGATCCCGATTCGCCGACGCCAGATGATTCATCCACGCCGCCGGGTCGTCGGGCGTCGCCTGCCCTCAGCGCCGGACGGCGCGGGCGATGTTCCACGGTTCGGTCAGCAGCGCGATACTCGCGTCGCAGGGACCGATGAGCGCCGCCGCCGCCCAAGATGCGCAGCGGTTGCGTTGAACGGCATCGATCAGCGCGGTGGCATGGGGGACGCCCCATCCCGTGGGTGCGACCTTTGCCCACGTTGGCAGGACGCCGTTGCTTGCGTTCGTTCTTCCGATCAGCGACGCAACGGCGGCGGACGGCGAGGGAGAGGTGCGGATATCGGGTGCGAGGAGATCCGGTCGCTCGCCCGCCAGCGCGCCGGGCGCGCCGACGACGGGATCGACGTTCGGCGCAAGCGCCGGGATGCGGGCGAACCGTCGATTGCTGAAGGCGGGCGCAATAACGCGCAGATCGGTTTCGCCGCGCAGCGCCCGCAGCGTCGCAGCAAGGGATGGAGATGGGCTATGATGCATGGGAGCCCTCCTGTTCACAGAACATCGCGTTGATGAGCGCGTCTTCCTTCCGCGATCGCGGCGCCTGCCGTTTGTCATCAGGAGTCGCCTTCCCTTATCGCGAGCGCCGCCGTCTCCGAGGGAGCATGGGCGTGGGCGCGGGCGATGACGGCGGCGGGAGATCAGCGCCGGCGACGGCAATACGCGGGTCGTGCTCCAGCAGCATGTGCAGATCCTCGCGCAGGAGCGGCAAGATCGCGGCCGCTACGTCGGGACGCCGCGCCAGCAGCGCCGCGCCCCGCGCCCGCCGCGCCTCATCATCGTCGATCAGCATCCGCAGCGCCAGCAGCGGCAGCAGGTCGTCCGCGTTCCATCCCCGCAGCGTCTGCGCCAGCGCGTCCGCATGCCCTGGCGCGGCGACGTCGCGGAGCAGCGCATCCCTATCGCCAGGGATGGCGCTGCGGATCGTGTCCGGCAGGAGACGCCAAATGCCCGGCATCTCGTCCAACGGCGTCGCCGCCAGCGCATCAAGCGCGGCGGGCATGTCGCCCGCCCACAGCGCATGCGCCAGATGATGCGCAACGAGCGGGTCGGCGACGGCGAGGGGGAACAGCGCCGCTTCGTCGTGCGGATGACCCCGGCGCGGCAGAACGGCGAACCGTGCGTCATCGTTCAGCGCGCCGACAATGTCCGCAAAGATACGCCCGTGATTGCGCAGCGCCTGCGCCAGCGCAGCGCCCGCTTGTTGGCGCCGATCGTCATTGAGCGATGTCACCATCGTTTCCAGCGCAAAGAGCGCAGGACGTGTCGCTGCAGGCGGCAGCGAATCGATCGCGTCCAGCGCCTGGCGGAAGGCGTCTCTTCGGTCGGGATGCGCCAACGCGTCCGCCAGGACCTCAGGATCGGGGCGCAGCACGGCCCGGGCCGTATCCGGCAGCGCGGCGAGGAGCGTCGTCGCCTCCTCCGACGACCACCCGGCGAACGCTTCCGCAAGCGCTGTGCAGCGGGCAGCGAAGGGGATGGTGATCGACTGCAGCACAGCGTGCAAGGCGGTCGCCGCGGTTCCGTATGCCTGCGGCGTCGGATGCGCCACGATCCAATCGCGCAGGGCGGGCGGCAGGTCCCGCCTGCATCCCGCGATCTGGACGAACGCGGGAGGGTCGGGCGGCACGGGCAGCGCGGCGACAACGGCGGGAACGGCATCGGGAGAAAGATCGCACACGGCGACGGGCAGGAGCGTCCAGCGCAGCGACGCCTCATTCGGTGCGTGACGGCGCACGGCGGCGATCACGTTGGCGTCGAGATCGGCGCCCGCCAGGAACGCAGGATCGGGCCCCAATGACCGCACCGCGAGGCAAGCGTCTTCCCATGGCAAGACATTGCGCCACGCCCGCTGCGTCTCCGCCGGCAGCGCGTTCCAGACCTTCGGTGTGACGGCGGCGAAGAAGGCGCGGGCGGTCTCCCACGTCATCGCAAGTGGATCAGGGCGCACACCACGGGCGAACGCGATGGCGGCGCATTCGTCGTTCTGCTGAGCGGCGGACAGGATGGTTTCCTGCACGTCCGCACGCACATCGTTCCACGGCGCTGCTGCAACGACATCGCGAGCGGCATCAGGATGCTCGTGCAAGATCCGCACGACTTCCGCCCATGCTGCGTCCATGCGGGATGCAACCGCCAGGCGCGTCAACGCGTCAAGATGAAACTGGTCGGCGCAGTGCATGAGGTCCGACAGCATATCGGCATGACCAGTGCGGGCGACAGGCGACGCGGCGGCGTAGGCGGCGAGTGCGGAGAGAAGAAAAGGTTTGTCGATGCGACTAATGATATCAGCGGCGATTACGTCCGGCAGCCAGGGCAAACACGCTGCGGCGTTGTCGGGAACGGTGCGCAGCGCGTTCACCAGGCGATCCCGCTCCGCCGACGCCAGATCGTCCATCCACGCGGTCGGGTCGTCGGGCATCGCCTGTCCCCACCATCGGATGGCCCGGGCTATATCCCATGTCTCGTACAACAGCGCGGCCGCATCTGCGGATGGTCCAATGAGCGCCGCCGCCACCCAGGGTCGGCAGCGCCCGCCCCGCACGGCGTCAATCAGCGCAGCGGCATGAGATTCACCCCACCCGACAGGCGCAACGTCCGCCCACGCCTTCAGGATGTTGTTGCCTGCTTCCGTCCCGATCAAGGACGCGATAGCGGCGGAGAGGGCAGGTGAGGCGCACTCGTCGGGCGTGAGAAGGTCCGGCAATGCGCCTGCCAGCGCGCCGAGCGCGCCGACGACGGGATCGACATCCGGCGCAAGCGCCGGCACGCGGGCGAATCGTGGGTCACGAAGGGCGGGCGCAATGATCTGCAGATCGGTTTCGCCGCGCAGCGCCCGCAGCGTCGCAGCAAGAGATGGAGATGTGACATGATGCATGGGTGACCTCCTGTTTCCAGAGCATCGCGTTGATGAGCGCGTCTTCCTCCCGCTTGTCATCAGAAGTCGCCTGCCCTTATCGCGAGCGCCGCCGTCTCCGAGGGAGCATGGGCGTGGGCGCGAACGATGACGGCGGCGGCAGATCGGCGCCTGCGACAGCAATGCGCGGGTCACGCACCAACAACGCACGCAGATCCTCACGCAGAAGCGGCAGGAGCGATGCCGCCATGTCGGGCTGCTGCGCCAGAATCGTTGTTCCCCGCGCCCGCCGCGCCTCGTCGTCGTCGATCAGCATCCGCAGCGCCAGCAGCGGCAGCGGGTCGTCCGCATTCCATCCCCGCAGCGTCTGCGCCAGCGAGTCTGCACGCCCTGGCGCGGCGACGTCGGCGAGCAGCGTATCCCCATCGCCAAGGATGGCGCTGCGGATTGTGTCCGGCAGGAGGCGCCAGAGATGCAGCGTCTTCTCCAACGACGAGTCCGCCAGCGCGTCGAGCACAACGGCGGCGTTGCCATCCCGCAGCGCATGCGCCAGGCGATGAGCAACCAGTGGGTCGGCGGATGCCAGAGTGCGTATCGCGGCGCTGTGCGGCGCAGAGCGCAACGGCGGCAGAATCGCCTTCCGCTGTGCGTCGGCGAGCGCGTCCACGATCGCCAGAAAGCGTCCGCCATGCGCCCGCAGCGCCTGCGCCAGCCCCTCGCCCGCATACCGTCGGACTGACGGTGTCGTCGCCTGCATGAGTGCGTCGAGTGTGTGGAGCGCGGGGATGGCGACCGACGGCGGCAGGGCGTCAAGGGAGTCCAGCGCCTGGCGGAAAGCGTCCCGCCGGTCGGGATGCGCCAATGCGGCCGTCAGCGCGTCGGAGTCGGGGCGCAACGCAGCGTGCGCATCGTCCGGCAGCGCGGCGAGGAGCGCGTCCGTTTCCTCCCGACTCCAGTCCGCGAGCGCCGCCGCCAGCGCCGCGCAACGAGCGGCGACGGGGTCGGTCGCCAGGCGCGCTGCTGCGCGCAGCACCGTCGACGCTGCCGCCATGACCTGCGGCGTCGGATGCGCCACGATCCAATCGTGCAGTGCGGGCGGCATCTCCCGTCTGCGTCCCGCGATGTGCACGAATGCAATGGGATCGGGCGGTGCGGGCAGCGCAGCGATGATGGCGGGAACGGCATCGGGGGGCAGATCGCGCACGGCGATGGGCAGGAGCGTCCAGCGCAGCGACGCCTCATTCGGTGCGTGACGGCGCACGGCGGCGACGAGCGCAGCATTCAGTTCGGTGTGCGCCACGAATGCAGGATTGGGACCCAATGACCGCACGGCGAGAACGGCGATGTCGGAGGAAACTATCTCCGCACGCCATGCATGCTGCGTCTCCGCCTGCAGCGCAGTCCAGACCTCCGGCGTGACGGCGGCGAAGAACGCGCGGGCGGTCTCCCGTGTGATCGGAGTCGGTTGGTCGCACACGCCGCGTGCGAACGCGATAGCCGCGCAGACGTCGTCGCGGTTGGCGGAAGACAGGATGGTTCTTTGCACGTCTGCATGGAGATCATCCCACGGCGCCGCTGCGACGACATGGCGAGCGGCATCAGGATGCTCGTGCAGGATCTGCACGACCGTCGTCCATGCCGCGTCCATGCGGGATGCGACCGCCAGGCGCGTCAGTTCGGCGAGATCAACCCGTGTAGCGTGGCGCATAAGTGATGAAATGATACCGGCATGACCGGCGCGTGCGACTGAAGGTGCGACGGCATAGCTGTCGAGTGCGTACTCGGCCGCACCATAACAAACGTACCCGGAGAGCCTCGCTGCATGCTCCGCCGACAGCCATGGCAGGCAGCGAGCGGCGATGACGTTCGCGGAACACAACTCCTCCAGGAAACGATTCAATTTCGCAGGCGGCACGTGGTTCATCCACGCCGTCGGGAGGTCGGGCGTCGCCTGCCCCCAACGGCGGATGGCGAGGGCAATGTCCCATGAATCGTGCAGCAGCGCGACGGCGTCATTCGTTGAACCGATCAGCGCCGCCGCCGCCCAGCGCGGGCAGCGGTCGCGTTGAGCGGCATCGATCAGCGCAGCGGTATGAGATGCCCCCCACCCGACAGGCGCAACGTCCGCCCACGCCTCCAGGATGTCGTTGCCCGCTTCCGTCCCGATCAAGGACACGATGGCGTTGGAGAGGTCGGACGAATTGCACTCCGCGGAGGCAAGAAGGTCCGGCACTTCGCCTGCCAGCGCGCCGAGCGCGCCGACGACGGGATCGACGTCCGGCGCAAGCGCCGGGATGCGGGCGAATCGCGGATCACGGAGGGCGGGCGCAATGATCTGCAGATCGGTTTCGCCGCGCAGCGCCCGCAGCGTCGCAGCAAGGGATGGAGATGAGACATGATGCATGGTGGTTCTCCTGTTTCCAGAGCATCGCGTTGATGAGCGTGTCTTCCTCCCGCGATCGCGGCGCCTGCCGTTTGTTATCAGGGGTCGCCTGTCCTTATCGCGAGCGCCGCCGTCTCCGAGGGAGCATGGGCGCGGGCGCGGGCGATGACGGCGGCGGCAGATCGGCGCCAGCGACGGCAATGCGCGGGTCACGCACCAGCACCGCACGCAGATCCTCGCGCAGGAGCAGCAGGAGCGATGCCGCCATGTCGGGCTGCTGCGCCAGGATCGCTGCGCCCCGCGCCCGCCGCGCCTCGTCGTTCTCGATCAGCATCCGCAGCGCCAGCAGCGCCAGCGGGTCGTCCGCATTCCATGCCTGCAGCGTCTGCGCCAGGGCGTCCGCACGCCCTGGCGCGGCGACGTCGGTGAGCAGCGCATCCCCATCGCCAAGGATGGCGCTGCGGATCGTGTCCGGCAGGAGGCGCCAAATGCCCGGCATCTTGTCCAACGGCGCCGTTGCCAGTGCGTCGCGGGCTGCGGCTGGATCGTTCGCATGCAGGGCATGCGCCACGTGATAGGAGGCGAGCGGGTCGGCGACGGCGAGGGTTTCCAGTGATGATCCAACGCACGGATCATCCCAATGCGGGAGGAGCGCGGCGCGCTTGTCGTGGCGCAATGCTCCCGCAATGTCCGCAAAGATGCGCCCGTGATTGCGCAACACCGTCGCCAGCGCCAGAATCTCGCCCGCATGCCGTTGGTCAGATGGCGTCTTCGTTTGCGCCAGCGCGTCGAGTGCGTGGCGTGCAGGCAGCGCAGCGGACGACGGCAGCGCGTCAAGGGCGTCCAGCGCCTGGCGGAAGGCGTCCCGCCGGTCGGGATGCGCCAATGCGGCCGTCAGCGCGTCGGCGTTGGGATGCAGCGCGGCGTGCGTATCGTCCGGCAGCGCCGCGAGGAGCGCGTCTGTTTCCTCCCAACTCCAGTCCGCGAGCGCCTGCGCCAGCGCCGCGCAACGAGCGGCGATAGCATCTGATTGCTCCGCTGCGCGCAGGATGGTCGCTGCGGTTCCGTATGCGTGCAGCATCGGATGCGCCACGATCCAATCGTGCAGGGCGGGCGGCATCTCCCGCTCCCCGCACACGATCTGGACGAACGCGACGGGATCGGGCGGCGGGAGGAGCGCACCAACGATATCGGGAACAGCGATGAGGGGGAGATCGCGCACGGCGACGGGCAGGAGTGTGTGACGCAGATCGCCATCATCGTGGAAGTGGCAGCGCACGGCGGCGATCACGTCGGCGTTGAGATAGGCGCGCGCCAGGAACGTTGGGTCGGGGCCCAGCGACCGCACGGCAAGCGGCATATGCCACGCGGCAAGTTGGGTGCACCACACGCGCTGCATCTCCATCGGCAGCGCGTTCCAGACCTTCGGTGTGACCGCGGCGAAGAACGCGCGGGCGGTCGTCCCTGTGGTCGGCGGCGGTCGTTTGCGCACGCCACGGGCGAACGCAATGGCGGCGCACACGTCATTGTGGGGAGCGGCGGACAGGATGGTTGTTTGCACCTTCGCATCGAGGTTATTCCACGGCGTCTCGGTAATGACAGCGATGGCGCTCCAGGGATCGTCGTGCAGGATCCGCACGACCGTCGCCCATACCGCGTCCATGCCCGCGACAACCGCCAGGCGCGTCAAGTCGGCGAGGTGATTCCATCTGGCATGCTGGATGAGCGTCGTGAGGACGTCGGCATGGTGAGCGCGGGCGGCGGGTGACGCGGCGGCGTAGGCAGTGAGTGCGGAGGGAAGAAAAGGTTTGTCGATGCGACTAATGATATCAGCGGCGATTGCGTCCGGCAGCCAGGGACAACACGCTGCGGCGTTGCCGGGAACGGTGCGCAGCGCATGCACCAGGCGATCCCGCTCCGCCGACGCCAGATCGTCCATCCACGCCGTTGGGTCGTCGGGCGTCGCCTGTCCCCACCATCGGATGGCTCGGACTATATCCCATGTCTCGTACAACAGCGAGGCCGCATCTGCGGATGGGCCAATGAGCGCCGCCGCCGCCCAGGGTCGGCAGCGATTGCACCGCACGGCGTCGATCAGCGCGTCGGTATGGGATGCACCCCACCCGACAGGCGCAACGTCCGCCCACGCCTTCAGGATGTCGTTGCCTGCTTCCGTGCCGATCAAGGACGCGATGGCGGCGGAGAGGGCAGGTGAGTCGCGCACGGCGGGCGTGAGAAGGTCCGGCAATGCGCCTGCCAGCGCGCCGTGCGCGCCGACGACGGGATCGACGTTCGGCGCAAGCGCCAGGATGCGGGCGAATCGTGGATCACGGAGGACGGGCGCAATGATCTGCAGATCGGTTTCGCCGCGCAGCGCCCGCAGCGTCGCAGCAAGGGATGGAGATGGGACATGATGCATGGGAGCCCTCCTGTTCACAGAACATCGCGTTGATGAGCGCGTCTTCCTTCCGCGATCGCGGCGCCTGCCGTTTGTTATCAGGAGTCGCCTGCCCTTATCGCGAGCGCCGCCGTCTCCGAAAGAGCATGGGCGTGGGCGCGGGCGATGACAGCGGCGGGAGATCAGCGCCGGCGATAGCAATACGCGGGTCGTGCTCCAGCAGCATGTGCAGATCCTCGCACAGGAGCGGCAGGATCGCGGCCGCCACGTCGGGACGCCGTGCCAGCAGCGCCGCGCCCCGCGCCCGCCGCGCCTCGTCGTCGTCGATCAGCATCCGCAGCGCCAGCAGCGGCAGCGGGTCGTCCGCATCCCATGCCTGCAGTCGCCGCGCCAGGGCGTCCGCACGCCCTGGCGCGGCGACGTCGCAGAGCAGCGCATCCCTATCGCCAAGGATGGCGCTGCGGATCGTGTCCGGCAGGAGGCGCCAAATGCCCGGCATCTTGTCCAACGGCGCCGTTGCCAGTGCGTCGCGGGCTGTGGCTGGATCGTTCGCATGCAGGGCATGCGCCACGTGATAGGAGGCGAGCGGGTCGGCGACGGCGAGGGTTTCCAGTGACGATCCAACGTACGGATCATCCCAATGCGGGAGGAGCGCGGCGCGCTTGTCGTGGCGCAATGCTCCCGCAATGTCCGTAAAGATGCGCCCGTGATTGCGCAACACCGTCGCCAGAATCTCGCCCGCATGCCGTTGGTCAGATGGCGTCTTCGTTTGCGCCAGCGCGTCGAGTGCGTGGCGTGCAGGCAGCGCAGCGGACGACGGCAGCGCGTCAAGGGCGTCCAGCGCCTGGCAGAAGGCGTCCCGCCGGTCGGGATGCGACAATGCGGCCGTCAGCGCGTCGGCGTTGGGATGCAGCGCGGCGTGCGTATCGTCCGGCAGCGCCGCGAGGAGCGCGTCCGTTTCCTCCCGACTCCAGTCCGCGAGCGCCTGCGCCAGCGCCGCGCAACGGTCGATGGGGATGCCGCGCTGCTCCGCTATATGCAGGAGGGTCATCGCTGTGCTGCACGATCGCGGCGTCGGATGCGCCGTGATCCAATCGCGCAGGGCGGGCGGCATCTCCCGTCTGCGTCCTGCGATCTGGACGAACGCGACGGGATCGGACGGCGGCGGCAGCGCAGCAATGACGGCGGGGAGCGCGGTGATGGGCAGATCGCGCACAGCAACGGAGAGGAGCACCCCGCGTGCGGCATGCGCATCTGCCACATGGCTGCGCACGGCAGCGGTCAGACCGTCGTTGAGATGGGTGTGGGCCAAAAACGTTGGGTCGGGCCCCAGCGACCGCACGGCGAGGGAGGCATCCGACATGTGCAGGGCATCGCGCCACGCCCGCTGCGTCTCCGCCGGCAGCGCGGTCCAGACCTCCCGTGTGACGGCGGCGAAGAACGCGCGGGCGGTCGTCCCCGTGGTCGGCGGCGGTCGTTCGCGCACGCCACGGGCGAACGCAATGGCGGCGCACACGTCATTGTGGGGAGCGGCGGACAGGATGGTTGTTTGCACCTTCGCATCGAGGTTATTCCACGGCGTCTCGGTAATGACAGCGATGGCGCTCCAGGGATCGTCGCGCAGGAGCCGCACGACCGTCGCCCATGCCGCATCCATGCCCGTTGCAACCGCCAGGCGCGTCAGTTTGGCGAGATCGCCTGGTTCAGCGCGTTGCATGAGGGGGAACAGGATGGTGGCATGGGCGGTGCGGGCGATCGAGGATGCGGCAGCGTAGGCGTCGAGCGCGAGGGAAAGAACGGCAGCGTGATATGTGCGCTCGATGTGAGCGACGACGTTGGCCGCGTTTGCTTCCGGCAGCCAGGGCAGGCAGGTGACGGCGATGGGAGGTTCGGCGCGCAGCGTTTCCATCAGACGATCCCGTTGCGCAGGTTCCAGGGTATCCATCCACGCGGTCGGGTGGTCGGGCGTCGCCTGCCCCCAACGGCGGATGGCAGCGGCGATCCCCCAGGGTGCGTGGAGCAGCGCGGCGGCGTCATTCGTAGGACCGATCAGCGCGGCCGCCGCCCAGCGTGCGCAGCGGTTGCGCTCAACGGCGTTGATGAGTGCGGTGGCATGGGCGACCCCCCATCCCGCGGGTGCGACATCCGCCCATAGCTCCAGGACGTAGTCGCCCGTGTCCGTACCGATCAACGACGCGACGGCGTCGGAGAGGTCGGACGTGTCGCGCTCGACGGGTGCAAGAAAATCCAGCAATGCGCCTGCCAGCGCGCCGAGCGCCCCGACGATCGAATCGACGTCTGGCGCGAGCGCCAACACGCGGGCAAACTGGGGATCGCCGAGTGCGGGGGCAACGACGTGCACATTGGGTTCGCCGCGCAGCGCCTGCAGCGTCGCCGTCAACACGGAGGATGGGGGATGCATGGCGGATGCTCCTTTCAGAGAGTCGTTGTCGGATCCATGATAGATGCGTTGGTGCGGGGCGGACGAGTCCAACGATTGTTCTGACGGAGCGTTTGCCCATACAGCGATCCAGGAATGGAACGCCCGCAGCGGTTGCCGACCATCACGTAGGGCGCAGCGGCAGCGAATGGTTCGTCCCGCGCCTACTACGGCTGCATCGCCGCATCCGTCCGACCATCCGCTCCGTGGCGCTGCGCATCCGTGCCCCTCGTTAGCGCCGCCGTCGTGCGTGCGTGGGCGAACGTGGCGGCGGGATATCGGCGCAGGCAACGGTGAGGCGGGGATCGGTTTCCAGCCACACGTGCACGTCATCGCGCAGAAGCGGCAGGAGCGATGCCGCCATGTTGGGACGCCGTGCCAGCAGCGCTGCGCCCCGCGCCCGCCGCGCTTCGTCATTGTCGATCAGCATCCGCAACGCCAGCAGCGACAGCGGATCGTCCGCCTCCCATGCCTGCAGTCGCTGCGCCAGCGCGTCCGCATGCCCTGGTGCGGCGACCTCGCGGAGCAGCGCGTCACGGTCGCCGAGCACGGTGGATTGGAGCGTCTCCGGCATAAGGCGCCAGATGCGCATCAACGCATCGGACGGCATCGTCGCCAGAACGTCGAGCACGGCGGTCGGGGATTGGGATTGCAGCGCGTGGGCCAGGCGATGCACGACGAGCGGATCGATGGCGGCAAACGTCGGCAGTGCGGTGGCGCACGTTGTGTCGTCCAGCGCCAGGAAAACACTCACCTGATAGTCGACGGTGAGCGTGTCCACGATCGCCAGAAAGCAGTCCTCGTGATCGCGCAGCGCTTGCACCAGACACGCGCTCGCCTGATAGCGTCGGACGGGGTCGGACGTCGCCAATGCGCCGAGCGCGTGGAAGGCGGGCAGCGCCGCCGCAGGCGACAGCGCGGCGAGGGACTCCAGCGCACGAGGAAAGGCGTCCCGTCGATCAGGGTGCGCTAATCGCTGCGCCAGCGCATCGGAGTCGGGACGGAATGCGGCGCGTGCGGCATCCGGCAGCGCAGCGAGGAGCGCCGTTGCCTCCTCCGACGACCATCCGGCGAACGCCAACGTCAGCATGGAGCAGCGATCGGGGAGCGGGATCGCCTTGCGCTTCCTGGATGATGCGCCAAGCAGGAGCGTCGTCATCGTCCCCGTCAGCGCCTGCGGCGTCGGATGCATCGTGATCCAATCGCGCAGTGCGGGCGAAAGCTCCTGCATGCGTCCTGCAATCTGCACGAACGTGGCAGGGTCGGGCGGCAGCGGCAGCGCGGCGACGATAGCAGGAACAACGGCAGCGGACAGGTTGCGCACGGCGATAGGCAGGAGCATCCGCGACACGGTGGCGTCATCGTGGGGATGGCAGCGCACGGCGGCGATCACGTCAGCGTTGAGATAGGCGCGCGCCAGGAACGTTGGGTCGGGGCCCAGTGACCGCACGGCGAGATGCGCATGCGCTTGATCAAGGCGGCTGAGCCACGTGCGCTTCTCCTCTTCCATCAGCGCTCCCCAGACCTCCGGCGTGACGGCGGCGAAGAAGGCGCGGGCGGTCTTCTGCGTTATCGCGGGGGGATCGGAACGCATGCCGCGAGCGTACGCAATGGCGGCACACACGGCATTGTGGTCGGCGACGGACAGGATGGTTGTTTGCCCCTTCGCATGGAGGTTATTCCACGGTGTCGCACCAACGACATGGACGGCGCTCCGAGCATCCGTGCGCAAGAGACGCATGATCGCCGTCCACGCGACATCCATGCGGGATGCGACCGCCAGGCGCGTCAACTCGATGAGATCGTCCCGTCTGGCGCGGTGCATGAGCGCGGACAGGATGGCGGCATGGCGGGCGTGAACGACGGAGGATGCAGCGGCGTAGGCGGCGAGTGCGGAGGGAAGAAAACGTCCGTCGATGCGACCGATGATATCAACGGCGATTGCGTCCGGCAGCCAGGGCCAACACGCTGCGGCGTTGTTGGGAGCGGTGCGCAGCGCATGCACTAAGCGATCCCGCTCCGCCGACGCCAGATCGTCCATCCACGCGGTCGGGTCGTTGGGTATCGCCTGCCCCCAGCGCCGCACGGCGTGGGCAATATCATCCGGACACGTCAGCAGTGCAGCGGCATCATTCGTTGGTCCGATCAGCGCACCCGCTGCCCAGGGGGTGCAGCGGGTGCGCCGAACGGCGTCAATCAGCGCAGCGGCATGAGATGCGCCCCACCCGACGGGCGCGACCTCCGTCCACGTCGGCAGGACGTGTTGTCCTGCGTCCGTGCCGATCAAGGACGCGATGGCGGCGGAGAGGTCGGACGAGTTGCGCTCGGCGCATGCAAGAAGGTCCGGCAATTCACTTGCCAGCGCGCCGAGCGCGCTGATAACGGGATCGACGCCTGGTGCGAACGCCAAGACGTGGGCGAACTGCCAATCGCCGAGGGCAGGCGCGACGATGTGCACGTCGGTTTCGCCGTGCAGCGCCCGCAGTGTCGCCGTCAACACGGAGGATGGGGGATGCATAGCGGATGCTCCTTTCGGAGAATTGTCGGATTCATGATAGGCGAATCGGTGCGGGTCGGATGAAGGACAACGATTGTTCATTGATTGTTCATGACGATGGGGCGTTTGTCGCAGACGGCGATTCGGGAATGGAACAACCGCAATGAGCGCCGATCATTCCGCACGGGGCGGCAGCGCCAGTCGGGATCGGCGATGATCGAGCCGATCCCCACGCTTGCCGGTCAGGGTGAGCAGTATGTGGCGCGCACAGCGGCGGCGGCGGATAATCCTTCCCGCGCCCACTGCGGATCGTGTCTGGGAGAAGATGCCAGAGGCTCGCCGCCGAATCCGTCTCCATCACGTCCAGCGGGTTCAGCGCGGCGGTCGGGTTGTTGCTGTACAGTGCATGCACCAGATACCGCCGCATCGTCTGTCGCCCGTGCTGGCCACACTGATATCTTGTCCGCGCTCATCCGATGCGCTGAACGAGATGCTCTCGCCGCATTGACGCGCCTGGCGGTTTCCCCCAGCATGGACACGGTCTGGAACGACGTTGTTCGTCTCCTGCGCAAGGCGCCGAACTCCGCCGACCGGGTTGTCGCAGCGTCGCCGGGGAACCCCCTGCGTGCGGACATGCAGGAAACCATCCTGTCTGCCGCCGACACGGATAACATCTGCGCCGCCATTGCGTTCGCTCGCGGTGTGCGCACTCATCCGCCGCGGATCATGGATACGACCGCCTGCGCCTTCTTTGCCACCGTCACGCCGGAGGTCTGGACCGCGCTGCCGGCGGAGACGCAGCGGGCGTGGCGCGATGACGTGCCGGAGGAGGACTCTAGCTTGACTTATACTACGTGATAGTGTCTAATAGTGCGCATGGAAAGCACCATGAGTACGGGTAAAGCCGCAAAACTGCTTGGTGTCTCGGTCAAGACGTTGCAGCGCTGGGAG
>Ga0308409_1000468_pt1 | contig 21973 bp, 17 predicted proteins | sample HotsprSampleMSe4_FD_203469 | JGI IMG/M metagenome (GOLD analysis project Ga0308409, IMG submission 203469) | Hot spring phototrophic mat microbial communities from Mushroom Spring, Yellowstone National Park, Wyoming, United States - 20060912_MSe4 ... | reverse complement strand
GCTGCTCTAGCGGATTTTTCGGGATCTCTTCTTTCGTCATAATAATAATCTATTTTCAAATCGTATAGTTTTCCAGTCCATTTCATAAATTGCCACAATCCCACTGCTCCAGCTCTCGAAATAGCATAAGGGTTTAATCCGCTTTCAATCATGCTTAAAAAAATTAATTGCATCGGAGCTTTCTCTTCGTTAAAAACTCTTATAAAAGTTGGAAAATATTTCCCGCTTTTAGAGAGCCATCTTTCCATTATATCTCTTCCTCTTCCGCTTGTAAAGAATTCGATCCATTTTTCAACGTGTTGATTTATTTCAAGCGGAAAGTCTCCAATAAAAATAACGTTTGTAATTTTATTTTCTTCAATTTCTTCAACGACTAAGTTTTCTTCGTTAAAGCCCAATAAGTCATAATTTATTTCATTTGACTTGAGCCAAATTTCTAATTCTTTTATATCTATAGATGTTAAATTTATATTTAAATTTGATAATAAATAATTGCAGTAATCGATAATTATATCTTTTTCTAAATCGACCAAAGATTGTTCTTCGGCAAAGGTTTCAAAATATTTTAATTTATTTATAATTTTCAAAGCTTTTTCATAACTTCGTATTTTTTCAATATAATTCGAGCTATCTATGGAAGCAGCAAGCGTAAATAAAGAATCAATCTCTTCGTAATATTCTGATAATAAATCCTTCTTTGTATAATTATATTTGTCGTTCGATTTGAAATCTATTTCTTGCGAAGACGAGCAAGACAAGAATGTTATCGCAAAAACGCTTGATATAAACGATATCCAAAATTTCATACAAATTTTCTCCATTTTACCTTTGAACATAATTTCTAATAAAGAATATTCGATAATTTTTAGATTTTTTTTTAAATTAATTTGACAAAAGGTATTAGATTTATAAGTTAATCTTCAAAATGAAAAATTGTATTTAACAAATACAACAAATCTTGCTTTTCAAAAGGTTTTGGCAAATAGTAATTAAAGCCATAGCTTAGAATTTTCTCCCTGTCCCCAAACAATGAATAACCTGTAATAGCGATGACCGGCAAATTTTTAAATTGCTCTTCTTTTCGAATTATTTGAATTAAATCTATGCCGGATTTTTCGGCCCCTAAATTAATATCCATTAAAATAACGTCATAATTTTTTTCAAAAATTTTTTTTAGCGCTTCGTCGGGATTAGACGCTAAATCCGGATCAAAATATTTTCTTACATAACGACTCATTATGTCCCGATTAATTTCATTATCTTCGATTATCAATATAGATTTTTTTTTAGGAGTTAAATTATCTTTCATATTATAAATTTGAAAATATTTATAAAGTTAATTTATATTAAATCTTTTAACTAAATACAATAATAAATTATCTATAACTGCGTCCACATTAGATACGGGCGTTAAATAACCGTTCCATATTGTCGAAAAAACTAAAATCGGCTCGCCGCTGGAAGAACAAACATAACCAGATAAAGCTCGAACATTTGAAAGAGAGCCGGTTTTTGCTTTTATTTTGCCCATAGCGCTTGTATTAACTAGCCTATTTTTAAGCGTTCCATCTATGCCAGCAATAGGAAACAAATCCAACCAAACGTCTTTAAAAGGACTTTGCAAATAGCTTTCTAAAATTGTCAAAAAATGTTTAGGTGAAAAATAATTAATGCGTGATAAACCGCTTCCGTCTACAAATTTATATGAATTTCGATTTAAACCATTTGCTTCCAATTGATCTTCGCAATATTTTTTTCCAACATCGAAAGAACCGTAATTTTCTCTTTGAAAAGCTATAGCTTTTATCATCGTCTCAGCGTATAAATTATGACTTACTTTCATCATTTCTTTTAATATCTGGGATAAAGGGAAAGATTTGTATGAAAGTAAAAGCAGGGTATCTTTTCGAACAAGCTTAATTTTAGCCGTATCTTCAATTGCAATTATTCCCCCAGAGACGGTTATACCGCTTTTATGAAAAACGTCTTTCAGAACTTGAACATAAAACAAATTTGGATTGGAAAGCGAAATTGATATTTCTAAAGAAGTCGAATCGTTCGCATAAATTTCGCCGCCAAAAATTATTTCGTCGTCGCATATAGTTTTTTTCTTTGCGTATATTCTCTGGCTTAATTTTTTTTCAGAATTTGTATCATTAAAAAATTGAAAATTTTTTTCTATTTTTACCCATGTGGTTTTCAAATTGGGCTCGATTGTAATTAGTTTATTTTTTGAAAAAGGAATAATTTTAAAGTCAATGTAGTTTTCATTCAATTGTAATGGCGTAATTTGCGCGGCATACCAATTTTGCAAGTCATCATAATTCCATCCAAAACCAATCGTTTTATTGTCAAAAGCTGAGGCGTCGGCAATAATTGAGCCTTTAATTTCTCTTATGCCTTTTTTCTTTAATTCGTCTGCGAATTTATAAAAAACCGCCGTCGAAGAATCGAAGAATCTAGTATAGAATGTCGGATCTCCATTGCTCCAAACAAATAAATCGCCGTTTAAAACATTATTTTGAATTTCTCCATTTGTATATAATTTTGTTTCGAATCTAAAATGGGGCCCTAATTCGTTCAATGCTGAAAAAGCCGAAACTATTTTTACGTTTGAAGCTGGATTGAAATTTTTTTCTGAGTTTTTTTCGTAAATAATTTTATTTTCTTTTAGCGATTTGACAATTATGCCAAAATTTGAATTAGACAAGAGAGAATCGGAATAAAGAATGCGTTCGATTTCAGATTGAATTTTCTGATCTTCTATTTTTTCTTTTTCTCTTGAAGCGGCGCACGATATAAAAATTAGCGCGCTTAAAAAAATTAATATGCAATTTAAGTTTTTAATCATAACTTGCAAGCTAAAAATAAATTTTTATTTTTACAATATTTTTTGTTAAAACGATTTGAAATTATTGCCGTTTAAATTATAGTCTTCGTTATAAAGAACGCGATTTAAAATTTTATATTGATTAATAAAATCAGCTAAAATTGAAAAATCTTCAACCAAAAATCCATAACTTCTATAATTATTGGATAGGAAAACCGCGTAGATTTCTATCTCAGGAAGTATAACAGCCAAACTTTTAAAGCCATTCCACTTGCCAGTATGATATACAATTTTTCTATTATTATCAAAATAAATTCTCCAACCTAAGGCGTAAGTATGCTTGTTTTTTATTTCATTATAATTCTCGTTCCAGGCTAAATATTTTAGAGAATCTGAGATTAATTCTCCTTTGTCAAGAGCTCTGAGAAATTTATACAATCCAATTGGAGTCAAATATATTCCTTTATCTCCATATACGCCATTTAAATATAAAGGAACGTATTCTTTACCATTTCTATAATATCCAGTGGTCTTTTTAATCTTTATGGAGTCGCATTGTAATTCGTCGAAAAAATAAATTTCATTTTCGCCAATCTTTTCAAAAATTTCCCTTCTTACAAAATCCTTAAAATTTTTCCCAGAGGAAATCTCAATTATAGAAGCTAACAAGACGTAATTTGTATTGCAATATTTGAATCTTTTATTTGGTTTATAATAAGGATATATTTTATTTTTAATCATAGTTTGAATTACATCTGAGTTTGAAATATATTTTTTTTTATCAGAAATATAATGGTCGCAAAAATAAAAATACTCGGGCAGTCCTGAACGGTGAGTTAGCAAATGAAAAATTGTAACGTCTGGATAAGGAAAATCGGGAATAAATTTTGAGACTGAATCGTAAATGGACAAATACTTTTTTTCGTAAGCTAATAATATAGCGGTCGCCGTTATCGGTTTTGACGCGGAAGCTAATTCAAAAAAAGATTGATTATCCACAGGAATTTTTGTTTTATAATCCCGATATCCTTCGCATCGTTGAAAGATTATGCTGTCTTTATAAGCGATAACTAAAGCTCCGTTAAAAATTTTGTTGTAATTTCGAAAACTGTAAATCGAATCGCAAAAATGTTTTAAATCTAAAATTAATGAATTTGATACTGTCGCTGAATTTGACGAGATATTTTTTTCACTGTTAAAATAAATGATATTATTGTCGTTATTTTTTATCTCTTTAAAGTATGCGTATGCGTTCCACAAAATTATAATGGAAAATAAAAAAATAATAAGACCAACTTTCCTCATCGTATTATTAAATTTTGAATATTAAACTTTGATTGTGAAAAACAAATTTAAATTTAATAAAATTATATATAATTCAAAAGCTTGGGCAAAAATTTAGCCCAAGCCGATAAAGTTATCGTATTAAAATCATTTTCTTAACGCTTTTATAAGAATCGGTTTGCAACTCATAATAGTAAATTCCGCTGGCTAAGCTTGATGCGTCAAAGATAATTTCTTTAGAGCCTTTCGTCATAAAATCGTCAATCAATATTTTTTGTATTCTGCCTAAAGCGTCGTAGACAATCAGCTTAACCTGGGAATCTTTAGGCAAATCGAATCTAATCTTTGTAGACGGATTAAATGGATTAGGATAATTTTGATATAATACGAAATTTTTGGGAACAATTTGATTTTTTTCGTCATTCACAGATATTTGCGGATTAGTTCCAAATGCTAATCCTTTGACGCCTTTAATATTTAAATCCGCGATTTTTTGCGCCGTTCCATTTGAAGTATCTATTCTGGCAAAAGTTGAATTTTGAGAATCGCTTCCCCAAACTACAAAGAAATTTCCATTATCGTCGAAAGCCATCGCTCTAATAGTAGAATTAAAACCGGTTTTCCCAACAAATAATGTATCGCCATTCAATTTGTTTACTTTAAATAAGGCATCTCTTCCTCTTTTATGACCAAGAGTCGAACTTGCCCACATTTGACCGTCAAAAGGATTAATAGTCATATTTGTCAAAAAAGTTGAAATTTTTGCAATATGAGACGTATCGCCAGTCGTTTCGTTTAAGACGCAAATATCGCTATTCTGAGACAGACCGTAAAGTTTGTTTGTAGTTTTATCATAAGCAATTGCTCTTAGTCCGACTTTAGCGGTGAAATACAGATATGCGTCTCCTTTTTCAGCATTTATACGATAAATTTTGTTTGAACCAAATAATCCATATAATTCGCCTGTGTTAGAATTGCTCGTCAACGATAGAAACTCGCTCAAACCAGGTTGCCCCAGGATTTGTGTGGAACCATCGATAGTATTTAAAATAAAAATATTTCCGCCGCTTTGGGATCCAGCTGCAGCATATAGCATATTATATTTAGCGGGCTTGATTTGATATCCTTTGCCATTTAGCTTAATAACGATCTGGCTTCTTTCCGAATCGTTTGTTGAAATAATTAAACTATCTTCGTAAACTTTTGAATCTATAGGATCGAATTCCACAGTAAAATCCAAAGTGTCATAAAAAGATAAATAAAGGGGGAAGGAATAATTTTGAACTAATTTGAAAGATGAATTAGAAAAATAAGCTTGAGAAATAATTAAATCTTGACTTCCCATATTTGAAATAAAGAAGCTTCTATATTCTTTCTTTTTTCCAATTTCAATTTCTCCAAAAGAGAATTCTTTTTCAAAACATAGAGCGTAGGGACTGTCGAAAGGTTTTAATCTTACCCAGCCGTTGTAAGTACCCCATCTATTAACAGCGGCAGCATATTCGACAAAAATATGAATATTATCCGGTTCAACTGGGTCAGTCCAAGCTCCATTATAATCTCCCCATCGATTTCGTCCGGAGCCATAATCTTTGACATAATTTCCTTGCCCTTTCATTAGTTCAATCGAATTTAATAATATTGACGACGAAGCTGGTTTAACGGAAAAATAAGCTCCGGCATATTCCTGAGTTCCGCTTCTTGAATAAGATATAACAGCATTATTGTCTTTATCAAGAGCGATAGAATTATAAAAATACCAGTAGCCAGCGGAGCCGAGAGATAAATCTTCTACGACATTTGACGAAACTGGCTCAATTTTTAAGTATCTCAAATAAGAATAAGTTCTCGTTGGATCGGCTATAGAGTGAACAAAATACAGATATCCATCTTTGAATATAGGTTCGTTTCTTAGTTGCGAACCTCCGGCTTCAAGCGGCAAAGAACCGCCTCCTAATTGACCTGCATTTGGAGCGGTTCGAAATTGAGAAATGCTTATGTTTTTTGTAAAAAGTTTCAAGCTATCATATTCTCCTTGAATCCAAAAAATAGAGACATAATTTACAATAGAAGCAAGCGGAATATTAACTAAGTAATATTTATCATATTGCTGAGAAGTTTCATAATGTCTAACGGGTCTAATTCCGAAAACAAGATTGCCATTTCCTTCTCTAATGTTCCAGAAATCTTGCCAATCTATAGTAGAGGGATTAGGGGCGTAAAGCTTTTGCTTGTCAAAAACTCTAATTCTAGCATAAGCAAAAGAGCCGCCAAACATAAATTGATTGGCAGTAATGTAAAGATAGTTTCTATCATACCCAACTCCTTGATAATCGCCCCAGCTGCTTGTTGCAGCAGTTCCATTTAAAGTCGAGGGAGATTTCCAGTTATACCAAACGCCAAGCGGATCGTCGTCGTCGGAAACTGAGATCAAAAAAAAGCCTTCTTGTCTACTATCGTTTTGATGCAGCCAAACCATAACCCATCTTTCGGCGTAATGATCGTAAATTACTTTGGGATCGAAAGCGCTTACCGAAGAATGCAAATTTCTATACCAAGAATCGGCGTCGATTGTCTTTAAGGTTTTTCCTTTTTTGTCCATTATTCTAAAAGAAGAATTAACGACGGAAATTATATGATTTTTTCCTACGGCAACGTAAGGATCTGGCGGAATAGAATTTGTCTCCGGTATGCCTTCGAATTTTTGATACAATATCGGTTTAGGAGAACTAAAGTTTTTCTTAAAGCTAGATTTATTATTATCTTCAAAAAAGATATTTGTCGCCCCGATAATTGGATCGGAAATTAATGCTGCTGGAAGCGGAGCGTAAACGATTTTGTTTCTTACGCGCTTGATTGTATCCGTATTGTTTGGAGATGTTTTAAAGAAGGAATTTGTATTGGCGATAACCATTCCTGCAGCTTGCCCTTTAGCTGGCCCGTCGTATATTTTTATTTGAGCTTGTAGACTTTTCAGAGCAAAAATAAAAATAAACGATAAAATAAAATATGGCAGTTTTCTCATCTTTTTTCCTTTTTTAATTAGTTTTTTAAAATAAAAATAAAAAAATTTTTTTGCTAAACAAAAAAGAAAGGATATACCTTGCAAATGAAAAAATTTTAGGAAAAAGGCTTTGTTTATTTAGAGATGAAAAAAGAAGGCTTTCGCCTTCTAAAGAAATTGGAAGATTTAATATAAATTTAGAATTACTTAATTTGAGTTACTTCGCTTACGTCTTTTAATCGAACAAATTTTTCGTCAAATTTGTAATAACCGTTTTCCTGTTTAACGGCTTTAATACATTTAACATTTACGAAATCTGGTTTCGATTTTGTTTTTGCTTTTTGATCAAATGTTTGTTGTTTAGCCATAATTTATCCTTTTCTTTTAAATTTATTATTGAAATATAATAAAATTAAAAAAAAATAGAAAAAGAAAAAAACCGTTTTTGTAATTGACATCTAATTATTCCAATGTAATTGCTATTGTTATTGTTTTAAATAATTTAAAAAAACAAAAAAAATTTTGGAGGAAATTTAGCGAACATTTTTATATAAATTCTATCTTTAAAATGATAAATTGATATTATTATCTTTTATTAGTATATTTAGAAAATATAAAAAAAAACAACTTAAATAATGGGAGTAAAAATGCTTAAGAGAACCATCGCTATTTCAGTTTTGGCAGTTTATTTAGCATTAACTGCTTTTCAATGCGCGTCGACTGAGATGACGACAGCTAAACTTTATATTCAACAAAAAAACCCAGATAAAGCATTAGAAGCTTTAGAAAAAGAAGTGGCAAAAAACCCCAAAAACGACGAAGCTTATTTTTTGATGGGAAATATTTATGGCGAAAAGGCGGAATATGAAAAAATGCTGGAAGCTTATGACAAATCTTTAGCTATTAGCAAAAAATTTGAAGCTAATATCAATAATAACAAATACAAATTCTGGGCTGACAATTATCAAAAAGGAGCCGCATATTTCAATCGCGGAATTAAAGCTAACGATCAAGATACGGCAAAAATATTTTATAATAAAGCTCTCGAAGCGTTTAATACCGCTATAAAAATATTGCCCGATACGCCAAGCGCATATCAAAGCGCCGCATACGTGTATTTGAACCTAGGACAAATCGACAAATCTGTCGAACCTTTAGAAACAGTTTACAAAAGACAGCCAAAAAATCTTCAAGTTATTAAAATATTAGGAGAAGTATATCTTGCAATAGCTGAAAAAGTCGAAAATAACGACGAGAAAAATAAAATTTATGAAAAAGCTTTAAGCATGTTACACGAAGCTAAAAAGAATTTTCCAAACGATCAGGAAATATTAATTGAATTGTCGAATGTGTATATTCAAGCTAATAGAGTAAACGAAGCTCTTGAAATATTCGCGGAGAACGTAAAATTAGATCCTAATAACAAAAGCTTTAGATATAACTATGGAGTAGTATTATTAAACGCGAAGAAATACGCCGAAGCTGAAGAACAATTTAAAAAGGCTCTAGAAATCGATCCCGAATTTATAAATGCTACATACAATCTTGCCGTAACTTATATTAAATGGGCTGCAGAAATTAGAGAAAAAGCGGAAGCCGAACAAAAAAAGGACGATACCTATAAAGAAAAGTATGCCGCTGCAGAGCCATTGTTAAAAAAGTATCTTGAAAAAAATCCAAAAAATCCAGAATTGTGGAATTTGTTAGGAAAGATTTACGCTAATTTAGGACGAAATCAAGAGTCTATGGAAGCGTTCAAAAAAGCTGACGAATTAAGATAATTTTTTCAAAGCGCCTCTAAAAGGCGCTTTTTTTTCAATATCAAAGGAGAAATGAAATGAATGAAAAAGAACCTCAAGAGATACAACAACAAATTAACATTGAATTAGGAGAGAAAGAAGCCGAAGGAATTTATTCGAATCTTGCGATTATCACTCATTCGCCTGCGGAGTTTATAATCGATTTTACGAGAATTGTTCCTGGATCTCCCAAAGCTAAAGTTCATGCAAGGATTATTACGACTCCTCAACATGCAAAGATGTTTTTAATGGCTCTTAGCGAAAATATTGAAAAGTATGAAAAAAAATTTGGTCAAATTAAAATTGACTTTGCGCGTCCGGAACAAAAATACGGCTTTGTAACTCCGCAAAAAGAAGATAAAATTAATTAATCTACGGCGCGAGCTTTTCGCGCTTGTTTATTTTTATTATCTTATAGTATCCATAAAATGCGCCGTCGACTTCTTTTATTGAGCTTCCGTTTTCTTTTAATATCGGCCAAATACCTTCTTCATAGAATATTTTTTTTCTTAATATATATCCGCTCTTCAAATTAGAATTGTTATGAGCTAACGAATCTTTCATGCTAAGCTTTTCGTCTTTGTAAATAATATAATCGGCTGAACTTAAATTTATTAACTCCGAATTTAATGATATAAAATTTGAGGCTCTGTATATGTCCCATAAAATTAAATCCCCTATTATAGTTTTGCCGCGAATATCGTCTATTCTCATAGCGGTTTTGAATTTTGCGTAACTTGAATTTGAGTATTTAATTATCAAATAAAAATTGCCAATTAATGAATAAAGACTCAAAATAATAACAATTAAAGACGCGGATGTTTTCTTTATATTTTTCATTATCTGCGTTTTGCTAAAAATATCCGATAAAAAAGCTGACGATAATAAAATTAAAATTGGCTCAACAGCTATAAAATATCTAGAAGTTTTATTGAATAAAAAAAAGAAAAAGAAGAAAGTTGCAATAATCGAAAGAGATAAAACTTTATATATCTTTTCGTTTGTTTTTAAAAAAATATAATACAAAACCGAAACGCCGAATAAAATAGCCAACGGCAATCTAAATGGAAATTGAGTATAATCGATATATCGAATAATTTCTTTTTTTAACAGAAAATCAAAATTATAAATTTTTTCTATATAAGTAGTTTTTTTTGCATAAATGAAAAGAATTTCAACAGTATTTATTTTTAAAATGAAAGAAACTATTGCTATAATAGAAAATAACAATAGAGCTGGAAGAAAAAATATTAAAGCCGCGTTAAAACTTTCTTTGTTTCTATATATCGCTAAAATTGAAAGCCATAGAGATACTATTAAAACAATCGTATTAGGATGATAAAAGATAAAAACTAAGAATAAAACGCCAGCAAAGAATATAAATCTCTTTGAATTAATTTTTTTTTTGCGATTAAAAATTATCAAATATGCGATAATAAAATAAATCGGAATAAAGATATCGCTTCTAACTGAATTAATCGTTACAAAAAAAATATTGTCGCTTGAGAGCATAAAAAAGGAACTTAAAATCAAAAGCTTATCGTCAAAAAATCGCTTGAAAAAATAATATGATAAAAACAATAAGCAAGATCCCGCTAAAATTGAAAGAAGTCTTGAAAATTGAATTTCTTTAGGAAAAATTAAATGCCAAATTTTTAAGGAATGAAGATAAAGATATATTTGATATAAATTATCAGGCTTTGCATTTTTAATTATAGCGCCAGAGACAAAACCAGAATTTTTGTCGTAATTGTATACTGTAACTGCGCGCCATACTTCGTCAACAACAACTCGCTTATCGATAAAAAAAATATTCTGAAAAATGAAAGCAGCGATGATAAAAGTAAAAAAAATTTTAGGCTTATAATACAATTTGAAATTCCTTTAAGTAACGCAAGCTTTCTTGTTTGACGTCAAATTTTTCTTTGTTTAATAAAAATCTGTTTTCAATAAAAGCGTAAAAAATTCCCGAATGAATGGCTAAAAGGATAAAAGAGAAAATAAATATTATTATATATTCATACGCAAAACCGACAATAAATCTATAAATTATGCCTAAAACTATGGCTAATGAAAAAATTATTTGCGGAAATATAATGAAGAGGCTGTCTCGATTTTTTTCTTTTGGGGTAGGAATGAAACTCCATTTTAATTTGAAAACTTCGAGTAAAAAAGCGGAGCAATAAACTGGATAAGTTCCAAGCGCCAATAAAATTCCTTTTATTGAAAAATTTCCATTTTTTTCTTTAATTCGAAACGAGTTTCCAGCAAGAATATGAGAGGCAAAAAATGTTGCGACTAAAGGAAATGAATAAACTAAATATTCTGAGAATTCGCTTGCAAAACTTTCGCTAAATAAAGAATATAAAGTCGCAATCAAAACGCCTAAAACCACGAAGCCTGTCAAATAATATGTCATTCTAGTAGAATAACAAATATGATGGTTTAATTTTAATTTGAAAAAAAGCTTTGGATAATCGTTAAATAATGCGTTAAAAACTCCGCGCGCTCATTTAAATTGTTGTTTGAAATATGAAGTTAAATCGCTTGGAACTATTCCTTTAGCTAAAATTCGAGGAATATAAGCCGTTTGCCAACCTTCTGCATGTAGATATATAGAAGTACGCAAATCTTCGGCAAGTCCAATTTTATAGCCGCCGATAGATTCTAAAGCTTTTCTTCTAAATACTGAATTGCTGCCAAAAATTACGGCTCCATTCCAACCATCCATTCCTAACATAGTCGCCGAAAAAAAGCTGTCGTTTAATTCGACAGCTCCTGTTGAAACAAAGCTTTCATTTTCATTATAATGATCAAGAATAACCTGTACGGCTCCAATTTTTTCGTCTTTAAAATAAGGCATCGCATAATTTAAAAAATCAGGATTTGAAATATGATCGTAATCAAAAACAGCTATAAATTCTGCTCGAGAATATTTTAAAGCATGATTAATGTTCCCAGCTTTGTAGCCGTTGTTATTTTCGCGAGCTATATACTCTATACCTAATTTATCGCATAAAATTTTTCTTTCTTCTTTTTTTCCGTCGTCTAGTAAAAATACTTTTGAGGGATATTTATAACTTTTAACGCTTTTTAAAATTCTTTCAAGCAACCATAGCGGTTCGTCATAAGTTGGAATAAAAACGTCTACTGCGCCTTTAAATTGTTGTCGAGGTTCTTTTTTCTTTTTTGCTTTTAAATATATTAACCAAACAAAAATTACTTGAGGTATTATATAAAATAGTTCTGTTCCAAAAATTAATAAATTCCAAAAATTGTACAGCCTAACATCTTTTATCCAGAAAGCGATATGCAGCGATAAACACACAAATCCTACAATTATTGTAGCTGTTAGTTTTTTTCTATTCTTAAAAAGAAATTTATCTGATTTCATTTTTTTTCCTCTTCGTAAATTTTTTCGACAAAATTTTTTTGAGAATTTAACAAAGCATCTTTATCTATTTTGATTTTTTCTATTTCGTATTTTCTTCCGAGTCGTCGCGTTCTTATAAAAGCACTCAATAAAGCGAATGGTCCGATTAAATTTCCAATTATTTCTAAAAATAGCAAGTTTATCGGATAATCGCTTTTCATAAGTATTCTTTTGTAAATTCTGTAAAAATGAACAAAAGGCAATTCAAAAAAAATTCTTGTCAAACCTCTTAGATCCTTTTGCTCCAAAAAAATTAAAATATGATAAGCCACATGACCTTTGCTATAATTAAATATTTGTTTTCTTAAAGCTTTTAATGAATCTCTATGCTTATGATAGACAATCGCCGAAGGCTCGTAAACAATCTTATAACCATTTTTAAGAATTTGATAAAATAGATAAGTATCCTCCGAGCATCTCGAAGGAGTTCCCGCGCCTAATTCTTCTTTAAGCAAACCTATAGCGGAATTACTGAATATTTCCGATCGAAAAGCAGCGCAAGCTGTAGCTCCAATTTCCCAAGTGGGGAGAGATTTAATTCGATATTTTTGAAACCATTTTAGATCGTAAATTTTTTTTTCTTTTCCTCTGCCCAATCCGCCATATTTTTCGAATAAAATTTGAGCTTTATTTTTTAACGTCTTTGGCAAAACATTCGCCGTTACGCAAGCGACTTCTTTCTCCTGAAAATTTTTCAAGATATTTTTCAACCATCCATTTCTTAATACAACGTCGTCGTCTAACGTTATTATTATATCGCCTGAGGAATTTAATATGCCTCTATTTCGAGCGTAAGATAACCCTGTTCTGCTTTCATATAACAAATTGATATAAGGAAATTTTTCTTTCAGCTTTTTAATTCTATCATCTTTTGAGGCATTGTCTACTACAATAATTTCAACATTAACAAAACCATTTATTGTTTGATTTAAAGAATCTAAACATTCTACCAAGTCCTCGTATCTGTCCTTTGTCGCTATAACAATAGATATTCTCCAATTTTCAATATTTTTGTCAAAGATATTATTTTTAATTCTCATAAAATAATTCTCATAAGTAGTCTCATAATCAAATTCTCCATTTTCTTTCTTGACGATGAAATTATTCATCTTTTTCCAATCGATATAAGTTTGAGATATTTCTTCTGCGAGCTCATAACTCGTAAAATATCCGGAGGAAATATTTATTGTTTTATCGCCGATGTAATTATCCCCCTTAAATAAAAATATTTTAATTTTGGAAGGAGATTTAAATTCGTAGAATTCGCTAATTCCTTGTTCAAGATCAGCATTTAAAACTTCGATTGTATTTATTTCTTGTTTATTTTTCAAATTTTTTTTATCAACTTTTGAAAAACTCAAAGCGTCTAAGTTATGATTTTTTTTAATTTTTCTTTTCGAAATTAAATAAGCCCCCAAACCTTGAAAAACTCCTAAAGCTTCGTAAAATATTAGAGAGAAAGGCAATCGTTTATATTTGAAAATATTTATAAACCCGCGTCTTAAGATCCAAAACATGAACCACCAAACTCCAAATTTTACAATTGAAATTCTTTCTTCTGTATAAAGCAAAAAATTCTTAACAAGAAAAGAATAAAATCCCACTCCGTTGTTTCTTATTTGAACTTTTAATTTTTTATAATCTTCGCGATGTTTATGAAATACGATTGCCCTTGGCTCATATACCAAAACTTCTTTTTCTTTTATAATTCTAAAAAACATATCCAAATCTCCGCCTCCGTTTGTCGGCGTTCCGACTTCTAGAGCGGGATCAAACAATCCAATTTTATCAAATACTTTTTTCGAAAAAGCCATATTAGTTCCTGTTCCAAAAGCTCCGGAACCAATTGCCCATTCAGGAACTTTTTCATTTAATTTAGCCGAGAATTTTTTTCTAGAAAAACCTCTCCCAAAACCGCCGTATTGTTCAAATAATTGCGACGACTTGTTTTCCAATGAAAACGGACAAACCAATCCAGTTACGCATTTTACTTCCGGATTCAAAGCAAAATTTAGTCCTATATAGAAAAGCCAATTCTCGTCGGCAATTGCATCGTCGTCTATAAATTCTATAAATTCTCCTCTTGCAGTTTCTATAGCAGTATTTCTTGCAAAATCCAATCCTTTTCTAGGCTCAAGAACATATTTAAATTTAGAGAATTGAGAAGCAATTAAATTTTTTGTTTTATTGTCGCTGGGAGCGTTGTCCACAATTATAACTTCAAAATTAGGATACTTCAATTGTTTTAAGGATTTTAAAGTATCTCTCAAGGTTTCTGTTCTATCTTTCGTGCAAACTGCGACTGTAGCAAAAGGAAGAATATTGTAATAATAGAATTTGTTTAAATAAGTCAACCCGTCTTTAAATGAAAACTCTTTCTGATCGTCGCTTCTTTTATTAATTAGCGAATTTCTATAAAGCCTTTTTATTATTTCATAGCCATATTTATTTAAAATTTGTTTTTTTGCTTCAGATGCTAAAACTTTTCCGGCGATAAATTCAAATTGTATGTATCCAAGAGGCTCTTCAAATAATTTAACTAACAATCTAAGATAATCATATTTTTGTTCGATATCGACAAAATCAGATATTTCGCCAAATAATTCTATTGTATCTAATTTTATTCTATCATAATTTTTCATGTTTGCTCCATCAATAATTCGTTGATCTGAACTTCGGCGATTTTCTTTTCGTATTCATAAATAGCTTCTTCTGTATCGCCATAAAATTTCATCGTTCCATTTTCAAGATATATAGATTTTGTACAAATCCTTTTAATGTCGTCAAAATTATGAGATACAAAAATAACCGAAGTACCCTGTAATAATAATTCATTTATTCTGTTTAAGCTCTTCTCTTTGAATTCCGCGTCGCCAACCGATAAAACTTCGTCGAGTATTAGCAAATCTGGATCTGAAAAGGCCGCAATTGAAAATGCCAGACGAGCCGACATTCCTGAAGAATAATATTTTAGAGGCGTATCTATAAAATTGGAAATCCCCGCAAATTCCGCTATATCAAAGAATTTATTTTTTAGTTCGGCTTGACTTAATCCAGAAAAAGCCCAGTTTAATCTTAAATTTTCTCGTCCAGTTAAATCTGGGAAAAAGCCGGCTCCTAATTCTAGAATCGCTAATGTTCTGTTAAATCGATTGAATATTTTGCCAGAATCTGGCTTGTAAATTTTTGCAATTAGTTTTAATAACGTAGATTTGCCCGATCCATTTTTTCCTATTATTCCTAATCTTTCTTCCTCTTTAATTTCAAAAGATATATCTCGCAAAACTGTCCATTCTTTTTTTAATCGTTTTTTATTAAATAAATTTATAAAGGAGTTTTTCAAAGAATCGTCTCTTTCGTACTTTAAAAATTTTTTTGAAACGTTTATTAATTTTAAGCTCATTATGCAAGCTCCGCGAATTTAGCTTTATATTTATTGAAAACCCATAAACCAGAAAGAAAAATTATAGAGCTTGATAAGAAAACAAAACTATAAGAAACAATATTAAAAGCATCGCCTTTATATATAGCCTGATGATACAAATTTAAAATGTAAGCAAATAGATTGGCGTTTACCACAAAAGAAAAGTTTGACGGAATTCTTTCTATTGGATATAAAATTGGAGAAATGAAAAACATTATGTTTCCGAATATCGCCACTAACTTTGGAATGTCTTTAAAATAAACAGACAACGCAGAAGCGATAAAAGAAATTCCAAGAGTAAAAAATATTTGCGGAATCAATATTAGCGGGAAATAAATAAAATTCCCCGCAAACTATGGAGATAGAATCAAAACTAAAATAAAAAATGCCGCGTAAGCTATTATCATATCGGTCAACAATATTAACGTATTAGAAATTACAATTAATTCATGCGGAAACGCTATTTTAGTTATTAGATATTTAGATTGATTGATTGCTTTTGAATTTAAATTCAATGATCCAAAAGTAAAATTCCAACCCAAGAATCCTGTAATTAAAAATATATAATAATTTGCCGATCCAACCTGCAATACATAAGAAAAAACAAACCAGTAAATCAAAATATATACAGTAGGATTAAGTAGAGTCCATAAGAAACCGAAGAAAGATCCAGAATGCCTAAGCTTTAATAAAGCTCTGTATAACTCAATTAATAATTCTAAATGTTTCATTTCATAAATTTTTTGTATACGATAGCCAAAACAAGCGCCAAGAATTGTCTTTTTTTTTATTTTTATTGGGCATTTTTTTTAATGATAATTTATGCGAATTTTAATATATGATAAATAATCTCAAATTGAGAATTGATATAGCTTTTTCAAAACTAAATTATAGAATAGAACTTTTTTCAAATTATCAAAGTTAGTAGAATAAAAAAATGAATCATTTATTTTCAAAATTCATAAACTATTCGCTTAAAGAAACTAACTTTGAAAAGCTATTAAACTTGTTTCTACAAACATTAAACATCGCAAGCGGAAATGTTTCAGAAGCTCTTCGCATTTTAACAGAAATTGATAGAAAATATAAAATATCATCCGACGATTACGGAATTGGAGATTTCATCGAAGATTTAAAGAAAAATAATTACATTCAAGAAAATAAATACGACGGAATAAAATATATCGCGGCAGCCAAAAGCTCCATTGCGTTGCGAAAACAATCTCTTGAAATTATCTTCGGAAAATTAAAGAACGATAAACTAGGAAATCATAATTCAAAAATTATCGGAAAAAATGGAGATGAAATAACTGATTCATACAAAAATTACGAATTTGGGGATTCCATAGAAAGCATAGATTTTATTCGATCTTTAAAGAATTCTCAAATTAGAAATGGAATAGAAAATTTTGAATTAAATGAAAAAGATCTTGAAGTTTATGAAAAAGAAAAAAATATCTCAGCTTCAACTGTTCTTCTTATCGATATATCTCATTCGATGATCCTATACGGAGAGGATAGAATTACGCCCGCAAAAAATGCGGCTTTAGCTTTAGTAGAATTAATAATGACAAAATATCCAAAAGATACAATTGACGTTATAGCCTTTGGGGACGACGCTTATCCAATAGAAATAAAAGATATTATGTATTTGCAAGCAGGTCCATTTCATACAAATTTAGCGGCTGGTCTGCAGCTTGCTCAAAATATTCTTAGAAGAAAAAAGAATAACAATAAAAATATCTTCTTAATTACCGACGGCAAACCATCTTGCATAAAAGAAGGCGCTAAATATTACAAAAATAGTTTTGGATTGGACAAAAAAATTGTAAATAAAACTTTAGACGAAGCCGCTAAATGTAAAAAAGCCGGAATAGTTATTACTACATTAATGATAGCTCGCGATCCTTATCTTCAAAAATTTGTAAAAGAATTTACTCGAATAAACGGCGGAAGAGCTTTTATTAATTCGCTTTCAACTTTAGGCGATTTCGTATTATTTGATTACGTTAAAAATAGAATAAAAAAATTAAAATAAAATTTGAAAGGGAAAAATATGATTCCATTTCCTTATGATATTGAAAAAATTAAAACAATAAGACATTTGAAACAAATAAATTATAAATCTTTGACTGTAAAGGAAGAACTAAGAAAAAATTTAATTTATTGCTTAAAAAAACAAATTAATCCTTTCCAAGGAATTATTGGTTATGAAAATACCGTTCTGCCAGAATTGCAAAACGCTTTGCTTGCAAAACATAACATCATTTTATTAGGACTTCGCGGACAAGCAAAAACTAAAATAGCGCGACTAATTGCGAATTTGTTAGACGAATATATTCCTATAGTCGCAGGCAGCGAGATAAACGACGACCCATTTAATCCCATTTCAAAAAGCGCAAAATTGACAATTGAAAAATTTGGAGACGAAGCTCCAATCGAGTGGATCCATCGGGAACAAAGATACGCTGAAAAGCTTGCAACCCCCGACGTTACAATAGCCGATTTAATAGGCGATATTGATCCGATAAAAGCGGCGAACATGAAAATTGATTTTTCAGACGAAAGGATTATACATTACGGTTTAATACCGAGAAGCAATCGCGGAATTTTTGTAATTAACGAGTTGCCCGATTTGCAACCTCGCATTCAAGTAGCCCTATTCAACATATTGCAAGAAAAAGACGCTCAAATTCGCGGCTTTAAAATTAGGTTCCCCATCGACGTTCAAATAATATTTACAGCTAATCCCGAAGATTATACAAATCGCGGCTCTATCATTACTCCTCTTAAAGATAGAATCGAAAGTCAAATTATTACGCATTATCCTAAAAATTTAGATGTCGCAAAAAAGATAACAAAACAAGAATCAAAGCTAACCGAAGAGCAAAACAAAAATATAAAGTTTTATTCAATCGTCGAAGATATAATTGAGCTTATCGCTTTCGAAGCAAGGAAAAGCGAATACGTGGATCAAAAAAGCGGCGTTTCGGCTCGATTGTCAATTGCCGCTTATGAATTAGCCGCCAGTCAAGCCGAGCGAAGAATGATTTTAAATAAAGAAGACTCAACCTACGTCAATATTACAGACATTTTTTCTGTAATACCAGCGATAACAGGCAAGCTTGAACTTGTTTACGAAGGAGAACAAGAAGGCCCAATTAAAATCGCTAAGATTTTATTAGGCAAGGCCATAAAATCCAAATTTTGCGAAATTTTTCCCGACCCTGATCAAACAAAAAAAAGTCAAAACAAAAATCCCTACTCTCAAATTATTTCCTGGTTTTCAAAAGGAAATTATATTGCTTTTAATCGAGATATGTCTTTTGTCGAGAGAAAGAAAGCTTTAAACAAAATTCCTTTCCTGAAAGACATCGCTTTAGAATATTCAAATTTCGAAAAAGAAAACGAACTTTATCTCGCGATGGAATTAATTATATATGGCTTAAGCGAATTTTCTTTATTAAGCAAGTTTGAGTTTGACGATAAAATCGAATTCAAAGATATTTTGAAAAGCATTTTTTCAGAAATCAAATCAACAGATGACGATAATTTCGATTATAACGACGAAGATTATTATCGATGATATCATTGCGGAGCTGAGGCTTTTTGCAAGATAATTCAAAAAGCATATTTTCGAAAATGCAAAATTGCATAAATGCATATTTAATAAATATTAAACAGCAAGCAAATATTCTTTGAAATTTGTATAAAATTTTTTTAAATAAAAATAAATGACTAACATAAGAAACTAGTTTATATCTTTTTTCTCGCTCGCATTATCTTCTTTTTCGTTATTAATTTTGTTGAATATAACTTCGTAATTTAAATCTTCTTCTTTCGTTTCTACAGAAATAATTTCGATAATAGAACTTTTTTCTATAATTGCGCACGAAAGTTTATTGCCTCCAATAGCTCCAGTATCTATAAAAAGAGCGTTTGCTTCTTTGTCGAAATAAGGCTCAATCATTCGAGTATGACCGACAACTTGCAACTTTCCAAGATTTGCCAAACGATCTCGCGTCCATAAAATTCCATCGTCCTTGCGCTTTAAATTATCGATAATTTTTTTTAGTTGATCTTCATCATTTAACAGAACTTCCTTGAAGCGATTTTGATAAGTTTTAGAAATGCCGGCATGCGAAATGAAACAATCGCTTAAATTATAAAACAAAGGCAGTTTGGAAAGAAATTCAAAATGATTATTAAAATCGTCTTGATAATTTTTATACGAAAGCAAAGTTGGCATATAACCGTTATACAACCATGCTCTTCCTAAAGAAGAATCTTTGTTTTTTAAAAACTCCAAAGCCATTTGCTCGTGATTGCCTAAAACGGAACGAATTGAATTTTCAATTATAAAAGAAATGGCTTCGCGAGAATAAGGACCGCGATCAATAATATCGCCAACTTGATAAATTTCAATTTCCGGATATAAATCGATAATTTTAGAATAAAGCTCTTTGAAAGTAAAAAAACAACCGTGTATATCGCCAATAACCGCTATCATAATAGAAAAAATTTATCCTTTAATATTAGCCTTTGCGAAGCCATTTAAGGCAAAAAATTAAATAAATAAATTTTCTTTTGCGTATTTAGTCAGCTCGTCTCTAAATTTTGGATGAGCGATATTAATTAATGCCTTGGCTCTTTCGCGAATCGACTTGCCATATAAATAAGCTACGCCAAATTCAGTCACCACATATTTAACGTCGGCCCTATTAGTTACTACGCCTGCTCCAGGTTTTAACATTGGAACAATTCTGCTTATTGATTGATCCTTTGTTGTCGAAGGCAGCGCGATTATAGCTTTTCCATCTTCTGAATATGAGGCTCCGCGAATAAAATCGACCTGACCGCCAAATCCGCTATAAATTTTATTTCCTATAGAATCCGAACAAACTTGTCCAGTAAGATCGACTTCGATCGCCGAATTGATAGCTGTCATTTTTCGATTTTGCGCGATAACAAATGGATTATTTACGTATTCTTGAGGATGAAATTCGGCGATTGGATTATTGTCGATAAAATCGTAGGATTTTTTTGTGCCAAGAATAAAACCGGCGATAATTTTGCCCGGATGCAAAGTTTTCTTTTCGCAATTTATAACGCCGCTTTCGACAAGTTCGATTAGCCCGTCGGAAAACATTTCAGTGTGAATACCTAAATCTTTTTTAAATTTCAATCTCTTTAAAACAGAATCAGGTATTGCTCCAATTCCCATCTGCAAAGTCGCCCCGTCTTCGATTAAATCTGCGATATAATCGCCAATTTTTTCAATAGCCTCAAGCTCTTCAGGCGTCGTATCGGCTCCCACCTGCGGCAATTCTTGCAAATCGTCGTCTTGTTCGACAATATAATTAATTTTATTAATATGAATAAAAGAATTTCCAAAAGTTCTCGGCATTTTTTTATTCACTTGAGCGATGATGACTTTAGCTTTTTCAGCTGGGGTTTTTATTGTTCCAACATCAATGCCATAACTGCAAAAGCCATGCTCATCCGGCGGAGTAACATGTATTAGAGCGACATCGACTGGAATAATTCCGCGCTTAAACAATAAAGGAACTTCAAACAAATAAATCGGCACAAAATCGGCTCTGCCTTCATTTATAGCTTTTCGAGTATTATGCCCGACAAAAAAAGCGACATGTCTGAAATGTTTCTCCATTCCAGGCTGAACATAAGGCGCTGGACCGACAGTTAAAATATGATATATATTAACATTTTCCAATTCGTCTTTTCGATCGACTAATGCTTTAACAAGAGCTTGCGGGACGGCGCAACCCGGTTGAACTATTACGTTCATTCCTGATTTTATGACTTTTACCGCTTCGCTTGCTGGAATTACTTTAGATCTATAATTATTTACCCACGCTGGCGTTCTAGTTTTTGCAGTATTGATTTCTTCCAACATTTTATACTCCCCTTGATTGTTCTAATTGTTTGAGAAAATATGCAATCTTTTATATTCGCAATTAAATATAGAAGCGATAGCTTCATTAGAAATATAGCCATTATATGAGCATACGCCTTTTGAAAGATCAATATTATCTAACAAAGCTTTTTCCAAACCTAAATCGGCTATCATTGAAATATATTTTATTGTTGCGTTAGTCAAAGCGTAACTTGCCGTTCTGGCAACCATTGCTGGAATATTCGGAACGCAAAAATGAATTACGTTATGCTGAATATAAAT
>Ga0308409_1000438_pt1 | contig 22820 bp, 4 predicted proteins | sample HotsprSampleMSe4_FD_203469 | JGI IMG/M metagenome (GOLD analysis project Ga0308409, IMG submission 203469) | Hot spring phototrophic mat microbial communities from Mushroom Spring, Yellowstone National Park, Wyoming, United States - 20060912_MSe4 ... | reverse complement strand
AGAAAGGGGACGGTATCCGCGTGCTTTTGAGTTCTCCTGTAGACCGCTTAGTTCTTCTGGAGAACCAAGCGATCGCGCTCGGCGCACGCGGGGGATACCGTATCGTACTGGGTGATTTGCTTGGCGACGCCGTTCCGTTCCCCGTATCCGTTACCAGTGATGTCCCGCTCACGCGGTTTGCACGCTTGCAAGACCATAACAGCTACGCCACACGGCGCGGGCTTGTCTATAACGACAAGATTGTCTATCTGCTCCCTGAAGATTGGATCGATGAACGAGATTTGTCGTCCGCATATGTGCTGCAATCCCCATGCGGTCCTGTGCTGGTACGCGCGTACAAAACGGGTAGAGAGAACTTTGTGCGGATCAGTGTTCCCGCGGTTGCTACGGACGGTTATGTGGAATACTGGGTCGATGCGCCGACAGAGGCGGCATCACTTGTCGATGTGCAGTGGTATAACGGGCTACGCTTGTTTTTTAGCGAACCGAAAGTTATTGACGGACGCAAGTATTATGCAGTTAGCGTCGCTTTGGGGAACCAGCGTGTGCGGAACGCTTACTATGAAACAGGCGCACTTCGTATCCCGCAAGGACTACGACCGCGCATGGTTGAACTCTACGGACGGTTCAACCCGTCAGAACCGATTACGATGCGTTATTACGAGCAGCGCGTGCCGAATGCAGAGCCGACTGTTTACGATGAAGTGGTTATTGGAGAGCCGTTCCAAGCGTACCCGTTCGATTTATCGCGTTGGGAACGCAAACTGGTGCAGCTCCATATGCGGTTCCTATTAGGAAAAGGAAGCGAGTTAGAGAGCGGGAGTGTCCGTATTGTGGGTGAGGTGGAACCATGAGCGAGCAAGACAGCGTATTGCTGTTGCGCCGAATAGAGCAAGCGATTTACGGACTGGAGAAACGTATCGCAAACTGGAATGCAACTGCATCGTCTACGCAACCGTCAGAACCGTCTATTGTGCAGTTCCCGTCCGTGATGAGTGTGGAAATAGAACGCGGAACAGTTGGCGCGGTTATTGAAGAGCAGCCGATACGGACGGAGACTGTATTGACACAGCAATTGTCTATTTATCCCGTAGATATTAACTTGGTTGCTGCGGATACAGAACGGATAATTGCTGCACCCGCTAATGCATCGTATGCTATTTACGGAATCACACTCACAAACAACGGCGCTGCTGTTGCTCGTTTTCGTCTTGAAAGCAGTGATAGTATACCGATTGTCTATACAGGTTTTGTGAACATCGCCGTGGGGGCAACATGGTCTGTGCAGCATATCTATCCGTTTCTTGTGGTTCCTGCGGAGGCGTCGTTGATGATTCAAGCAGCGACAGCAGCGGAGCTGGGCGGGTGCGTTCTGTACCAAGCGATACTTTAATTTGGGGTTATCCCGTTATTACTCTTTCCGAAAATGGAACAAGAGCGCTTGTTGGAGATGCTCATGCAGCGTCAGCAAGCTGCGGACTTGCTCGGACGCATTCATCCGACGCTGGGCATGTGGGGACTGCTGGATCCGAAAGTGTCCAGTGCTGTGAACACTGCAGCGACGAATTTAGGAGGATGGGCGCTGGGACGCCTGGGACTCAAGAAAGCGTTAGGGTCGTTTGCCGGTCCTGTGGGTGGATTGTTCATTGGTGGGGGATTTGATGCGCTGGCTCGTTTAGCGCGTCGCCCCGAAGCGCGTGGGAACCCGCAAAGCATTTACGAGTCGTATGCCGCGGGGGCACATAATATCCAGAACGCGCGTATCAATCAAGCGGCGCGAGTTGCTGCGGATACCCCGCGCGAGATGTTGAGCGCAGCGCGGAACACGGGGAACCGTCAAGCAGGCGCAGCGGTTGCGCAAGCGATAGCACCTGATTTGCTACGGAACGCGCAACAGATGTTTCAAGGGATGCTGGAAGCCGCTGTCCAATACGATTTGAATCAGCAGAAGATGGCGCTGGAAACGATGATGCAGGAGAAACAGCTCATGCAGCAGCGGTTGCTTGCAGAGCAAGAACTCAAAGCGCAGCGCGATGCAGCACGGCAGCAACGCATGCTGGCGCTACTACCCGCGCTTTTGCAGATGACTATGGGGAACAAAAATACCGCATAACGGAGGAGATTATGCCGCGTATACGGAACAATGATGAAACGATTGTGGAACGCATGCGCGAAATCACGAACGGGACACGCGCTGCGCAGAATGTCACTGCAGATGCGGAACCGTCTGCAACAATACCCGATGATCGTATTGACCGTATTGAACAGTTGGTGCTAACGCTTCGGAAAGATGTTGATGAACTGCGCTATCTGTTTACGCGAATGAACAACGCTTTCATGAACGGGGAGCTGCAGGGATACGCACTGCAGCGCATGAGCGAACTCGATCAGCGTGTCCGCTATATCGAATCGTATCTGCGATACATCACGACCGGTAGTCCTGACTAATCATGGAACCGCAAGCGTATCTGCAAGCTGGCGCGACGGGTTCAATGAATAGCGCTATGATGAACCAGTCGCTCATGATGGGTGTGCCGATGGAAACGATCGGCGCGTCTGCACCGATTGACATCCCAGAAGAAGAACTGCAGAAGACGCTGGACTATGTAGCACAGCAAGAGCAGACGTTGTTAGGGCAGCTCCGCCGCGACCCCAACTATCAAGAAGCGGAACAGTCGCTCCGGTTTGCACTGGACGCTGTGCGTCAACGGGAACATCAGCTTATTCGTGCGCTCGGTCGTCCACCCGATTGGAAAGAGTATATGTTGCCCGTGCTGGCAAGCGCGTATGTACTCAAAGACGACCCCGAAATGCTTGGGATGGTACTTGGTGCGTCGGTGCTGGGATACGAACAATGGCGTCGTTCTCACAAGGATCGTTATATGCAAGCGTTGCTGAACTTGCAATCGGAGAAGTTGCGCGTGTTGGACGCGCAACGCTTGCTGGAGAACCAGAACCTGAGCCGTGTGCGTCATATGCTCTCGCAAGCGCGTATGCTATTTAATAATCTATCCCAGCGCCAGATACGCGATTTGAGCATTCGATTGCGTCAGCAGTCCCAAGAACGGATGATGCAACTGCGCGAGGAACGCGAGCAGTACCGCCGCGTGGCGCACGCGACACGGTTCTACTGGTCGACTTTCAAGCAGATGGAAGACCTGATACGGGAGTATCCCGCACAGCGTGAAGAGATTTATCGGCGGTTCGAACCCGTACTGGATCAATATGCTACCGTTGCTGGGATTGAACCAATCCATACGAATCTCGGTGCGGTCTTTACCCGTACTGCAAGCGTTTCGGAGATGATGCGTGCAACCCGTTGGCTCCGTGCAACGACGCAGCTCCAAGCGTTCCGTCAGAACCCTGCAGGAATGCGCGGCGCGATGCTCGGCACTTACGGGAACACGGACGGTTTCTTAACAGCGCTAGCGCGGGGAGACTTCCGCAACGCGGCAAGCACAGCACGCGATATTCAAACCATACTGGATACACTGGATACGGTTGCTTCACAGATTGTTTTCATACCTGATACCCCTGCGGGACGCAGTCGCCTTGTCGGGTATGCCCGCATGCTGGGCAGTGACCGACAAGATTTAGAAAGCTTGCCGCACGGTGCTTTGATTGACCATGTAGATCAGTTGATCAATCGGTTGCGTGAAGGGATGTTTACGAATGTTTCCGTGTCGAACGCGGACGATTTGTCGCAATCCATGCAGCAAGCGTTGATGCAGGCGACGGGACTTTCGGGGAACAGTCTGGACGAAGCTATCCAAAAAGCGATTGAGAACAATGTGCGTGCGATCCAATCGATTTATGAAGCCGCGGGCGGGACAACAACTGCTGCAACCGATACTGACGGTTCTCAAGCCGCGCAAGCGACAGCACCAGCAACGGACTCTGCTGCGCAATTCTATACGCTTTATCAGAATGAAGGACTTGTGAACTATCCTGGGGCTTCTTATCGAGAAGTATCCTCGCGTCGGTTGGTACACCCGTATGCGGTCTATGCAGCTGCCAGTGTACGGGACGACCCGAACGCGCCGCAAGAAGTACGCGCACGCGCACAAGCAATTGCAAGTACCGATAATCTTACCGTGCGCGGGAGCGACGGCAATCTCTATCCGTTGATTCTCCGAGCGAATCTTGGTAGCAATCACGCGCCGAACCATGCGGGATTTATGAATGTTGCGCATCATGCGGGTTCGAACCAATCTGTACCTGTGCTGGTTATTCGAGCGCAGCCGGTATCGTTGCAGAGCGGTGTGACGATTGATGCGCGTGCTGCGATAAGTGCAGCGCAGCGCCCCGCTGTGAACGGTTTACGCAGTTCGCAGATACGCTACCCGTATGCGATGGATCTCGCATGGTGGGAAGACCCGCAGCAGCAGGGTCAGTTCATCCCGCAACTGGTCATCTCGCGCCGAGTTCCTGTCGGGAACAACGATGGTGTGCGCGTGAGTATCATTGCGATCCCATTAGTAGGGACACAGTGGGGTACGCTGGTTCATAGTCCGCAATTGGAACAACTGGGGGTCAAAGTGGATTCTACCGCTACGGGCCCCGCGCGAGAGAGTATCACGCAGTTCTTGGCGTTCTTAGAAAAAGTCGACAGTTTGCGCGGTCAGTATAATAACCCGCAGGTGCGACAGCAGCTGATACGCGAATTCCAGCAACTCGGCGTTCATAAGAACGCAGTAATCCTCTGGACAGAAACATAGCACGGTGAGAATATGTTGAACTATCCGAGCAATAGCGGTCAACTACAGGTATCGATGCCCGCACTGGATGTGCTGGGCGCGGAGACGGGTATCCCGACAGAGATACCGATTACTCCTGCGATACCGACACGACTGACTGGACTAGAGCGCACGCAGGAACATTATAACAATCTGTTACGCACGATTCGGCTGGGGAACTTAAGCTTGTCTGATCCCGCAACGGTATCACAAGTTGCCGCTCGGGTCTCAAAGCAAATGCATCAGATGCCGACGATTCTGAGTGAGTTGTCCACACTACCCGACTTTTCGGTCTTTCCGCAACGCTTGACCGATACTTACCGCTTAGCGGAAGAAACGCGCCGTGAAACGGCACTGGTCTATGCGCAGGAAGTGCTGGAATCGTTAGCACGACGCGGCGCGTCAGATGTCCCTGATAAGACCGCTGCAGAAATCTACCAGATGATTACAGGGCGTCCGCTGGAACCGTCACTATTGCCGGAGTATAAGACGCTCCTCAATCAGAATTTGAAACAGATTGCCGCGCAGAAGCGCGATATGCCGAGTGGTGGTGAACGCGCAAAGCTCGCAAAGCCTGTCGTGCAGTTTTATACGGGTCTATCGCGTCTTTCCACGGGCGGGACATTAGCAGACGCGGAACGCGCTGCGATTCAGAACACTTTGCAAGGAGTGCGTGCGCTAAAGCAGTGGGTGCAAGGACGCGATTTGGTCTTCACGCGCGATTTGAACCGCGCAATCCAAGAAGCAGGACACGGAACAGAAGTTCTCAAGAACATCTTCGGGTTCGGGACAGGTGAGCCGCTTGCGGGTGCTATTTACGGTCAGCGCATGCTGCGTTATTTGAACAGTCTGGAAAGTGCGCTCCAGAAAGCGTTGGGTAATACCGAAGAGCGAGCCGCCGCTGCAGCACAAGCGTTAGCAATCACTCCGGGTCCGATTGGGAACGATATTCAAGGCAGTGTCCCGACCAACGCACTGAGTCGCGGCGCGCGGCGGACAGCGATCGGGTATTTACGGTTCTTACCGTTCCTACAAACTGCGCTGGAAAATGCGGATCAAGCACCAGCAACGATTAAGCAGTTCCTTGTACGGCAACCGAACGGTCAATATCGGTTACCAACGCTACCTGAATATGCACAGACGCTGAACCAAGTACGCAACAGTTTCGCGCAGTATGTGAAACAGTTGGTTCCGCAGTTGAAACGCGAAGTGTCTATCATTCGTGAAGCCGCGCGGCGCGCACCGAACAATACGCTTTGGCAACAAATCACAACGCAAGCCGCAACTGGTGGTGAACTGGAACGCACGCTAGATATCATCGATGATGCGCTGAGTCAACTGGAGCAGGATCCGTCTAATGAGCAGGCATTTATCACGCTGTACCGTTATATGGAACCGTTCTTGCAAGCTGCGGAGAACCGCGCAGGTGCAGAGCGTCGCTGGCTCCAATGGTTTATTCCGTATGGCGGTGCGACGCTCCAAGCATTAGCAAACTTGGTGGACATCGGACTGGAGCGTATCGGTACAGGCTTTGGAAATATCACTGGACGCGGGCGCACTGCGCCTGCAATGTTCCTATTAGGACAAATGTTGCCCGAAGCGGATGCAAAACGAATTCATCAAGCGTTTGGGCAAGCAGTGTTCTATAAGACGCTTTTAGATCAAGCGGCGCCTGTTTATCCGAACCCGATCGATCGTGCGGTTGCTGAGCTGGGGATGGATCCGCGTATCCCGCGCAACGCAGCGCGTATCCATTTCGCGCTAACGGTTCCCGGCGCGATTTGGGATATCGCCAGCAGTCTTGGTGGACATCGTGCGGGTGAACCGTCCGTGGTCATGACGGGACTCGGTGCAGCAAGTGATACTTTATTTATATCGCCGTCCAATGCGTTGAGTATCGCGCTTTATCCGTGGTTCCATCGTGCGGGACTCGCTGCTCATTCCCCGCTGGGTCAGTATCAAGCGACGGATATATATCCTGTGCAGCGCCTTACAATGGCTGCGCATCCGTCGCTTGCGAACTTTTTAGCGTGGAGCATGGCGAACCCGACTGAGTTGCTTATGACGCTTGTCGGCACAGTTGCTGCAATACCGACAGGTGGTACATCACTAGGTGTTGTTGTTGGACTTAAAGCTGCACAAGCGGGTCGATTAGCGCTTTCTGCAGCACGTGGCACACGCGGTCTACTCCTGAGCGGTCGGCTTGCTAGCGCTGCAGCAACACCCGGTACAGTCGGTAGAGGTACAGTGCAGCTTGCTACAGCGCTGGAAAGCGCACAGATTGCCAGTCGCGCAGCACATTTGCAGAACCCGTACCGAATTGCACGGGAAACCGCACGCGGTACCAGTCTCTGGGTTTTCAACTTGTTCAATCGTGCAGGCGATTTAGGCGATATTACAGAGTATCTGGAGAACATCGACGCCGATACGCCGTTGGAGCGTCTTTTTACAGCAGCGACTGACCCGAACATGTATCTGTTAATGTTTGGTCAGGGCGATGTGTTGACCCCGTTCACGCGGAGTTATCGCAGCTTGCGGAGCGCGTACCAGCTTCTGCGTCCGCAGCTGCGCAACAACTCAGACTACCTTATCGGCTATACGGGGAACTATCTGGACGATGTGGAGCATCATTATCTTCCGCCACGCGCGAAACGCGACTCTTCAGAGTATGTTGCGGTTGCGCAGCTCCCTGCGGAACGCGAGCACGGATATGTCGGTGTACGGCGTCCGTCAGGGATTGTCTGGCTTCCGATTCTGAATATGGACGCGCCGCAGGATCCTGCGAGCAGAGAACACTCTGTAATGTTCACGGTACGCGACGAGAACGGGAACCTCTTGCAAGTCGATCCGACGGATATGAACTTGCTGGTGGTTCCCAAGAGTCCGAGCGCGAACGCTGGGACATATTCGCAGTTTTTGGTTATGCGTGCGCTTAGCACGGGGAACGCATCCGCACCTGCGGATTACTGGGACGCTATGCTTGGTGATGTGAATATGCAAGCGGCGTTGCGGATGCAAGTGCTGACCCCGACAGAAAGCGGCGAGTATCAGTTGAACCCGCAACTGTATCAGCAGCTGCGCGAGAACCTCTATAACGCGCAGATTACCGCACTGGACGAACAACTCGCGATGGCGCTTGCACTGCGCGATACGCTCCAAACCACGATGCGACCCGAACAAGCGGAGCAAGCGATTGTAGAAACCTATCAGAGTTATCTTGAATCGCTGAAACGGGCGGACACGAAGCAGCGCGTCCTGCAGCGTGCGATGTGGTTATCCGAGTTTTTGGAAGATTTGGATAACTCTGTCGCAAGCGCAATGGTCTATGACGCTGTGCTGGGAATGGTCGAAAACGGTCAACCGACGCTGGGACAGTTCAGCGTTTTAGATAACAAGCACCCTGACGGATGGTCGCCTGTTACGGGAACGGTCTATGCGATTAGTGTGGATCGGTTGAACCAGCTCGGCGTTGGTGGTACAGCACTGATTGACTTGCTGGCGCAGTCACCGTATCTGAATCTTTATCGTGATGAAACGACGGGTCGGTTCTTTATTGGTACAGATAGCGCAACCGCTGCGGACTGGATGACCAATCGCGAGCAGTTGCGCGAGTTGCGTGCATCGCTAAGCGGGATCAACACCTTCGGGTACGGTCAACCCGATGGGGAATGGTCGCTGGTGCTGAACGCGCCGATTAGCGGGATTTACGATATTGCTCAGATGGTCGGTGTCCCGCTGGCGGTCTCCCCGCAAATTGCTGAATCTGTAGCACCGCTAAGTGCGGAAGCTGCTGCTTCTGAGCGTCCGATGACACCCGAAGATGCGCAAGCGTTAGAAGAGCGGGTACGACAAGCGTTAGCGCAAGCGCAGCAGCAACCCGTTGCGGGTATACCAGATGCTACCGCACCCACCACGACAGAAGATATCGGAGGCGAGTTCGATTTTACACCTGTAGCCGCTGAGGCAACACAAGAAGCGGTAGCACCAACGCAAAAGGAAGCGGCGCCGACACAAGAAGAAGCTGCACCGTCTGTCCGTGCGCGTGGTCAGCGTCCGTCCCGTGTGCGCGTCACAGAAAGGAAGCGTACCACGCAAGTGGTCTCGCGTGCGCAAGTGATGCGTGCGCTCAGCGATATCGCAACACTGTTCGTTCCCAGCGGTGATATTGCGCAAGCACTTACACGCGAGATGCGCGATATGTACCGCACGATGCGTGCAATCTCCGAAGTCGATCGCGCCGCGCGACTTGTGCTGGACGATATCCGTGAAGCACTACGCCATGTCGCAGAGAACCCCGACGATATCACTGAGCTTGCAATGCGCATGGTGGAACACCAAATCGATAAGACACTCGCGCGATTGGGGATGTCAGACAGCAAACGCGAAGCGACACGCGAGACTCTGGTTGCACTCTTTCGTGATGAACTATCTTTCTTAAAACAGCGCGTCGTGACCGCACCAATGTTCATTACAGGCGCAACGGAAGGCGTCAGAGAAATATGGGATAAAACTTTGTATCTCAGGAACAATCTGGAATCGTCTTCTTTGTCGTATAACTTCTACGCCAAGCTGATGGAGCTTGCGCGATTAACACTTAGCGACCAGCCGCTTACGATAGAGGCTGTTCGTGAAGCGGTCAAGCGTGCAGACGCGATTGGTTCCCAAGAAGAGTTCTTGTCTTATTGGAATAGTCCCGAAGTGAAGGTGCTTCGCAGAGTACTGGGTCGGTTCGTTGCCAGTCGCGAATCTGAGTTGATAAACCGCGCAGTCGAACGCGGAATGCAGATATTTATAGACAACAGCCTTGCAAGCGTCTTTGAAGCAGATGAACCGTCCAGTTCGCTTCGGGATGTTCTCGATTTGTTCTTCTCGCTGCTGGGTCGCGATGTGGAATATATCGCTGCGACGCTTACACCTGATGTTGATGAAGAGTTGCGCGACGAGATTTTCGGACGACTGTCGGGTTATCTTAGCACGAGCGGGATGCATAACTGGACAGAGGAAGCGCGTGCGCGTGCGGATGTTACCGCTTGGATTGTCGCAACGCACTTCTCCAGAAAATGGATTGCAGAATCACTATTCTACAGCGAGCCGCGAGAAGGGGTTGTTCATGACAAGCCGCGTAATGCAGCAGAAGCTAAAAGACAGTTTGCTAATGCACTTGCTCGCGCACTCTACGGAGAAACGCTTAGTAAAGGCGACGAAGTGCTTGGATCCGTCTTTATGCGCATGCTGAGTAGCGGATACAGCAATCAGTTTGACTTCAAAGATATTAAACCAGAAGCGAAAGAGTGGGTGCAAAGAGAGATTGACAAGCTTGTCACGCGGAAGTATGCAGGGTTCACGCTGACGCCGCAGACCAGCGATGACCCGATGATTTACATCGACTCGTGGTTAGCGGGTAAGTTCCCTGCTGTTGCGGCGCACGCGCTCCTTGAAGAACTCTGGCACGGGTTGGTCTTCCGATTGCAGCGCATGGAAATCCCGCGCAATCTTGTTGGGGTACTGGAACCCATCGTGTACGATATGGGTGCGCTGCTTACAAGAAGCACAGCCGATCAGATCTGGAACCGTCTGTTTTTACCGCGTGCGTTCAAAGCAGTTAATGATGATATGCGGTTCCTGCCTGAGCACGCACGCGAGAGTGTTATTCGTGCGATAGAGTATATGAAAGAGCAGCGTGAAGAAACCGCTGTCAAAGAAGCACTTACGAGTCTTGTTCAAGACATACTTTTCGCTGGGTTCCATTCGGGATTGACCAAAGCGGAACAGGTGTTTATCGTTGACTCGTTCCGCTACTGGTTGCAATCGTTTGGGATGGATATTGCGGAAGCTGCGGAACACGAACGCTTGGGGGACTGGTTCCGCGCTTATATCGCAGCGTTTGTGCGTCGCAATATAGCCGAGGCGAGACTGCGACGCATGGATGAAGAGTATCCGTTATGGTTGCGTGATGTGGAAGTAGAAGATATTCCCGTTCTCCCTGATGTGTTCCCGCATCGCGCTGCTGCTAATCCCGAAGAAGCATTAGAAAAACAAGTAGCACAGAACCAAGTTCTGGAAGTTGCACCCGTACAAGTATCAGAGCGATTGAACGGGTTTTTTGACCCTGAAGGGACGGGTCGGTTCCAAGCGTTTCGTCGGTTTACCAATAGCACGGACATAACAATACAGGATCGGTTAGACCAGCTGGAGCGTTATGTGCGGGTAGCGGAAGCGGGTGGTGTCCGTGTTGCGGGTGTGGAACCCCCGATGGGACGCTGGCAATCGATTATCCCGCGCAACTCCTACGCGCTTGTTGAAGTTGGTGAACCGCAATCCAGAATCCCGATCAATCATCGGGTGTACGGATGGTTAGCGCGTATTGCACCGAACACATTGCTATCCCCAGAAAAGCTGTCCCAGACTTTCAAAGAGCTGTTGGATACTCAAGAAGACCCGTTTGAACATGGGATGTGGGAGATGTGGGTAAGCGATACGCAGGTGGTGCTCAGAAACCAGCTACCCACAGATTCAGCAACGACAGCAGAAGCAAAGTATGTATTGGAGGTCGAACCTGCTGCTGTAAAAACCACTTCCGCAACTGAGACTGAACAGCAACCAAAGCAGGAAGAGAGAATAGAAAAGCAAGTTTCTTTGGATGGATTGATTATTCGTGTTAGTGCTTCGGAACATTATAAGTCGGTTCTGGAGAGCGGTATTGCGCAGCGTCGTTCGCGTCTAATACAACCGCTGAAAACTTATCAAACAAACATTTCAGGACGACAACTCGTCGGGATACAACGGCATCAATTTATTCCGGGAAACATACAGAGCTATCGGCGTGGTGCGCAAAAATATGCACGCGTGATACTGCCGAGTGAGCTTGTCCAGAGAAACGGGTTCCGATTACGACAAATCAGTAGCAATGTCGGTACAGAAGCGCAGCGCATGCGACGCGAAAACAAAATTGGTGAGTTCGCATCATCTTTGGGTTCGTATTACCCCACAATCCTGCAAGATTGGGGACTAACCAATCTCACACAAGAGGAACGAATTGAACAGTTTACTACGGGTGCGTTGGAATTTGCGGTATACTCGATTACAGCAGAGCTTGCACCCGAATACGGACAGCGTACCGCTGTGCTGGGTCAACTGATAATCATTACCCGTCCCAGTGATGGACGATCGGGAGTTTACTTCGTTTCTGGATATACTCCAGAGATAAAGTCGCTAACGAATTTACAGGAGATAACTGCTGCAAGCAACGAATTAGCACATATTGCTTCTCTGTTCCAGTTAGCGGAGGTTCCCGCATCGAGTGGTCTACGCGCTGCTGCTTATCGTGACCCGTTTCAGACAGTTGAGTTCCGCATGATTTCTGATGACGGTGCTGTCGGATTGCACTTAGGCGGTTCACACTATTATCCCGTCCGTTCTACAGGAATCTATTCTGTACGACAAGCAACAGCAACAGTAATTAACAGACTGGAGGCAATAGCAACCGCGTTAGGAATCGATATTACTGACCCGTTGCTTGCTTATGAACTGATATGGGAACAGACCGCGCTTGCTCCGCAGAATCTCAGTCCGACTTTGAATGTCGGCATGGTATACGACCCTGCAGAGCTTGCTGGGATGGAACAGCTTGGTCTTGGAGTCTATCGTCGTGAGAACCAGTATTTCATTTATCGTGATGAAGCGATGTATAAGCTCCGCGCATTGCAACGGTTGTTCTCGACCGCGGCGTCCAACAGTCTCACGGTCTATAATCGCTTTATCGCGGACTTGCTTTCTAACCGAAGCGTGATCGAATACAAAGATGCGCAAGGAAAAACTCACCCAAAAGGGGTGCTATCGTTTTTCCGTCAGATTACAAGTGGGAACTTAGCGAGTAGTCTTGCGCAATTGGACAGCGAGCCGCTAAGCGGGTTGGATTATCTGGTAGAACTCTATATCCGTTTAGACGCTTCGTGGGATTATGATGTGTTTGTCTCTACGCTTTCACGCACGGTGAACCAATCCATCTTCGAAGCAACTTATGAGCTTGCATCCGATGAATCGGCAGAGTCCATCGCGCAGCAGTTAGACCCCATTATCCAGCAACAGAACAAAGCGCTTTGGGATCGCGAGTTAGCACAGCTATCCCCCAAAGAGCGCGGACGACTCTATCAGTTCGTTCTGCTTGAACCCGAGTTCATCCACCGATACATGGGGAGTTTGACCGACCTGCAGTTCCTTGGGACACGCAGTGCGCAGCTGGAACAAAAAGTCGCCGCAACGGGTTCTGAAAAGCTCCACGAACTGTTGGAACGCGACTACCTGTTTGGACGCGCTGAGATTATCACAGGCGGTACTCCAACACCGATGCCTAACAGCTATGTGTTCTTGACCGCGCGTTCCATGCGAATGGCGGCTACTGAAAACCCAACCGTTCTTGAGTACGAATCGATGCATCGCGCGGATCGTACATTCGTTCTGGATCTTGTATACCGCGGAGAAGATAACCACTGGTATCACATCCCTGTGGCGCTGAACGAAAACCAACTGGTTGAGCTGTTCAAGACGGGTGCGCTGGAGCTATCGGGTCATTTGGTTGGTCGTCCGAACGAGACTGTACGCATTCGCGCATTTGCTTCGCTATCCAATATGATGGCGTTCGCTTTGGAGCGCATGCGCGCCTATGCGGTATCCACTGATGAGAACCAAGCGGTGCAACCGATTACGAATGTACCGACGCGCTTGGTCGAACTCCATATGAATGCGGGTCGGTTGAGCGTGCATACAAACCCGACGCAGTATGAACTGAACCAGCTTGCGAGTTCTATCCGAGATTTCATCAGTCAGTATAGGAGTCCGTCGCGACGACATCGCTTGGAGGCGCATACAAAACGCTTGTATGTGGAGTTGCTCAAATCGATCAGCACAATTCTGCACGCGCACGGAGTATACGCGGTTCCGTATATCCATCGATACTTAGCGCAAGAAGGATACACGGAGAATGTGCCTGGGTATCGACTCATACACCATCTGCTTGCACAGTTTGTCGGTACGCTGCGTAAGCAGACCCATGAGCGCGTGCAAGATATCGGACACGGGATCTTCTACGATGTGATTCAGTACCTTTCGCAAGCGCAATCTGCAGAAGATTTTGAACGGTTCCTGCGTCTCTTAGAAAGCGTTGATGATGTAGACAACCCGTTCCATCCGTTGCGCCGGGTTCCTCCAGGGTTCGCGTTCACTTATGCGATGTACGAACCCGGTTTTGGAGACCCCGCACGCAGGTTCTGGGTACGGGATACCTATTATTTGACCGACATTTTTACCGATCCGTGGATTCAACAAATCTGGGATCAGATGCCAGCCGAATTGCGTCGCTGGGGCGAGACAGAACTTGATATTACAAAGTTTGGGAAGTTTGATGGGTTGACATCTTATGATGAGCGAGAACAGCAAGAAGCATACGAAAACCTGCTTCATACGATCGGTATTTTAGAAAAGATTGACGAATTCTTGAACACGGGTGCACCTATTGTTCTTGACGGGGAAGAGCTAAAAACAGTAGATATTGATGTGCTGAAGATTATTGACGAGCTTGAAGATTCGGAAGCGCGGTATGACTCTCTCAACAAGTTCCAGCAGTATAAGGCGTTCAAGAAAGCGCTGGAATGGTTCGTAAGCTACGGTCCGCGCGATGAGGATTTGAACACATTCTCGCGTTCGTTCTGGGCTGCTGTGATTTCTACTCGTCGCATTCCAGAAAGCTATCGCACGCGTTTGCGAAAACTTGTACCCGCTGCTTTCTTTTATGACAAAAATAAAGTTTCTGCGCACGATCTTTCTTATCTTAAGGACATAATAGAACTCGGAGAAAGCTGGCTAAAATCTCAGATTACAGAAGAACAAGAATACCAAGACATAGAAAAGATTGTGCAAAAAGCTATGGAACTAAGGAAAGAAGCGATAAATCGTATGCTCAAATCCCTCAAGGAAATTTACAGCGAGATTGATAAGATAGAGAAAAAATACAACATCAGGCATTTAGAAAAGATTAGGTTGGAATCATTCGGTTTTGGTCAACAGCAGCAAGCAGATTTGTCGCCTACAGAACAACAGCTGTTATTAAAACTGCCGCTCAAAGAGCGGCGACGAGTATTACAAATGTCGCCAAAGGAGCAGCGACAGCTACTACAACTGTCGCCCAAAGAACGACGACGGTTACTAAGAATGCCATTCGAGCAGCGGCGGTGGTTATTGATAATGCCGCCAGATGTACGAAAGCGGCTACTACAACGGTCTTCAGCGGAGCGATGGGAAGAATTACGACTATCGTCACAAGAACGACGATGGTGGTTAGGAATGTCCCCAGAGGAACGAGAGCGAGAGAAAGTGGCGCAAGCAGAAAAAATATTAGAAAGACGCTCTGTTTTGATGGAGGAAGCTCGATTAATTGAACATTCTTTGAAACATGATGTATATACGCTAGTACCGCTTTTGTCATACGAGTTGCCGTATGATACACATCAAGTGGATCACGAACAGTTTGCGCGGGTTTATCAAGTGCTACTATCACGCACAAGATCATCACAGACCCCCAGTTTCCGTCAGTTGACTGCTCAGGTGCTACCGAGCGCTACTGATATTGAAACTTGGTTTGAACCCAACGCTGAGCTTGAAACGGTAATCGACAAACTCAGCGACGAACGCGGACAAGAACATCTCGCACGATATGCACGCACGGTGCATATCGCCGTACCAGCTGTGCATAGAGCACTAAGACAAGTTTATCAAAAACACGGACAAGGCGTTTCCATAGAAGATTTTATTACGCAGTTATTGGAAGGCTTGCGCGATACGATTAATGAGAGTCCGTATGCGCATTTAGAGTATGAAGACGGGTTTGAGCGTGCATTTTATGAGTTGCGCGGTGGTACGCCGTGGATTGCGTCGCTCGGCGTAGCGGGAAGCAGTAAGTACCCCATCTTTAACGCAATTGTGAATGCTATTGTCGCTGGTGCTGGAGACTCTTACCAGACCATTTCTTTAGACCCAGAAAGCAAAGCGCTATGGAAACAGGCTGCAAAAGAATTCATAGAATCATTAAAAACCGAGTGGGACAAGCTGTCGAAAGACGGGTTATCAATTGCAATGCAGATACCCAATCCCACATTTGAGGAAGCGACCTATGCATTCGCACAAGTCGCGCTCGGTATTTTGTTCAGTGCGAAACGGTTAGATAATACGACCTATGTCTACGCAACACGGGATGATTATCTTGAAGCGGTACTCAATCCTGCAACGCGCACTGCAGAAACGCTGATGCAGCCGCTGACAACGATTATCATGTCTGGATTGTTCCCGCACATTATTGTTGACCCGGCTCGGTTCTGGACAGAAGCACATCAAGAATGGATGGACGATATTGCTGCAGCTTATATGCTTTCCGAGCTGCAGTCTGCACTTTTACATAAGCTGGTTCTTCCTAACTCCGTGTGGGTGCTACAACGCATCAAACGCGCAATACAGAGCGGAGTTCCTACACCTGACGATTTATCAGGCCCGTTGCGCGATTTAGCAGATGCGTTTGAACAGATATTGCCTGGGGGAGATATTAGTCTGCTATCTACCGCAAGCATAGACCCGATTACAAAGCAGTTGTTCGCGCTCCATCATCAAAACGAGCAGACGCGCGAAACAGTTTACAATACTTTGCTTCCAACAACGGAGCGTATCCGCGCACTGAAAGCATATCTTGAAAGCGTAATGGAATTCATTGAATCACTGACGCAAGCGCGACTCCGTGTGGGAACAATTACTGCAGATACCTATGACCAATGGAAGCGTTCACTGGACGCGATTACGATTCCTGATACGACAAAGGTTGATGAGCATAAAAAACAGCTTGAAAGTCTTTGGAATTATGCTAACGATCTTTGGTTAGCTGTTTCTCGGGGTAGGGAACAGATTCTGTTGCAGCAACTCGACTTGGACGAACGAATAAAAGAGCTTTTTGAAGCGTTCAATACCAACTTCTTGAATGCTTTCGCGACGAGTTATGTGCAGATGCTCGGGCGCCGTTCTTCGCGTACTGTGCTGGTTCAGCTTATAGAATCCGAGGGCGCACAAGAAGCAGAAGAAACGCAGGAAATCCGAGCGGGAATGGTTATGAACCGCGAAGTTGCGCTCAGCCTCGCACTGCATGCGCAAGGGAACCCGACTGCTTTGGTTGACGAAGATAAGAAGGCTGTAGACGAAGCGCAACGCATGCTTGCTCATATGCTTGCTGCGATTGCACGCAACGAAAGCGGAGTTGATGAAAAACTACAACAGCTCAGCAAGATGTCTGCAGCAAACACAGATATTGGACTGGTAGTCCACTGGGTACGCGAGTTGCTAACAAGCACGGGATACACAGTTGACATGAATGACAATATGCAACGTCTATCTATTGAGATGCTTGCTGCGCTTTTGCGGGTGCTCACACTGCAGAACGGAGCACCGATGTACGGTGATGTTCTAAACAAAACACGCAAGCATAACATTTTCAAGATTATTGGTATCTCAACCGAAGAGCTTGAAAACGTAGACAGTCTCGAAAAAGCAAAGTCTATCATCGAAGACGCTTTTCAAGAAGCAATCCAGCAACGACGCGAACCGTACAAATTGCTATCACCGTCACTAATCGACCAGCTTGTCACACATTTTGGGTCTGCTACTCCTGATGACTGGCGCATTATCGATTCTTTGTTAACAGATTACCCAGAACAAGAACCAGAAATATTGACTGCATTTGCAGGTGCCGCCGAAATCTTAGGTAGCGCACACGGCGCTATCAAGAATCTACTTGATAATGTAGAAACTGCTGTGGAGCAAATAATTAGCAGTGGCGCATACCAAAATGCACAGATACAAGGACTTCCTTTGCTTGCACTGTTGCTCAACATTAGCGATTTGGTCAATGTTCAGAATACGGAACCTGAGTTGCCGTATATCGGGATCTATACGCTGGCGCGTCGTGCGCGTCCGTACCGCGCAATGAGCGGACGGTACTATCCGCGCGTTGTTGGGGAACTCGGACGCATAAGTGAAGAACTGAAACCGCTCCTGAAGAAAGCAGAAGTCGTTGGAGAAATCCTTGCGGATGCTATTCTAAATGAGCAACCGATAGAACTTGTTCGTCACCGCGTGTATGAAACGCTGGTGTCTCTACGATTGAACGAGTTGCGCGAACAGATGCCGAATTTTGAACAGCAACTTGCTTCACTGCGTCAATCGGAACCTCAAAAAGCAGCGGATGCGTTTGCATTGCTTAATCAACTTTCACCTGCTGAAGCATACGCTTACGAACAAGCGGTTCGCGCTGCAGAAGAACAGTTCAAATACTTAGCTCAGCTACGACAAGCAAAACCGGGACAGCTGGTCAATGTCGAAACGATTGAAGAAACCGCTGAACTGGTCGCGTTGAGCATCCTCTATGATGTTGCGTTTGGAGATGCGAAACGCGCTGCGGATATCTATGTTGCAGGACTTCCTATCTTTGGTGGGAACCGCAACCGAGAAGCACAAGAGATCTATCTTGCGATTGCGCCGCGCACAACTTATTTTATCTCTGGGTTGTCTTCTTCGCTCGGATTGCAACTGAAAGACGCAGAAGAAGTTAATCAATACGCATCGTTGAACCGAGATTTCATCGTTGCACGGAACCGCTTGCTTGGTATACTGAGCAATATGGTCGACATGGCAGCACGCGCCTATAGCGGGTCGTATAGTCCGTTTATTGTAAGCGGTATAAGTATTGGTGCGCGTGAAGCGTTCGGTCAAGCTGCGTTTGCTGCTATACTTGCTGTGGGTGAATTGCTGCGTCGAGCAGAGCTCACATCTAATCTGGGAACGCTAAGCGAAACCATAGCAGAAATCAATGCTGTTGCAGATAGATTGGAAGCTATGGTCAATCATCTGGTCGCTTACGACCGGTGGCGTCAGCAGCAACCGCAGCAGACCGCCGCGATGAGCACACGAGCATTAGCGGGTAGAACTCGTAGACAGCAGCAAACACCAGCAGCATCTGTCGCACCTGCAGCGTCACCTACTGCTGCAGCGCCTGCACCACCCGACGCAGTAAAAGATTTGCTTCCCCAACCATCTAATGTTGCACCGCAACAGTATATCCGTCAGTTGTTAGACGAGCTGTTCCCGCAGCTCTCTGATGACTGGCGCAATCATACATCACAGATGGTTGCACGCATTGGAAACGCATTGCGCAAGCGTAAAGATGAACTCACCGAGCAGTTGCGCGACCCAGCAAATGCCGATCCCCAGATGCGGATACGGTTCAGGACTTGGATTTCACCCACGCTATTCGACGATTTCGTTTCCCATACGCACGGCGCATTAGAAGAAAGCACTTACGAAGTGAGCTTGTCCGAAGCGCGAGCAATTACGGGATGGGTGCATCGGTTAGCAATGCTCACGCTACCGTCTACAAGAATGCTAAGTCCGCAAGACCGTGCGGAGATTGCACAGCATGCACGGCGGTTGCTGGAACTTTCTACAACCCCTACGCATCTCCAATACACTGCAAGCGGAGCGTTCACGCTACCTGAAATCTATGACGAACTCGCGTTGCGTCGCATTTCGGAGAGTGGATACTTCCGCAACCCTGTGACGCCGCTGGGTATCGTCGGCACACTAAAAGACGCGATTGAGAACACGCTCTGGTCGTCTTCTATACGATTGACACGACTGCACGACGGGGACGATTTTCTCATCAACGATAGTGTCCCTGAAGTCTTTCTAATGCTCAACCTGTTCGGGGTTGTCCCTGTAGTTGGTTCCAACAAGCGTATCGTGGACATGGTATATGCTCCTGATACCGCAAAGCAGAACTTGGAACGGTTCCGTGAATATATTAGCAAACGACTTGTTGCGCCGTACTATGACCGTACACCGATTGGTGGACAATCGTTGGGAGCAGTTTTTGATCGTCGTTTCGCGCGTTTGTTGGAATTCCACGACAAGATCACCACGCTGATTGGACAGATTCGGAACTTGACGGACGCTGACGAGACGGCGATGTCGCGCGGGATTAAGCAGTTCGTGCAGTTGTTGTTTGCGACGAACCAGCGTGCATATCTACCGCAGTTGCTGTTCACGCACGAGTTTGCGCAGCTCCTGATGGAATCGATTGTGCGTCCTGACCAGTATGAGTTTACAACCGCTGCTCAGGGTTCTGTGAACTTAGCAGAGCTGGAAAACATTCTCGACACGATTCGAAGCGTGTTGGAGATTGTTTACGGGACAACGCGCGGGATAACGCTCACGGGTCAGAACACGGAACTAATCACGATGGCGCACATGTTGTCCCGTGTTGAAGGTCGTCCCGCAAGTGCAACACCCGAAACCGTTCAGGGAACCTATGCTCAGCATGGTGTCAAAGTCTCTGTGGGGACACAGCTGGATCCGCCAACCGTATTTCTGGAGTTTGAAAATGCGCGTGGAGAACGAGTACGGATCTCACTGAAGCAAGAAGATGTTGCACGCACAGTAAAGAACGCTTATCGTCAACATGTCGGTCGCTTTCTTTCCCAGTTGGTACGCGGGAAGTATGCTGGCGAGTCTTCTGCACAGGTACTTGCAATTATTGATGAACTACAAGATATCGCAGACAAAGCTGCAACCCGAAGACTTTTAGAAACAAGCGACTCCATAGATCGTTTGAGAGCGGAAATCTCTGCTCAGATGCAAATCATTAACCGCACAAACGCTTCTGAAAAACAAAAACAAGAAGCACGCCGTCGCGTGAGGCAACTTGGAAGAGAACTACGGAACGCTGTGAACTTGCGCAATCGTCTCCAAAATAATCCAAGAAATGTCATATTTTTAGAGCTTCTGAAACAATATATTAGAGAACACGGACTACCAAGCAGTATTGACGCTCTGTCAAGCTATTTGCGTGAGCGAGCAGAATATGAGACCGAAGAGATTGAACCACGCATCAACGCTATAGCAGCAGTTGTTGCACAGTATTTGTCTGGTAAAACGCGCCATGCTGTCCCTGACAATTTGCAACAAATTCTTGATCTCGTTCCAACAGAAGAGTTGGTAACGCGAATACGCATTACTACAAATGCTACTGGACAAGGACGGTCAACTCAGAAAATCCATCATGGTATTCAGAATCTCCCGTTGATGCGACGCGCGTTTGCGGGTAAGATTGATACTTACCAGTTCGTTGCGCAAGTGCTGGATTTCTATAGAAACGGTGGAGACCTCACGGAGTTTCGGTACATCCCGTTTTTGACGCGTCCGACAGCAAATCTTGTGGAAGATATGTTTGGACGCGGTGTGCTTTCGCTGGATGTACCTGTTGGAGAAACACAAACGCTTCCCGGTGAAGCGGGAGAAGTTGCGCCTGTAGAGACGCTTGGTGCGCCTGCAGGAAGCGTGCAAGTGACCGCGCTTCCTAATAGGAAACCCGTGCAGCTCGCTAAGCAACAAAAAGCACCCAGTCAAGAAGAACAGACGGCGCAGGAAATCATCACACAGCTGGATCGGTTGTTCTCATCAGAGCAGACCGCACAAGCGGTATTGCAAGCGTTCTCTGAGGCAATCCAAGCGCAAGAGCAGTCAGTGACACTGCCAGCAACGATTCTTTTCGCGCGGACACCCGCAAATTACGATTTCTTCTTGTCGTCAGAAGCGGTACGCACAGCGATCAAAAACGCATTCACTGAAGAGAAACTGCTTGAACTTGCTGACCAAATCGGTGCTCGATACCGCGAGTTGATGGAAAAACTCTTAGCAAAACATCGCGATAAAATGCTGGAATTAGCGCATAACCGTATCTTCAGTGCTGTTGCTCCTGAAGGTACGCTGTTTGTGCGGAAGCGGTTCTTGATACAGCGCAACAACAACGGAACACGCAGTATCATCCCGCACATTACGGTACTCAATACACCTGAAGCAATACGCTCTGCGATTGAGCAACCCGTAGCGGAACAGTTGTATAAAGTACTTGCACGCGATTTGCATGCGCATTATGGAACCGCAGGTGCTGATGGAAAATATGTAATCCAAGACCATGCGCGGTTCCTGCAAGCGTTCCGCGTGTTTCTGGAGTCAGAAGTGCATGCGCCGCTTGTTCGCGGTCTCTACTACAGTAGCGCACAGCTCGGAATCGACTGGAACGATAGAGGAAAAGTTGAGCAACTCAAGAACAATCTTAAAGAGACACTTCGGTCGCTCCCAATGGTCGCAAACCGAACACCTGCGCAACAGCAGCTTGCGCGTGCAATTGACAAACTTATCGATGAATTTGCGGATAGAGCTGTGGATACTGTGCGGGAGTTGTACCGCGTTTTGAAGGCACCGTCCCCAGAGGATATACCACCAGGGACACGACCACCTCGTATAGGCGGTCTGAGTGGTTCCAGTCCGAACCCGCCGCGTGGTGGTGGTGGTGGACGCCGACCGAACCCGCCGCGCGGCGGCGGAACCCGACAGTATCGCAGGGAACCTCGCATAGACTTGTTCGGAGAGGTGGGGGGAGGGCGGTTCCAGTCTTTCCCCCAAGTTTTTAAGCAGCGGAGCGGGATCATTATGACGCACGATGCCAGCACGCGTACTTATTACGCTGCGGTGGAACTGCTCCGTTCTTTGGTGGATTTACCGAACAATCCCGCTGCTGTCGACGACACGACACTCCTGAGCATGATGTACGGGGATACCCAAGCTTTGGACACCTATATCGGACTGATACAGAGTCAGCTTATCCAAGACCATCTCACACGGGAACGGAAACTGCACGATTTGCAAGCACGCGCGTTCTATACGCTGCTGCGCCATGCGGGTCAACATATGCAACCGCTAAGCGAGCTGCTCTACCGTATCATGACCACAGCAAAAGCACTCAACGATGTTCCCGGCGCAATCACTGCAGAGATAGAAACAACATTCGGTAAGAACCAAGTAGAAGCATATCAAGACGCAATCAACCGTTTACTCCCGTTCTATGATACAACACTTGCACAAACCATCAAGAACAGCATTCGTGCCGCGCTGAGCGCACAACTTGCCAGTACCGCTGCAGGCGCATCCACACAACAG
>Ga0308409_1000435_pt1 | contig 22905 bp, 26 predicted proteins | sample HotsprSampleMSe4_FD_203469 | JGI IMG/M metagenome (GOLD analysis project Ga0308409, IMG submission 203469) | Hot spring phototrophic mat microbial communities from Mushroom Spring, Yellowstone National Park, Wyoming, United States - 20060912_MSe4 ... | reverse complement strand
CTCATCCTGGCTCTCCCGGTCCCGGAAGGCCGGCAGGTCGGCGAGCATCTCGTTCTGGATAAGCAGATGCCGGCGGCTCTCGCGGACGAAGCGGATGCTCTTGATTATCCAGTCGTCCGCGGAATCGAATGTGAGGCGCAGCGTCACGGGGCTCTCGACGCCCCAGCCCCAGCCGTAGGCCGGCTCGTTCAGAGTCTCGGTCGTATCCACCCCCTGCCGGTTGCTCGGAGCCAGAAGGTCAAAGCGCAGCTCAGTCTCGGCGCCGTCACTTTCAAACTCCCAGGTTTTCTGCCCGATGGTGAGCGTCCCGGTCCGCCCCGGCCCCGCCGTGGCGGCCGAAATACGCAGGAATCGGCAGCTGCCCCAGCAGGCCTGTTGCGCCGTCCATGAGCGCTCCATCCAGCGCCCTGCGGGCCCGCTGCACCGGATGCCTCCTCCCGCGAGCGCAAGCGTCCCGTTCGAGCTCCAGGGCTGCAGACTGTTGCACGGATCCGCGACAAACTGCGGAATCAGGTAGAGGTATCCCCACTCCCAGCCCGCGCCCTCAAGCGGCAACAGAATCGGGCAGCGCCAGGCGTTCGGGTCCAGGCCCGCCTGCTCCAGCTGCTCCGGGTCGAGCGTCCAGGCGAAGATCGGCTCCCCGTCGTAGCGGATCACCTCCTCGACGTGGTAGTGCCAAGGTCCGCCGAAGAAGGTCTCGTAGCCGCCGCGGATCCGGTAGTCCCGGTAGACCCACGTCCTGCTCCCTGGCCCGGTGAAGGCGGTATCAAAGTCCGGGTGAGCGTACTGCGGCGGGGCGTTTGGAGGCAGGCCGGTCGGCTGCAGCTGCAGTTGGACGTCCAGCACCTCGCCCGCGCCGTCCCGCAGGTCCGCCTCCGCCGTCACGGTCCTTGCCGGGCTGAAGTTCGCGCTTATCCTCAGGTCGGTCTCCAGCCCGACGTTGTACATTCTCCCGGTCAGCCGGTCGTCAGCGGCGGTCAGCCGCACGATGTCCACCTCTCCCAGGTCGTGCGGCCAGGTGATATGGTCGCGGATCGTCAGGTCCCACGGCTCGAAGGATGGGGATGCCCCGGCGCTGCGGATATCCCGGCATGTCACGATCCCGGTGCCCCCGAAGTAGGGCACTATCCTCCCCGGCGCCGGAGCATAGCCGGCTCCGCGGAAGTAGCCGATTACGCTCACCCTCCCGCGTGGCAGCTTTGCCGGTTCGGTCGAGGGCTCAAGCGTATAGTCCTGTCCCCACACGCGCACCCGCACGCGCCCGCCCGGCCACCAGCTCAGGCGCTCCAGTATGGCGGCATCGTATCGCCGCAGGTCCCGCACCTCGTCCTGCCGGTTCCATGTCCGCCCCCAGCCGGTGCGGTCCAGCTCCTCGAGCCGGGCGGCCAGGCGCGTTGGGTATTCCAGGCGCATCTCCACCGTCACAGGCACCGTCACGGCCTGCGGACTCGCCCCGTCCGCAAGCAGCACCGGCTCCTCGAGGGGGGCTGCGATTTCGTTTCCGATCCGCAGCTCCACATAAACCAGCTGCAGCATCCAGCGCATCTGGTCCGGGTCATACGGGTCTCGCAGCATCCGGATCAGCACGTCGGCGCTGGCATAGTTATCTTCGAGGCGCATCCTGGCCATCTCCACGCTGTCCGGGCAGTACGCGTACGGCGGGCTGGATCCGGCCAGAAACTCCCAGATGCAGCCGGCGTCGTTCGTGGTCTCGTTTGGCTCAACGATCCAGACGGCGCTCATCTGACCGGTGTCTGATCCGTGACGCGGTCTCCAGAGGTGAAAAACTCTGCCCGGGTGTAGGTCAGAACGCGGGTATATGGCCCGCGGCAGCCCCGGCTGTTCGGATCGGCCGGGTCGGGGCTCGTGGCCTGCGCGGCGGCCTCACGGGGCCGCTCCTCGTCCACGGGGCGGCCCTCCACAGCGGGCTGGAGCCTGCGCGCCTGCTCGAGCAGCATGCGTGCCCGCATCAACCGGAGAAACCAGCTCTCGTCCCGCAGCGCGAGCACCCGCCGCCCGGCAGGAGCAAGCGTCTGCCACCGCGGCAGCGGGATCTGGGGCACGCTCATGTCCGGCAGGTCTGGCAGGCGCTCCTGCTGGTAGATCAGATCAGCCGGCATCGCGCATCTCCCCGGTGTAGGTCGCCGGGCGGTGGTAGAACACCTCATGGTCCCTGACGACCCGCACCGACACCTCCGTCACGCGGAACGTCCCGCGTCCGTGCACCGTCACCCGGTCCCCGGGCCAGACGTCCGGGTCCCACTCGGCCGTCCAGACGGCGATCCGCACCGGGTCCATCACCCCGGGGCGCTCGATGAGGGCGGCGAGCATCCGCCGGATGTCATCGTCGCGGCGGACGCGGCTTTCACGGAGCACCGCCCACAGGCGCTCACCGGTCCAGTTCCGCGGCCGCTCATTCACCGGTTTCAGCGGGTCCTCGGCATCCGTGTCGATGACCTGCATCAGGGTGTGCTCCCCCTCCGGCGTGCAGTAGTCGACCGCGAGCGTCGTCACCTCGGGGCGCATGGCGCGCTCCTCGTAGCTCCAGGCGAGCGTATGGCGCGCCGCGGCAGCGGCCTGACGCTCCGCGTCGCTGAGGTAAAACGTCTTGACCGGATCGCCCGCATCATCGGATGGATGGTACATGCGGAACACCCACCGGTTCCCGCGCGGGCGCTCCTGCACGGCGTAGCCGAAGAGCGACTCGATCCGCTCGAGCCAGTATTCCACGGTCTGGCCGGCCTCCACAGGGCACACGGGTGATCCACGCCTCCCGGCTGGCATCTTCAGGCCGGAGAGGTCCGGCAGCTCGATGTCCTGGTCCTCGGTTGCGCCGATCAGGCCCAGCAGGTAGCGCACCACCTCCTCCAGCTCCTCCCCGTCGAAGGGTGCGTGCGCGGGCATCTGCGTGGTCCGGGCCCGCAGCGCGAGCACCCCCTCCAGCTGCCAGCTTGCGCGCCGTGCCTGCGTGTTCTGCCCGAAGGTGCGGGCCGGGTCGTTTGCAAACCCCAGGAACACGGGCACTTCCCCCGCGCGGATCCGGACCAGGCGGTTGTGCAGCAGAGCGGTGCCGCCGTAGTTCTCGCCGCTCCGAAGCTCCAGCGCGCCGGCGGCCCCCCGCCGCCCGTCTGAGAAGCGCAGCTCGAGCTCCGCCACGTCGTCAGTCACATCCAGTGGCGTGCCCGTCCGCTGCACGCCCTCGCCGGGCATGCGGATCCTCACGCCGTAGATTGTTGGTGTCCAGCCGGGCCGCCCGTCCGGGTTCTGCCCCGGTTCACTGCCGGACAGCATCACGTACTTGATGCGGTAGGCGCGCTTCGTCCCGTCCCACGCGATCCCGGAATCGCTCTCTGCCTCGATGCAGGCTGCAAGCACGCCGCAGCCGGAAGGCACGTCCCATTCGGCGAGCCCGATCTCCGGCGCCTGCGACGGGCGCGGCGCAACCGGCAGGTAGCGCACCGGGGTGACGAACTCGACCGGATCCGCCGGAAACACCGCCGGCATCGCCAGCGCCATGCCCTGGCACAGCGGAAATTGAATCTTCAGCGGCCCGGCGGTGTGGAGTGCGGCATGCAGCACCCAGCCCCATTCGTGCGATGGGCTGTAAAAGCAGATGCGCCGGTCGCCGAGCGGCTGGATATAGAGCTGCACGAACTCCCCGGAGATGTCGCGGGGATGGCGCGTGATGTAGCCGATGCGCCCCTCCTGCGGCAGGCTGCCGCCGGTTACCTTCGCCTCGCCTGTCGAATACAGGCTCAGCCTGTACTGGCCAAACGTGACACGCGCCATCTCCAGGCGGTCGCCGCTGGTTGCGAAGGCGCGCAGCTCAAGCCAGAGCGGCTGCCCCTCGAGGAAACGCCGGCGCGTGGAAATCTCGGCATTCGTGCCGCGGGAGAGCAGGAAGTAGTCGTAGGCGGCCCGGAACTCGATCTCTGCCCAGTCCGCATCCACCAGGTCCCAGTCGCTCTTGCGGGGCCGGGCGAAGGCGCCCGTCGTGCTCGTGGCCCACGCGGAACTCATCTGGATGGGCCGGACCTGCAGGTGCCCGGTCAGGGGGCAGATCCACCAGTTCGGCGAGGGCCACTGCTCCCCTGCCGTCCCGCGCGCCCAGGAGAAATCGAAGCCGTCCCACATGGGCGGGTGCGCCGTGGTGCGCCCGGGAACATCGAGTTCGACTGTCAGCCTGTTTCCGATCGGCATATCAGTTCCCGGAATGTGCTATCATGGAGCCGGGGAGGATCGCATGGCATACACGCTTCACCGATGCCGTTTCTGCGGCCAAACCTATTACGGCGGCACCCGCCACCGGTGCCCGCCACCGCCTCCGCCACCGCCTCCACCCCCATGGGTCCGGAAGGAGAGCGGGGATGAGACCTATCTTTTCGCCACCATTGCACTGACCCTTGTCGCGCTGGCCATTCTGATTGGACTGTCACTCGATCCGTCCGTGCCGCCGTGGGCCGGGATGCTCGTCCTGGCGGCTTTGTCCGGGTGCGGCCTGTCCGCAGTTATCGGCGGGGTCATCGGCGCAGGCCGCGGGCGGCTCTGGTACGGCGTCTTCTGGAGCCTGCTCTCCGGCCCCCTGGGGTGGCTGCTTGCCGCCTGCGCTCAGGACCCACGGCCCCGGTGCCCATGGTGCCAGATGGTCATCCCGGACGGCGCGAAGGTGTGCGGCCACTGCGCCCGCCAGCTGCCTCAAGCCTGACCAGGTTTGCACGGTCAGGCCGGCAGGTATCCCAGCTGCCGCAGGATATCGTAGATCATCGGGCCGAATCGTGCGGCGAGCGCCGCCGCGATCTCATCCGAGATGCCGCTGAAGTTCACCTGCACCACACGCTGCCGCCCCTGCAGCTCCGACAGCGACAGCGGCCGGGCCAGCCGCGAGCCGCCGCCGATGATCTCCAGCGCCGTCTCGGACCAGCTTTTCGTGTTCTTCTCGATGTCTTCAAGCAGCGCGTTCGCCCGCCGCTCCAGGTCGTTTGCCTGCTCCTGCATCCGGAGGGCGGTCGCGCTCCCCTTCTCGATGGTGAGCAAGTCCTGCGCGGCCGCGCGCAGCTCCGCGGCAGCCTCGCGCAGCTCCTGCGCCGTCTCCTGCGCCGCTTCCTCCGGCGTCATGTGCGCGCGTCGTAAGGCCTCGGCGCGGGCGCGCGCCGCACGCCCCCGCTCCTGGATCCGCTCGGCCCGCTCCATCCGTTCGGCCCGCGCCTCCAGCTCCTCCGCACGACGCCGGAGGCTCTCGAAGTATTCCGGGGTGTTCACGCCGGGGATGAACGGGTTGTAGACCGGGTTCTTGAGATACTCCCGGATCCGCGCGGCCTCCTCGCGCAGGGACTCGACTGCCGTTTGCTTCGCCCTGCGTTCGGCCTCCTCTTCGATCTTCCGCGTCAGGGCATCCACCGCCTGCGCCACAGTCTGCGCCGCCGCCACGAGGATCACGCCTATCGTCCCAATAGCAGCCAGGCTGGTGGCCAGCCGCCCCAGGGTGCCGCCCAGCCGGCCCAGGCCGGCGCCCGCCGGGCCACCCACGCCGGCGCCCGTCGGGACAGCCATCGTGGCGCCGCCCATCTGCATGGCCGCCATGGCCATGTTGAGCTGCGAGAGCTGCCTCATCGCCCGCTCGCCCTCACGTGTCATATCGCTCATGCCGGCCGTCAGGGCGTTCAGCACCGGCAGCAGCCCGTACTGGGCGGCCCGCACCAGCCGGGTCTGCGCCCGGTATAACCGGATCTCCGCCGCCTCGCGCTGCCGGGCCAGGCGGATATCCCGCTCCCGGCGCCTCCGCTCCTCCTCCCGGACGATCTCCCAGGCCTGATCGATCGGGATGCCTTCGCGGCGCGACGGGCGGTCAACACTCCTGCGCAGCCGCTCGAGATAGGCATCCGCGCGCCGGCGGTACTCCTCCTCCGTCTCCACGGCGCGCCGCCGGGGCCGCGTCGCGCGCTCCATGTCACGCTCCAGCCGCCCCAGCTCCGCGCGCGCCTGCGAGGCGTCCATGCGCGCGCGCATGCTGATCTCTATGGTGCGGTTACCTTGCGGCGGCATCCGCGGCGATCTCCTCCAGTTGCAGCTCGTAGGCGGCGAGAAGCTCGAGCATCGCCCATTTCGGCAGCGGCGCAAATGCCGGATGCGTCCCGAGCCACCGCCCGCTCATCTCAACCAGGCGCCGGTCGAGCGGCACGGCCCACCATTGCCGGCCGTCTCTGGTCACGGCCCGCCGGCGCCATCCGCTTTTAGGCGGTCGAGCTCCTCAACATCCAGACCGTCCAGCCGGCAGATCGCGTCTACGACGGAAAACCAGAGGCTGGCGTCCTTTTCCGCCAGCTCCACCCAGCGCGCGAACTCCATCTTCGGCTCGGACACCCGGTGCTCCATCACGGTGCTCCAGAAGACCAGGGTCCGGTCCGGGCGCACCGTCCTGCCGCCGGGCAGCTCAAGGTCGTTCGCCGCGAAATAGCGCGTCCGCGCGTCCGCCTCCGTCGAAATGGGTGCGCGTACGCTGTAGCTTGTGGCCGGACGGATCCGGACGGAGTACTCCCGCCCCTGCCCACGGATCACGGCCTCGACCGGCTCATCCGCATACTCAAGCGCATCCAGCGCTTCGGGTGTCAGGCGGTCAGCCATCAGGTCGCCCCCCAGGTCACAGCGCCCTGAATCTGCGCCTCAAGCGTCAGGGTCGGCTGATCGGTCGCGTTATAGGACCACCGTGTGACGAGGCATTTGCCGCTCATTGTCTTCCCGCCCGTCTTCCCGGTCGGTTTGAAGGTAAAGTTGAACTCCCCGGCCTCCGCCACCAGGTTGAGCGCGTCCAGTGTCGCGACCTCCGGCAGGCATGTGGCCGTGATGGTGCCGTACTTGCGGACGCCGAGCGGCCACTCGGCGGCGTCGTTGATGGCGGTGTTGTCCACGGTGCGCATGCCGATCTCGACGGTGGCCTCCCGAACCACGGCGGCCAGCTGGTGGGTCCCGATGGTGAGAATCGCGAGCTCGCCTACGATCCTGTCTTTCGCTGCCATGTCAGCTCCTCGTAATGATCTGCGTGATCGTTATCTCGAAGCGCGCCAGATGCGCCGTCAGCATGTCGTCGCCGCGGCGCACCAGCACAAAACCCGTCTCGCCCCCGTCCACGCTCAGCAGGCTTGCCTCCCAGACCGCGCCGTCCAGGTTCGCCTCATCGCGGAACTTCGCAAGGACCGCGTCCACAAGCGCCTCGAATCGCGGCTCACTCTCGCGCCCGGGATCGATGGACCAGGGCATTTTCAGCTCCAGCACGTACCGGCTGGTCTGGATGGCCTCCGGGCCCTGAAAGTCGTTGATGGCCCGGTCCGGCCAGGCCTCGGATACGCTTGCGCGCCGGATGTTCCACCAGGGGCGCCCGGCGGCCCGCCGCGCATTCATCCAGGCGGGGGTCCGCCCCCACACATCCATCCAGTCGCCCGCGCCCGGGATTGACAGGACCATATCGCGGATCAGCGCCCGGATCTGGCTGTCACTCTTGAACGTGGGGTCACCGAAAGGCATCTCAGGCGCCTCCGGAGATCAGGCGCGCCAGCCGGTCCGCCGCCTCACGGAAAGCGCGCTCGATGAGGGGCTGGGCCAGCGAGAGGCTGCGCTGCGCGAACTCCTGCGCCCTTGTGCCCCGGCGGGCGATCGCGAACTGGATCCGGCGCGCCACCCCGTACGACTCCCCAGGCGGCACATGCAGCTTGCGCTCCACCCAGTGAATGAGCGGGCCGACCGGCGGCCAGTGCGGCCGGCTCCCGTACTCGACCACCGGGGCATAGCCGGCCTGCCACCAGACATAACCGCTCACGTCCACCGGCTCCTGCGACTGCACGCTCACCTGCGCGCCGATTGTGTCGCGCAGGAAAGCCGTCGCGCCGACCGGGGTTTGCTCAAAGGCGACGGTCCGCAGCTGCTCGGTCGCCTTCGCCATGGCCTGCTCCACGATCCGCGCCGCCTGCGGTCCCATTCCGGCGCGAAGGCGCGCAAGAAAACCATTCAGTTGGGAGAGCGAGCCTGATTCAGCCTCCATATGAAGCGCGTACGGCGCGCCGATGTCCTGCCAGATCCTCACAGCTGCGGCCACCCCCAGTCCGTATGGCGCGCCGCGGGGGAATGGGTGGCGTTGCCCTGCGCGTCCGCCCCTGCCCCCGCAATCGCAAGACCCCGCCTGCGCAGGTGGGCGGAGAGTTCGCGCCAGACGTCGGCCTTCTCGCGGTAGTTCACGCTGTCGGCCGGGATGGCGGGCGCGTTGCTACGTCCGAAGCGCGCCGCCACGGCCTGCGCCACAAGCGATGCCGCCAGATGCGCCGCAGCCTCGGCAAGGCTGTCCGGGATCGAGGCCTGGGTCCAGGGCAGGGTGAAGGTCAACACGGCGCGATCCCCGGGCCCGTAGGCCCTGCCGAGGATCCGCCACCCGTCCGGGCCGGTGAGCAGGCTCGAGGCGGCAAGCAGCCGCGGCCTGCGGCTGCCCGGAGGAAACTCGACGCTGATCAGGCTGCTGATCCCTGAATCCCAGCCGGGCGGATAGGGCTGGTCCGGCCCCGCCTCCAGCTCCAGCTCTGCCTGTGCCACGCGCGGCCGAAGGCGGGAGAGCTCGAGCAGCGCACCGGCCACGCTCGCCGCGTACACCTCCGCGCTTGCCAGGCGCTCCGCCTCCTCCCCGGCCTCATCAGACAGGATCTGCCGCGCCCTGAGAGCGATGTCCATGTCAGCCCCGCCGCAACCAGATCAGCACTGACCCGGTCCCGGTCAGCTGCACGTACAGCCCGTTTTGCAGCCGCGCGCCCCCGGGCGGGAACGGCTGAAAGAATCGGCCGTTTTGGAATTGCGGGATCTCTTCTTCCCACAATATCTGCCCGGCCGGTCCAGTCCCGTCCTGGAGTCTCAGGTATATCGGCGAGAGTAGACCCACCGGGGTAAATCCAGCCACCACGCAGGGGCCGGTGTGCACCGTGCCGGTGGCGCTGACAAGTGTGTAGTCCCAGCTTGCATCCAGCCGGCCCTGGGAGTCGGCCCGCAGAGCCGCGGGCGTCCCTCTCGGCGTCTCGGCAAATGTCAGGCTCATGATACTCACTCCATTCCGGGCGGCACCGCCAGCAGGCTGCACCGGCAGTTCACCGACTCCTCCGGCGGCAGCGCCGGATCCACCGGATGCTGGCAGGGGTGCCCCCCCACGTAAAACGGCTCGTTCACCGGCACCGGCGGCTGCAGCCCGGCCTCCACGTGCGTCGGCCGCACGCGGTCGTCCCCGGCTGTGCCCCAGCGCTTTTTCCAAATCTCTCCCGGCGGCGCCTCCCGCTGATACTGCTCCACCCGTAGCCAGGCCGCGCGGTTGGCCACCCGGTTCGTCTCCGTGCGCACGATCGCCTCGGCCCGGTGGAACCTGGACGCAAAGGTCAGCTTGCGGAAGTCTTCGCTTGCCACCTCGCGCATGGTCTCAAAGAGGCTGCGGCCGGTGATGAAGCCCGCGCGGATGGTGTTCCGGATGCCTGTGCGGACCGGCTCCAGGATATCGCGCTTCACCAGGTCAAGCGTGAAGTCCGCCCACAGGTCCATGTACAGCTCCCCGGGAAGCTCCCGGCGCATCACCGGGATGTCCCGGGCGTACCGGTCCACGGCGCGGTCCACGCGCTCGAGGCCGGAGCGCGCGGCCTCATCCAGCATGGTGCCCGCGGAGGCCTGCAGGCGCTGCTCCACCTGGTCCAGTGCCGCGTCGATCCTTCGCAGCACGCTGTCCAACCGCCCCCGCGTCCACTCGCCCCGCGCGGCCAGAAGCTCCCGCAGCGCAAGCGCCCGGGCCTCGTCCAGCTCGCGGCGCAGCGCCTCCAGGTGGCGCGCGCTCAGGCGCTCCATCTCGCGCTCGGCGCGGGAAAGCTCCTTCTCCCACCACGGGCTGCCGCGCACGCCTTCCATCCTCCGGGATATGCAGGCGGGCCGGGTGCTCCCCGGCCCGCCTCACTTCCGCTTCCTGCCGGCGCCCTGCGCCGCGGGCGCGGCCCGGTCCTCCTGGCTTACCGCCCCTTCCGGATCCTGCGCCCGCGGCTGCTCGAGCACCGCCGCGTAAGGCCAGTCATCGTCCTCTGTCTCCCGGATCTCAACCAGGTCCAGCCCGTCGGCCTGGTGCAGCTCGATCCACTGCTCCAGCGCCTGGCGGTTCCCGGCCCGGATTACACGCCGCTCAGACATAGCGGAACCGGACATGGCCGCCCGCGTTCGTCCAGGTGCCGCCGGTGCCCACCCGCTCGGCCTCGATGATCAGCTTATCGCCGGGCTGCATCGTGGTACCCGGGCCGCTGCAGGGGATCAGCAGGCTGTTGTCCTTGTTGATGTTCACCCCCGAGGTGAACTGCACCTGGCCGATCAGGGTATTGCCGGCGCCGTTTGCGCCGCCGTTGCGGATGTTCAGGTTGATGCGGTTCGTGTTATCGCCGGTGACCGCCGCCCCGGCGATCACGGAGACGCTTTCCACCACCACATCCGCCGGCGCCACCCACACGGCCGCCCGGTCACTTGCGCCCGTCGCGTTCAGCGTCCGCACGAAGATGGGGGCCACCTGGCTGCCCGGCACGTAGCCGATATGGCCAACCGTGTTCTTGCTCATGCTTTCCTCCTGTGTTCCATTTCAGTTCTCACCGGCCTGGAAAGGCTGGTGCAGCCCCGTTACACCACACTGCGGTCCCAGGACAGCGGCTCCTCCACGGCGATGCCGTAGATGAAGCGCACCTTGTAGGTCAGCGCGTCCGCCTCAAACTCCTCTTTGGTGAAGATCTCCGGCTGCTGGCGCCCCTGGTAGAAGCCCACCTCGAGCGTCGGCGCTGACGCGGGATCCGCGCACAGATACCAGTCGTTCGGGTCCGTCCAGAAGGGGACCACCAGCACCTGATAGGCGTTGCGGTGCCAGTTCGGCTCCGTTGCGTTGAAGTTCGAGGTCTGGACCAGCACCTGGCTGTTGGTCAGGCGCCACGCCGTCTCCTCCAGGTCCGGCGGCACGATCAGCAGGCGCGGGATGATCGTCCCGGCATCCATCCTCTGGCCGCCGATGGTGTTGCCGAACGTCGCGCGCTTGAGCATGTTCACCCGGCGCGCGCTCAGGGTGGCGCTGGAGAGCGGCGCGCTGCCCTGGTTGCCGCTGCCGTTTGTGGAGCCGTCCCCGCCCCGGAGCGTGCTCGAAGGATGGAAGAGCGTCACGTTGTCCCCCATCGTGGGGTTAGAGGTCAGCACCCCGAACACGTCCCGGTTCAGGGTCTGGCGCGCGGCGCGGCCCATGGCCACAGGGATGCTGCGGATGGCCCGCAGGTCGTCGTTTGCAATCGTCTCCAAAGTGATCGTGAAGAGCCCGCCACGCTTGCCGAGTGTGTAGCTCTCGCTCCCGTCCACGGGGTTCGCGAGCGGGTGATAGGTGCCGTTCTCGGGCACCACGGGCAGCACACCGAAGCCGCCGTATTTCACCAGGTACTGCGGCCGGAAGTCGGTCACGCTGGAGATGGTGCTCGTGATCTGGCGCCACTCCTGATCGGCGTCCGGCCGGCTGAATTCGGCGATGAGCCGCTTATGGAGCCGGTCCGCGAAGACCGCGGCCCAGGTGGTCGTTAAGAGCGCCTCTACGCTGCGCTCGCTGTCGTATCCGCCGCCGTGCGTGTCCCTCAGGATCTCAAGCGGCGGGGTCAGCCAGTCTTTGCCCGTCCAGCGGCAATAGGCCTCGCGGAAGCTGCGGAACGGCGGCACGCCGTCCACGGGCTGCCCGGCCAGCATCCCGTCGATCGCCGCGATCATGCGGTCGCGGGCATCCTGGGTCACCCGCGCACCCAGGCCGGTCACGCGCGCGCTCTGTGCGGCCTCGTCCAGGGCCTCCTTCACGCCCCGGATGCGCCGGTCCAGCTCGCCGGGCTCGAAGACGCGCCCGGCGAACTCGCTGCGCACCAGCTCAGCCGCCTTCGCCGGCAACCGCGCCTCGGCCAGCCGGGCCTCCAGCAGCACGCCGCAGCGCTCGCGCCTCGCCTCCTCCAGCAGCTGGCGCACCTCATCCGCGCCGTCAGTTTCAGCGGAGCGCCCCTCGCCGCCGCTGTCCTCAGACCCGCCGGACGCATCGCTATCCTGCGCCGATGAGTCCAGCTCCCGCGCCAGCGCTTCCAGCGCCTCCGCAAGCGCAGGATGCCTGGACGCCAGCTCCTCTGCCGTCAGGTCCTCTGCATTTTCTACAGTCGCCTCGACCAGCCTCCACAGGGCCGGCCGGGCTTTGATGTCCTCAAGTGTCAAGTTCATCTTTACCTCCCGGTATGAGGTCCACCACGGATCCACCGCGGCGGACTCGAAGAGCCGGCCGCCAGCGGCCGGCTGCACCACGATATCCACGCTGTTTCCGGGGTCGGCGATAAGCGCCTCCACTTCCCGGATCAGCTGCCCGTTCTCGCGGACCACGCGGGGTTTGGCAGCCAGATCGATGGACACGCCGATCAGCTCGCCCGCCTCGCGCGCCGAGCGCAGCACGGGCAGGTAGTGCTCGAACACGTGCAGGTCTCCCCGCACCGCGCCGTCCGCGTACCGGACATTGCGCCATGTGCCGGCCAGGTTGCGCGGGTCGCTTCGCCCGGTGAGATCCCCCGAGCGGTAGTGCCCGCTTCTGGCCGGCAGGCCCTCCATGATGTGGCAGTCGCGCGCCAGCACCTCCTCGCGGTAGCGGTTCCGGTTCCGGCTCAAGCCCGCGCGGATCAGCACCGCGCCGGGCACGATGCGCTGCTCCTCGTCGAATGCGGCGGCCTCGATCGCCGCCGCCTCCCGGATCGTCACAATCTCCGTCACTGCTCTTCCTCCATCGCCGGGAGCTCAGGCGGCCGCCATGCCGCATAGACGGCCGCCTGGTCCCGCCTGCGCTCCCCGGCGATCAAATCGTCCAGATTGTCCGGCACCGGCACGCCGGCCGCGTTGTGCACCAGCTGCCGGGCCGTCTCCCGCGACATCAGGTCTCCTGCCATCGCCAGCTGCGCCGCCTGCACCATGCGCAGCGTCGCGTCCGCTGTGCGGGTATTGTCGCTGCGCGACAGATCGGGCGCGGCGATGTCCACGGCCTCGATCTCATCCGGCGCCGCCCGCACCATGCCTGCCGCGGCCAGCAGATACCCCTGGACCTGCAGCAGCGGCCGGACCACTCCGTCGAACCACTGCGTCTGCAGCACCTCCAGGTCCCGGATCACCGGCTCGGAGGCGCTGTCCGCGGTCGTGCGGTTCACATCGTCGGAGGCCCCCACCCAGTGCTCGGGGAAGCCGGCGCCAAGTGCGACGTACTTGAGCACTGCCAGGTAGTCGCTGCGGGCATCGCTTGCGTGCATGGAGGGCACCACGGCCTCCCAGCTCTCGCTTTCGTTGACCACCTGCACGCTGCCCGGGCGCGGCGGGCTCTGGCCGATCTCCATGGCGCGCCGTGCCACGTCCGCCTCGCTGCCGCTGACGCGCACCTGCCAGATGAATGCCTTGGTCAGGCTGTTGAGCATCATGCGGTCGTTCAGAAACTGCTCCGCCCGGTGGATCCAGTAGAACATCGTTTCGAGCACGCTGCGCCCGCGCCCCACCATACCGGCCTGAAGCGGGAAGTACAGCAGCCAGCGCGCCTCCTGGTGCGGCATATCCCCCCGGCGCAGGGCCTCGACGACGGGCGGCGAGTTCAGGATCATCCACTCCCGGTCCCCGTCCGGCCGGGACTCCGTCACGCTGATGGCGATCCGCGCATTCTCCGGGTCGGTCGCGACCGCGCTGATCTGCGTGGGGTGCAGGTATCCGATCCGCATCCGGCCAGTCTGCGGCGCGATGAATGCCGGCAGGAACAGCTCGCCAAGGGCGAGCCACTCCCGGCACAGCCGCACGTAGTCGCGCTCCAGCCCGTTCACCGGATCACGCCAGAATGCGGTCAGCTCCTCGTGCAGCTCCTGGTTGGGACTTGAGAACTGCAGCACGCTGCCGCAGATATGTGCCGCCATGGTCCGGATGATCTTCACCGCCAGCGGGCTCGTGCCGGCGAAGTGCATGGCCAGGCGGAGCATCAGGCTGTGCTCGGCCGGATCCAGTGTGGGCTGACCTGAGAGGCTCGAGATGCGCTTCCAGCCGCGTTCCTCCTCCAGCAGATCCTGGATGCCGTCCCACTGCCCTTCCAGCGCGCGCGCGTATAGGCGCTCCACGCGGTCCACCGGCGCGCCCTCAGGCTCCACGGCGCGCGCCGGCCATGGCCATCGCAGGATGTCCCTCAGTGCCATGCGTCTTTGTCCGTTGCGGCGTACCAGCCGCGTTCCTCCACGGTTCTGGATGCCGGCGGGCGCAGTCTGGCAAGCGCGGCCCAGGCCGTGCTGACCGCGTCCACCTGGTCATCGTGCTGCCCCTGCGGGAACGCCACCAGCTCCGCGATAAACTCCTGATTCCAGGATGCGCGCACGAGATGGATCGGCCTGCCGCTCCAGGCAAGCGCCCTGGCCACCTTGTCGCGGTCCGCCTCGATTCCGCGGATGGCCAGGGCGTTGAAGCGCGGGTCGGCGCGCAGCTGCTGCACGGCCGCCAGCTGGAAACCGGCCCGCTCGATGGCCCAGACGGTCCCCGGCTCAAGCTGTGCCAGAGCCGCCATGTCGCGCACCGTCTCAGGCCAGGTCTGGCGGCGCCGGTAGATGTCGAGCACCCAGAGCCGGTTCTCCCCGTCGAGGCCGCACAGGGCCCCGACGGTCCAGTCGGCGGTAGTGCGGGACGACGCCGCAAGGTCCCAGCCCCGGGCCAGGCGCAGATGCGCCGGGGCGCGGTCCTCGATCCGGACATCTGCCAGGCGGAAGACGCTGCCCTCGGGCGGGGCGGGCCGCCCCTGATACAGCGCCACCCAGTCGCGCGGGCCGACGTTTGCCCTGATCCGCTCCAGCTCTTCCAGCGGATACCGCTCCGGCCAGAGCGGGCGGCCATTCCCATCGATGGCGGGCATGTGGACGATCGTCCACTCATCCGCCCGGGCGTCCGTGCCCTGTGCCGCAAGCAGCCGCCCGCTCAGGTCGTCCTCGTGCCATCGCGTCTGGATCAAAACGATTGCTCCGTTCTCCTCCAGCCGGGTATACGCGGTGCTGGTGTACCAGTCCCAGACGGCCTGCCGTATGGTCTGGCTGTCAGCCTCTTCCCTGTTCTTCAGGGGGTCGTCGATGATCAGCAGGTTCGCCCCGTGCCCGGTCAAAGGCCCGCCCACGCCGGCGGCTTTCAGACCCCCCTTTCGCCCGGCGATGTCCCATGCGTCCACGGCCCGGCTGTCCGGGCACAGCCCGATTCCCGGGAAGACGCACCGGAACTGCGGACCCTCGATCGTCGCCCGCACGAAGCGGGAGAAGCGCTGCGCGAGGTCCGCCCCGTACGCAGCGAGCACCACGCGCCGGTCCGGGTTGCGGCCCAGGTACCAGGCCGGGAACCGGATGCTCGCCAGCTCGCTTTTGCCGTGGCGCGGCGGCATCCAGACCATAAGGCGGCGGATCTCCCCGCGCTCCACGGCCTCCAGCGCCTCGGCCAGGCGCGCCAGATGCGGCGCGGGCCGGTAGCCCGGCAGCGTCACGCAGGCAAACGGGATCAGTCTCTGGCGGGCGAGGGCGAGCACCGCCCGCCGTGCGTCATTGAGCTTGCGCTCCGGGCTCCGCTTCGCGCTGCTCGAGCCAGCGCGCCACCGCGATGATGCTGCCGGTATCGATGGCATGCGCTACATCAATCGGGCCGCCCTCGGGCCCGGAAACCTCGATGCGCTGACGGCCCAGGTTGCCCCACACCTCCGGCCGCTTCGCCTGCAGCCACCGCAGGGGGTCGCGCTCGTAGACCGCTTGCTCCGCACTTTTCACCGCCCAGGCGTCGGCCTCATGGACCCGGGCGCGAAAGTCTGCGTGTCTGGCCATCCAGCGGCGCAGGGTGCACTCGGCGATGCCTGCTGCACCGGCCGCCTCCTCGCGCGAGGACCCGCGCCGGATGTCGGCGATGATGCGGTCCGCAATCTCGGGGTTGTATTTCGTCGGCCGTCCGCGTGGCATGTCCGTTGCGTTTCAATCCCCGCCGGCATGACGGCCGGCGCAACAAGAAAAAAGGGCCCACCGGAGGAGGCGGGCCCTCAGAGAAAGGGAAAGGAGAGTGTTCGGTCTGGTCCGCTCTGCTTGCTGCCTGTATATGTACTCGCTGACAGAATGTCGGACAACCTCACCGTTCGGCGAGCAGCATCAAAATTTCCCAGAGATTTTCCGTCGGCAGCGCTGCCAGCCTCTGGCGGCGCAGGTCAGAAGTAATGGTCAGCAGATAGTTCACGTAGTCCCTGGCGTCCGCGTCCCAGGAGCCGGACGCCATGCCGCTGGCCGCGGCGGCGAAGTGGAACGCCTCGTCCGGGTCGTGCACGCGGTAGGCCAGGGCCCGGATGACCTGTCCCCAGGAGGAGCCCGGGAACCGGGCGCGGTCGCCGGCTCTGCGGGCCGCCTCGAGCCGCGCGCAGATGTCAGCGAGCAGCGCCGCGCGCTCTGAGCTCAAGGGATTCCTCCAGAATGGCCCGCGCCTCCGCTGATACGGTTGTGCCCCGGCGGGCGGCTGCTTGCGCCAGGGCGGACAGCGTTTTCCCCGATAGGCGGATGCTCAGGCGGGAGTCCATCGGGTGCGTCCGGGGTCGCGCCCGCTCCGCCAGGCGCGGGTCCTGCCTGCGCAGCCGCCGGAGCTCATCGCGCACGTCGCACCAGGCCCGCCGGAGGACGTAGCGGCGCAGGAGCGGCTCCGGCAGGTGGCCGTGCTCACTGAGTTCCTGTGCGACGGCGAGGCGCGCGACCTGTGCCAGGTCGTCGGCGTGCCCGGTCCATCCGTAGCGCGCCCGTACGGCGCGCTCCAGGTAGGCTGCCAGGTGTGCGGCAAACTCAGCGTTTCCGGGCTGCCTCGAGCTTTCGAGCGAACTCCTCACGCTCGGCCTTCTCTGCCTCGTCAATCAGGGCCAGGGCGCGCGTCGCATCCAGCCCGATGGCCTCCAGGAAGTGCGCCATCGCCGCTATCATCTGCGGCGATGGTTTGGTGCGCGGCTCCGGCGGCGGTCCGGCTGCAGCGCGCCGGCTGTTCAGAATCCCCCGCCAGCGGGAGAGACATTCGCGCGAGCAGGTCCGCCGATAGCGCGGTGCCGGTGCACCGCAGACCGGGCACGTACCGCCCACATTATGAATGCCCGAACGCTTCATCGCCTCCTCCTTCGTCCCGTGCTCCGGGCCGGTCGAGGGCTTGAAGGGTGTCGGCCACAACCTCTGCGGCGCGCCTCTTGCCCCCGTCCTGTCCCACCCATTCCCGGACCTGCAGGCGCCCTTCCACGGCGACGAGCCGGCCTTTCGACAGGTAGTTCGCGGCGAACTCTGCCGTCTGGCGCCAGCAGACGGCATCGATGAAATCGGTCTGGCGGCCGGAGCCCTTATCCGTTCCGGGGCGCTCCACGGCCAGATGCAGGGTGGCAACGGGCGTTCCCTGCGGCGTGTAGCGCAGCTCCGGGTCGCGCGCCAGCCGGCCGATAAGAATGATCCTGTTCAGCATTGCTTCCACCTCAAGCGCCCGCGCGCCAGCGCGGCGTGCCGCACTGCGGGCACAGCCGCGGCGGCTGAGGCTCCCGTCCCAGGCGCCGGCGCGGTTGCCAGGAATGCCCGCACGCCTGGCAGGTGAAGACCGGCCGCGGCAGCCGTGACATCGACGTCCTTATCCGCCCCACCGGCAGCCGGTACCCCGCCGCGACCAACGCGGCGACCTCATCCGGAGTTGCCTCCACCAGGGTCCACTCATTCTGTGGCCCTGGTGGCACAATGTCACGGGTCAAGGACGACTTGACCCGGAGGTTACCGTCCTCGTCCCAGTATGCCGGCCCGCCGCGGGCCGAGGGGATGTGAATGATCTTCATTTGTCTCTCCTCAAAAGCCACCGGCGGGCTGCAGGACGGAACGGCCAGCGCGTGGTTCTTTGTTTTCGCCTGCGTTAATCATGGCTCGGTTTGGATCCCTTGTTAAGGGCTGCGATTATTACAGCGCCGCGGGCGGCTCCATGGCCAACCCGGTTCAGCACTCCTCCCCCTTCTCCATCGGCATGACCACGCACAGGTAGCCTTCCTGCCCTACCGGCCTCAGAACGGCCGGGGACAGCGCCCCGGACATCTCGAAGGTCACTTCGTCCGCCTCGAGGACGTTCAGCACGTCCAGAAGATAGCCGCAGTTGAAGGCGATCTCGAGGTCGTCGCCGCCCCGGGCCGCGTCTACCTCATCGTAGGCCTCCCCGACGTCCCCGGCACGGGTAAACGGCACAGCTCGCTTTTCCTCTATTCGCACCACCTCCTCATAGGCCTCCCCTACGCCCCCAGCGCGGGCTGAAACCGCCACCTTCTCGCCCCGCGAGCGAAGCACCACCCTCTGCATGTCCTGCCGCGCCACGATCCCCGCCCGGCGAAGGGCTCCGGTCAGCGGCTCCGTGGGGATGACCCACCTCCTGTCAAGGTCCGTGGGGATCACGCGCTCGTAGTCGGGGAACTGCCCCTCAATGAGCACCGACACCAGCGTGGCTTCCGGCAGGCGGAACTTGATCTGGCTCCCGGAGATGTGGACGCGGACACTTCCCTGACCCGGCATGATCTTGAGCAGCTCGAGCAGCGCGCGCTGCGGGACCACAACGCGAGCCTGTCCGCTGCCCGCGGGCACCACCCGGGTGTCCACGGCCAGACGGAACGTGTCGGTGGCGGCCAGCTCCAGGGTGTGGCCCACGAAGTTGAACAGGACGCCCTGCAGGATGGTGCGCAGTGCGTCCGTGGAGCAGGCGAACACGGTCCGCCTCAGGGCGGCCCGCAGCTGCCCGGCGTCCATCTCGAACCAGACATCATGCGGCACTTCCGGAAGGTCCGGGAATTCGTCCGGCGGAAGTCCCACCAGGTTGAACTCGGCGGGCGGGCACTCCAGGCGCACCTGGCTTCCGGTATCGTCGGAGGAGAGCACGACATCGGCCTCCGGGAACGCGCCCACGATCTCCGCCGCCACGGACGCGGGCAGAGTCACCTCTCCCGGGGCCAGGACCTGGGCCGGGATGACAGTGGAAACGACGGTCTGAAGATCCGTCCCGGAGATGCGGACCCAAGTCTCTTCCTCCGTCAGCCCCTCCTCACTTGAGAGGAGAACGTGCCTCAGTACGGGCATAACGGCGCGGGCGTCGATTGCGTGCGATGCGGTGCGGATGCCTTCGAGCAGGTTTTTCTTCGTCAGTATGGCCTTCATGGATTTTCCCTCCTTGAGTCCGGTTGACTCAAACTGTTTTCGTTCACTGAGCGCAGATAGCCGGCGGCCTGGTGGCGCGCCAGCTCGCGCAGTGCAGGGGGGCCTTCCTCCAGCTCCCGCAGCCAGCGCTCGATGGCCTTGCGGGGCTCGGAATACGTCACGCCTTTCGACCTCACCACCGGCGGGCCTTCCGGGAGCCCCAGCAGAGCGCGCAGGCGGGTCTTCAGGCTGGCATCGTCGCCGGCCTCAGTGGTGTTTTGCGGGGGGCCGGTGGCGGAGTCTGGCGGCGGTCCGGCCGGCATGGCGGGAGGCTCCTCGCCACTTGACGGCTCGGCCGCCTCTTCGGGGGTGCTACGGGTGTAACGAATTCGAGGCTTTTTTTGAAAAGTTTTCCCTATATATATACGCGCGCGCGACTTTTCTAAAAAAGGGGTCGAATCCGTAGCACCCGTAGCAGCCTGGCAATCTTCTCCAGATTTTTCTTCCATTGCTACGGATGCTACAGATTTTGTGGAACCCCCCCCTCGTTCTTCTTCTGCAGGCGGCGCGGCGGAGTAAAACGTAGCATCCGTAGCATCCGTAGCATCCGTAACACCTACACTTTCCCCCGCCGGGCCCGCCAGGAGGCCGACCCCAATGTAGATTCTTGTGTTGCGGCCCTGCACGCGCCGCACCTCGATCGCTATTCCCCTGTCCCGGAGCTTGCGCGCGAACGCCTTATGTGAAAGAGATTCCCCTCCGGTGTTCTCGTTGCACCAGGCCTGATAGGCTGCGTATAGCTCGCCGCCGGGCACCTGATGTCCGGGCCCTAGGACGCAGCAGTCATCCAGAAACGCCGCGAGGATGTCTTCCTCCGTGCGGTATCCCTCCGTTGCCGCCCGTACGCAGTCCGGCAAGGGGATCCGCTTCAGGCTGGCAGCCTTCCGGGCGCCCTCCAGCAGCCAGCGCAGGATACCCGGGGCCTCCTCCTTCAGGCGGTCCGCAAGGTCCGGATCGCGCCTGTGCTCCGGTATGGTGACCTCGAAGGGAACGAGGGCCAGGCGCCGCCACATCCCTTCCCCGGTTTCCGGGATGACCGGGCGGGTGTTGGACGTGATGACCGGGGTCAGCCCAAGCCGGGCGCTGCGGTAATCCTCGTACAGCCCGCGGACCTGGATCGGCTCCTCCGAGAGCAGGTCCTTTATGCCCGTGCTGCTCAGCACAGCGCCTTCCATCAGCTCCTCCAGCAGTCCCAGGCGCAGGCCTTCACAGGCGGCCAGCGCCACCCGCGCGGCATCCTGCTGCTGTCTGCGGCAGACCAGCGCGTCCCGCGGAACCGGCCCTGCGTAGTCTCCCAGGACGTGCCGCACCACTGACAGCAGCGTGCTTTTTCCGTTGGCGCCCGTGCCGTAGAAGATGCCAGCCTGGCGCTCCACGTGCCTGCCCAGAAGCGCTGCTCCGAAAAACATCTGGAGAAAGCCGGTCAGCCCTTCCTGAGGCAGGATCTCGTGGAGGAAGGCCAGGAAGCGCGGGCACTCAGCGCGTTCGTCGAAAGCTACGCCCGTCATGCGGGTCATCCAGTCCTCCGGCCGGGCCGGACGTGTCTCCAGAGTCCGCAGGTCCAGAACGCCAGACGGGGTGTTCAGCAGGAATGGGGCCCTGTCGAAGGCGGCCGAGTTGGTGGCGATATCCGGCGCGCCCTTCACGAGCTCGAGCGCCTCTCTGTAAAAACGGCCGCTTTCGAGCTCCCACAGGCGCGCAGCGGCCCATTTTCTTTGCTCGGCGCTTTCAGCGGCCGCGGCGGCCCCCAGGTAGCGCAGCCTCAGCGCCTCGTAGGCTTCCGCGCGGACCGCCTCCTCGGCAACATGTTCCCAGCGGCCGCCTCCCTGTCCGGTTTCGCTCCAGCGGTACCACCTCCTGCGCGTGGGGCACCAAACGAGCCTGCCGGAGAACAGCTCCCGCAGTGCGTCCCTGTGGGCGCTCAGGCGGTCTCCCTTGTCCGTGGCTGCGTTTCCCCGCGGCCTGGCGCCGCCCTGCCATTTGGCGCTGTCTTCTGCCCCCGGCTCGACGTAGCCCTGCGATGCCAGGGCGCTGGCCGCGGAGGCGAAGTCGCCGCCGTGCTCCAAGAGCGCGTAGACGGTGAAGGGCGTGTAACCCTTTCCGGCCTCGAATGGCGGGGCGTTCGAGGAGAACACATACAGAATCCGGCGCCCGTCCCTGCCGAAGGTGGCGCTGATGCCATCCCGCGGATCCTTGCCAGGCCGGGTCAGATAGATGGTCCCGCCGGGTCCCCGCCGCTCGTGGACGGTCCAGCCGTGGCTCTCAAGCAGCGAGAGCACATCCCCCCACTCGTTGTAGACGTCCCCCGGCCGGGAGCCGCCAGGCTCCGCTGCGCTGCGGCAGGGAGCGTCCACAACCTCCCGCGGCTCCAGCTCCTCGGGGTCCAGATGGCGGCCGTCGCAGGCCTCCGCCAGGACCGGCGCTCCCGGACGGGCCGAAGGCAGGTAGAACAGCCGGGCCGGGTCCGTGCAGGCCGGGTCCGGGATGCAGCCGGACTGCGCGAAGAAGGCGTGCAGGCCGGAGGCGATGCCCCGCCACCGCTCCGCCGGAACGGGGTGCGACAGGGGCACCACCGCCCGCAGGTGCGGCGCGTCCGGGGTGTGGTTGAAGGTGCTGTACAGCACGCAGGCCAGGCACTCGCGCTCCAGGAATGCCCGGAGGCGCTCTGCGTCGCAATCATGGTCGAAGTCCAGCACGGCCAGCGTGACGGCTTCCACGCCGTCGCTGCCGCGGGAGGCCCCGGGCCGGTAGCGGACCGGGGAGAAGCAGGGAGCCTGCGCCTTGTCGCTGACCCTCAGGTGGCGCGTCAGGCGTTCCCGGAGTTCGCTCCAGGGCAGACATTCCCGCCGCGGCCGGGTGTCCGTCACGCTGCGGAAGAAGGAGACCTCAAAGGACGGCTCCGGGGCTTGCCGGGCGTCTTCAGAGGGCCCGTACGTGCCCATATCATCCCACCCGGTCATCGTTGTCTCCTCCCGACAGAATACGCAGGATGTCAGGCCAATCGCCGGGGCGCCAGATGTAGGTCTCGATGCGGCCCGGGATGCTGCACTGCTGGAAACGCTCGAGCCAGGCGCGCTGGCTGGACGTCAGGCGGCCGCGCGCGCTTTTCAGCTCGGCGAAGATGATGACTGGCGGCCGCACCAGGACCAGGTCCGGAAAGCCGGCCGGGGAGCCCATGGATATGGCGGGGTGATAATCAGCCCAGCCGTTCTGGCGCGCTGCCCTGCGCACCTCGCGCAGCAGACGTGCTTCCGTCCAGGCTTTACGGTCTGCGCCGCGTGGCGTAGTCGTTGCGCTGGCGGCAGTGTCAGCTGTGGCGTTCCGGCGCGCCATCCATGGCCTCCTTTCCGGGCCGTCCTGGCCGTGGAAGTGGTTTTGGCCGAAATTTGGCCGAACTGGTGCTAGAATGCGTCTTGTCCGGGGCGTTGCCGGTGCGTGGCGCGGCAGATTCGAGCGTGGGTTGGGGCCGCTGGCGGCCCTGTGGAGACCGGGGAGCAGACTTAAAATCTGCCGGGGAAACCCCTGTGGGTTCGACTCCCACTCCGCCCATCGCCGTCTCCATCCGCCGGGCCTTCGCCCCCGCCGCCCCCGGCGGAGCAACACCTGACTCGATCGA
>Ga0308409_1000427_pt1 | contig 23264 bp, 34 predicted proteins | sample HotsprSampleMSe4_FD_203469 | JGI IMG/M metagenome (GOLD analysis project Ga0308409, IMG submission 203469) | Hot spring phototrophic mat microbial communities from Mushroom Spring, Yellowstone National Park, Wyoming, United States - 20060912_MSe4 ... | reverse complement strand
ATTAGATGCTAAAAAAGTAAGAATAACACAAACCACTGAAACTGAAATAGTTTATGGAGCAAGCTTATCAAGCAGTGAAAACATACATTACACATTACTAACATACCCAATAGATAAAAAGAGAGGAAGCAAAGGATTTAATTGCTCACTTATTAAAACAGTTTATGTAAAAAGGTTCCTCTAAAAGAGGCAAAAAATGCAAAAAGACAAAAACCTTCCTCCATTACTTAAATGGGCTGGTGGTAAACGTTGGTTAATTAAATACCTATTACCATATTGGGAAAAACATAAAGAAAGATATTTTGTAGAACCTTTTGTTGGTGGAATGGGTATAACTCTAGGATTATCTCCTAAACAAGCACTATTAAATGATAAAAACGAACACCTAATAAATTTCTATAAATGGGTTCAAAAAGGACTTATTATTAAACTTGAAATGAAATATGATAAAAACATTTATTTATCTTATAGAGAAAGATTTAATAAACTTATTAAAGAAGGTAAACATACTTCTAAAGAAGCAGCAGAACTATTTTATTACTTAAATAGAACTTGTTTTAATGGACTTTGCAGATTTAATTCTTCAGGTGAGTTTAATGTACCTTTTGGAAAATATAAAGCAGTAAATTATAAAACTGATTTTTCTGAATATAAAGAAGTTTTTAAAGATTGGACTTTTGTAGCAAGTGATTTTAGCGAATTAGTATTTAATGAAGATTCTTTTATTTACGCAGACCCACCATACGATGTAGAGTTTACACAATATATTCCAGATAAATTTACCTGGAATGATCAGGTTAGATTAGTAGAATTTCTAGATAAACACAAAGGCCCAGTAATAATATCTAATCAACTAACAAATAGAATATATAACTTATACAAAAAAGCAGGATATAAGATTATTACGCTCTCAGCGCCTAGAAGAATCAACAGCAACGGAGACAGACAGAATGTAATAGAAACACTTGCAATCAAAGGCCTCGAGTAGTATAAACAAGCAGAGGGAGGTTACAACATGCTCGTAGAAAAAATAGAAAATCTAAAAAATAAAGATTACTATATAAATTACATAACAGCGCACGTTATTATTCATAATAATGAATCTACAAACGATTTAAATTTACAAGGACAAGGTGCCTATTTTGGTAAAGAAATTTATAAAGACGGCAAAGGTTTCAGTAATAAATACTATAGTCCCTTTGTAGCAACAAAAGTTCCCAGATATAAAACAAAAGAAATAATTACAAAAGTAATGATTGACTTCTATGTAGAAGTAAAAAAACTAATCGATACAACGTCCAGCGACAAAATAAGAGTTTTATTAGAAAAAATAACAGAAGATATTTTAGATTCACTGAAAATTAAACACGATAACCAGGTTTTTAAAGTAAATTACTATAAATCTCAGTCTATATCTCAATTATTTAAAGAAAATAAAAAGAAAACAGTAACTATAACAGTAAACTATGGAACTGAAAACTTTGATAATATTTCAAAGAATAAACCTAGTTTCTTAAGAGGAATAGCAGAAATTATTAAAGTAAACCCTATTATTAACTATCTATAATCAAACCTAAAACAAGATATAAATTCAATATTTTAGCTGCACCTAGAAGAAGCAATAGTAACTAGAACCACAAAGGTGTAGCTAAAACACTTGCGCTTAAGAACCTGAACCGATAAAATGACGCAGACAAGGAGAGAGGAAATGATAGAGAAACTAGTAAAGAAATTGGAAAATAACGGCTACATAGTTAAAGAAGTAGAAACAATCATTAATTTCATAGATAAGAATACTACTGTAAATAATATAAGCGTCTTTTCTAAGACGTTTTATAAAGAAGGTAAGGGTTTCAGTAAAAATTACGAACCAAAGATAAAAGAAAAGCCAAAAGGAGAAGTTGATAAAATAACTTCTACCATAGGTATAGAGTTTTATTTAAATCCAAGCCAACTAAAAGACAAAACGCTTATCTACGAAACAAAATTATTAATGAAAAAGGTAGCAAATGACATTATAGATTTGCTAGGAATGACGTGCACCAAACAAGAATATATGTTTAAGTACTATTATCCCACTGCCTTACTTTATACGTCTAAAAATTCTAGAAATTATTACATATTTTTGACGAACCTTGAAAATAATAAATCAATAAGGTTTTCATTGTCTATTACTAAAGAGAAATTCGTTATCAGGTATCTCTAGAAAAGAAAGCTCCACGCAAAAATGATAAAAGAAAAAGTATATGCCTTACAGCGTAAAAATTACATAATAAAGAAAATAACAGTAACAAACATTTTTTATGATAAAGATTTTATAGAAGATGTAAACACAAACCCAAGCAGTGAACATGTTTATTTCCTAAAAACTATTTACAAAGAAGAAAAAGGTTTCAACAAAGAATATCATAGTTCTTACATATCAACAGATATACCAGCATATAAAGTAGGTAAAATAATAACAAAATTAACCATATTATTTGATGTAGAGTTACTAAAACTGACCAACACAAAATATAACTGTAAAATAGGGGATTTACTAGAAAAGATTACGAAAGACGTTATAAAAGCAATGAAAATTAATTATATAGGAAAAGTTTACAGAATATGTGATCATTATTGTAAATCTTTTGTTTATCATAAAGAAAACCCAAAAAACACCCAAACAGTTATAATGCTATATCACGGAACTAAAGGCTTTGATAAAAACGTAGAAAATAGACCAGACTTCTTAAACGGAATAATAGACATTATTAAATCAAAGTCTGTTACTAAATATTTCTAATAGACCCAAAAAAGATGAAAATCTTGAAGACAATCAAACAACTATAACACTATACCACGGAACTACAAACTTCAGTAAAAATCTAGAGAGTATACCAGATTTATTAAAAGGAATAATAGACATAGTTAAAACAAAACACATCAATAAATACCTTTAAATAGAGGTAAAGGAGGCTCAAGATGCTTAGAGAAAAAATATATAGATTAAAATCTAAAAACTACAAAATAACTAAAATAACCGCAAATGTTGTTATTTATGATGAAGAATCTCCAAAAAACTCGAACCTGTTAGGTCACAATACATACTTTTCTAAGGAAATTTATAAAGAAGATAAGGGTTTTAGTAACAAATATTATAGCCAGTTTATAACTATAAAAGTACCAAGACACAGAGTAAAAGAAATAGTAACGAAAGTAAGTATAAGTTTTTATATAGAGTTAGAAAAAATAGATAATCTAAAACCAGAATACAAACTACAAGATTTACTGGAAAGGGTAAAAAAAGATGTTATAGAGTCACTAAATGTTAACTACGACACAGAAACTTGCGGTGTATACGCTTATCATTCAGAAGCTGTTGTGTGCGCTACTAAAGCGTTGTTAAAAAATCAAACAGCTATAATGATATACTCTGGAACTGAAAACTTTTATCCTTCAATTAAGAATAAACCCGTTCCATTAGTGAAAGGAATAATAGAAAGTACAAAGAAAAAATTAATTGCTAAATACCTTTAGTAAATAAAAGGGGGTGTAAAATGATTGTCGAAAAAATAGAAAAACTAAAAAACAAAAACTATAAAATTGAAGAAGTAAATATAACTATCATTTTTTCAGACACAGAATCCAGAACAGGATTAGTTTATTTTTCTAAGCCTGTTTATAAAGAAAAAGAAGGTTTCAGCATTAATTACCCAACAAAAATAGAAGAAAAACCAAGCAAAAGTATAACTAATGTAGCTTCTACAATAAAAATATTATTTTCTATAAAACAAAATAAACTAAATAATATAAATCTTATCTCTAAACCAAGAGAGTTATTGAAACAAGTAACAAAAGACTTTATAGATTTACTAGAAATTAATTTTAATAAACAAAACTATAAAACCTATGCTTATTATTCTAGAGCTATTCTTTGTTCGCCTAAACACCACACAAACTACACGATAGTTATAACAATAGAAATTGGATATAAAAACTTTAATAATATTATAAAAAATAATACGAAGCCAATAATAACAGGCTCAGTGTCTATCACTAAAAGTAAACCCATTATTTCATATCTTTAAGGGAAAGTGAAACGTGTTAAGAGAAAAGATAGATAAATTAAACTCCAAAAATTATAAAACAAAAAAATAACAGCGAGTCTCTAAAAACTTTGTGTTATTAGTTCGGTCTACTTATTTTTCTAAAGAAATTTATAAAGAAGATAGAGACTATAAACAAAAAGGAGGTAAAGATGCTAAAAGAAAAAATAAGTAACTTAGAAAGAAAAAGCTACACAGTAAAAAGAGTAAGAGTAGCTGTTCGTCTCCCCAATAATGATTTGGGAACAAAAAGAGAAGGAATTTATTTTGCTAATATTATTTATAATAGAGATAGAGGTTTTAATACTAAAAATATTCCGTATATAAATGAAAATCCACAACAAGATGCACGAGAAGTATCAACAGAATTAAATATAGATTTTTGTATAAACTTAAGAAGAACAAAAGAATTGAATAATATACACGAACTAAAATCTTTACTAGAAAAAATAACAGAAGATATTACAGACTCGCTAAAGATTAATTGCTCTACAAAAATTTATACAACATATTCTTATTATTCAGAGGCTGCTCTTTTTATATATAAAAATACTAAAGAAACTAAAATAAACATAATAATAAACATTGGAGAAAAAAATTTTAATATCGATACACTAAAAAATCAAAATAATCAGTTAGTAGAAGGGACAATAAATATTATTAAAACAACACCTATCACCAGATACTTTTAGTATTTAGTTGACACCTAGTATCTAGATAATAAAAGTCGTAGAGCTTGACAGGGCGCTTACAACGCCTTATACTAAGACACAAGGAAGAAAAGCGCAGATATACGCTTCATTTTATTATTCTTACTTAATATGTTCTTTGAGGAAGAAGGGAGGTACAAAATGCTAAAGAAGAAAATTATTACATTGAAAAACAAAAACTACATAATACCAAAAATAGTAGTAACTACTATCTTTTATGATGATAACATGCTACCAGGTTTAGATTTACCTGGTCAGCATACTTATTTTTCTAAACGCATTTACGAAGACAGTAAAGATGACCATCTACCTTATATAAAAGAAGAAAAGCCAAACTATAGAATAAGTGAGGTATTAACTAAAACAAATATAGAGTTTTTTATAGAACTAGGAAAAATAAATAATATAAGGCCTCCTTACAAACTAAGAACAATATTAGAAAAAATAACAGAAGATATTGTAGATTCTTTAAAGATTAGTTACTATAAAAAAGTTTATAACATACACGACTATTATTCTGAAACCAGGTTTTGGGTATCTGAAAACTCCGATAGAAGCAACATAACGATAACAATATATTTTGGAAATGAAAACTTTGAAAATGCATTACGAAATAATACTAATCTAGTAATAGAAGGAATGATAGCTATTATTAAAACAAAACCTATTAATTATTATTTTTAATCTATAAAAGGAGATAAAAAGTGCTAAAGAAGAAAATAAATGCCCTACTAAAAGAATACTACAGACTGACTTCAGCGGAAATACATGTTTCTGTATACGAAAATAATTCTAATGATAAAACACACACTTTATATTGGTATATAAAAAACATATACCCAATTATCGGAGTACACAAAAAACTTAATCCCGCTTTATTTGTAACAAGCACATACAATATAGAGACTATTGTTACCTTAAAGCTATACATAGATTTAGAAAAACTAAAAGAATTAAATCAAGACCATAAACAGAGCGATTATTCTGATTTTCTCGTAGAAACTATAACTAAAGATGTTAGAAACGCTTTTGGGATTGACAAAAATATTAAAGAACGTTTATCTTTTGACTCTATAGTGAATCTAAGTAGAGAGGGTGAAGAGCTTATTCCGGTCGGAAGGAGAATTACTTTTGATATAACCAAAAACCATCGAGTCGTAGTATGGTTAGAAATACCAAAAACAAGTATTGCTTTAAGAAGACACATTAATATAACTATCGAAAGAAACAAAACATGTAATTTATTGTTTTAGTATCTTACTAAGAAAATAAGAAGGAGGTAAAAGTGCTAATAACAAAGATTGAAAAGTTAATAAAAGAATACTACAAAATATTTTCTATAGAAATATATGTTAATATGCACTTAATTAATTCAGGAGAAAATAAAAAAATACTTTGCGGAGGTGTCTATAATTTATATCCAAACAAAAAAGTAGCTAAAATAAGAAAGCTTCCTCTGTCAGTTGATAGTCCCTACGAAATAGAGACTAGCGCTTATATACTGTTAAATATAAATCTAAAAAAACTAAAAGACCTACAAGCAGTAGACTACAAAAAACGTCATTACACAGCTTTTGTTATAGAAATTTTATCAAAAGACGTTCGTTACGCTTTTGGTATTGATCCGATTATCAAGGAGATTATTTACGAAAGGGCTACCAATACTGTTGTTAATTTTAACACCAGTAAAAATTCTACAATACAAATAGTTGTACCTCGTCCGCCAATAATACATAATATCTACAAAAGTATTCCAGAAACATTAGATGTAAAAATAGTCCTAATTAAACGCAAAACTTTTATCCCATACCTATAGACATAAATAGTAAAGTCAAAAAAACAGGGAGGCAACCATGAAAGAAAACAGAATCATCTCTGTAGACTTAGGTACAAGAAAAAGCGCTATTGCTATTCTGCATTACTCAAATATAATTAGAATATCTCGTCTATACGCATACAATTATTTTGACTCAGGTACTTTCTTCAAGTTAGCAGCCGAACTTATAAAAGAGACTGATTTTGATACTCTTGTTGTAGAAATTCCTAGAGCACCTAGAGGAAAAGAAAGAATTAGTAAAGAAGACTTTAATAAAGTAAATTTGTTTACTAAAAATTTTTTAGAAAATGTACAAAAAATAACTAAAGAAAATTCTTTCAGTATATATACCTCATACGCTACAAATAAACTGGGCTATTCTAAATTCAAATATAACCTAGAACAGGTAGGATGGAGACAGAAACTTACCGGCTTGGCGCTTCCTAATGAAAAAGATATTTTTTATCATATAAAAAATCTAGAAAATAGCAAAGAAATAGAGTTTTCTGAAGAGGCTTTGAACACTTTGTCTAGTAATAAGTTTAAAAGAATTTTTTACGACATTATAGACGCTATAGGATTAGGTATCACTTTCTTTAAGTATCCCTTTATCTTTGATCAGTACGATAGAAAAATTACTAATAACAACGACAATAAGTGCAATCTAAAAAAAGTAATAGGCAAAAATCTTACTGAGGAGGAAGTAAATAGTATAAATGAAGAATTATATAAGATGTTTTTATCGTAGTTTATAGCAGCACAGCTTCCTACTTGACTGGGACTGTCTTCCAGCGGTAATATAGCTGATATGCATACCGCAAAAGAGGGAGCACATGCTAAAAAAGGTGAAAAAGCTATCTAGTCTAGGGTATATATTAAAAGATATATCTATTATTATTAATATAGGAGACCTGATAAATAAACGCTATACCCCAGGCAAACCCAAAAAATCAATTTATTTATCTTATTTTCCGCCAAATACAGATATTAAAACAGCAGAATTTGTTACAAACGAGCTTTATGTAAAAATTATACCGACTAAACATAAAATAGAGTCTATAGTTAAAGAAAACAGAGGCAAGCATAAAAATAAGATACATTTATTTATTAGTCTTTTTGTTAAAGACGTAGAGACTGTCTTTGAGAAAAGATTCGTTAAAATTAAAAGTAAATATAACTTCCAGTACAAATGCGGAGAGAATCACAAAATATGTGTTGACCTGATAGATAAAAGAACGTTTAAAAAAGGGATTATTTTTAGCTACTCATACCATAAACCTATTATTAAATTCTTTTAAATAAAGGAGGAGAAGAGAAATGCAAAACCGCATAGAGAGCCCAGAATTACTACTAAAAAAGCTTTCTACTAGATTAACTCCTATTGAGGGAAAAATAAAAGAATACGCACTAAAAAATAATATTTTTCATTCGTGTTTGGACAAAAAAAGAGACATTAAGCCTATTGTCTATGAAGGGTTGTCTGTTATTAATACTAATTTCTTTTATATTATAAACTGCTCGAGAATACCGCAAATTTTATTTACTCCTTATGAGAAAAAAATTAGATTTTATAAAAATGAAAAAGAAGGCGCATATATATATTTTGTAGATAAACAATACAACAATTTTATAATAACAAAAAATAGTATACACGAAACATTAAAAAATTATCAAGGTAGTGAGCTTGAAATTAATAAGTATATTAGAGTTACTTTATTAGAAACAAAACCCAAATGTCCTATAATAATAAATAGTTTAGCTAGATTTACTAATTGGTTAAAGACAAATAACTATATATTTAATGTTGAGAAATATTTAAATCTAGGTAATAACGTTATAGAAGTCTATATACCAACAAGAATAATAAGATTATTTAATGTTTTTTGATTATAAGAAATATCTTGACACACCAGCCGTATCTGGTATATTATCTTCATTAGCGCTCTAGAAGGCAGGAAATGACGCAACAAGAGACAAAAGAATATACATTTAAAGAGTCTTTTCCGTTAGAGAAAAAAGGCTTTCTACTAGAGTCTTTTATTGACAAAGTGAAAGAAGGTTTAATGGACGTAATGCTTAAAGATAATTTCTTTATTAATAAAAGCCCCAGAGGAGAAGACTACTTTAAAGACATAATTCCTACTAGACTAAAAAAAATAGACTCGAAAGAAGAAGAGTTTTTACTAACCTTAATAGATAAATACAAAATACCTGTATCAGTTGCTGGAATATATTTATCAGCATCGTTTAGAATAATGAAAGATCAGGAGTCTATCTTTTCATCATTTTATAAGCAAACTTTTGTTGTTTCTTCTAATCTAGAGGCGTTCAATGATAAAACCTTAATACAAGACATAAATAATTACACAAAGGAAAGAGAAGTAGTAAATAAAATTTATTATGCGCTTGGAAAAAATCGTCAAACATATAAATCAAATTTATATTTTCAGAATTACATAAATTTTTTAGATACTGTTTTTCCTATTATCCATCTTATGTAGTATAGGAGAGGCCATATGCTGTCTTTGTACATGCACAATAATAAAAATAAAGCCAACCTCTTTCCAATAGAGTATGTAAGTAAAAAACTAAAGCTAGAGAACAACACTACCCACAAGCATTTTGTTGAATGCAAAGCTTATATAACTAGAGTACTTAATAACTCTGGCCTTAAAATAGTAAAAAACAGAGAAAACGTTCCTTTGTTTTATAATCAATTGTCAGCACTTATCAGCAAGAGTGAAAAGAATACTTTTGTATTGGGCTTAATTAAAAAATCACTAACTATTTCTTCAGCTATAGAACTAAATCCTGATATTTTATTTTCTATAAGAGTAAAGCTAAATACTAGTAAAAATAATAATCTAAACGCTACAGTAGAAAATCTTATTTATATTATTTTTAGAAACAAAAACCTCACCGAAGAAGAAAAAAATAAAATTAAGCTACTTGAAGACATTTTATTTCACAAAGAAGTGCAGGAACATTTTTCTGTAAAAAAGGAAGTAAAAGAAGACAGTATTACTATTTGTTTAGAACCTAAATATTTTGATGTTATACCAGAAGGAGATTATTCAGTAATAGAAATGTTTTAAGCCTTTGCGTTTACTCAGATTACTTAAATTTCCCATATAAACCAGGTATTGTATACGCACAGCAATGAGGCTTTGCGTTTACTCGGATTTTAGACCAGCATAATCAAACCAGGCTTCTAGACAAGTAAACGCATAGCCAGGCCAGCTATTGACAGCTATCTTTAATTAAGGTAGAATGCATACAGCACCTGTAAGGTGCTATGGAGGAAAGAGTCTATGGAAAACGTGGACATGCTCGACACTATTAATATGGTTAGCTTTACCAGTGAAGCCGCTGCTGCAAGTAACAGCAACAACAATCCTTTAGAAATTCCAATATACCCTATTTTTGATAAACCTGATTTGGTTAAAGAATTGAACAAGGATTTCTTTATTGCAATGACCTTTGCTGATTTCTTGGAATTTGAAAAAGGATTTGCACTTTTACACATCTTCGATAACGAATATATGTTGGTAGAACAAAACACAAAAGCCTTCTTCAACTATGTTACTTCTAGGTACGAGGTATTTACTCTAAATGAAATCAAAGAAGACTTGAAAAATATAGGAATTAACGACACTGATGCAGTATTTTGCAATAGGTATAACGTGTGGATTTCTTCAAAAGAAGTATTCTATACTAATAGTTATTCCAAGCTTACTAAAGAGGCTGTTATTTATCGTCCATACTTTATCAATGTATCTGGTTTTAGACACAACAAGAAACATAAGGTTAAGCGTAATAGCTTGATGCATAATCTTAGTACTGTTGTAGAGTTTTGCAATACGTATTCTTTTGAAATTAAGAGTATTACAGTATCTCCTGAGTTTGTTGTTGAAATCATTGATACTTTTGGTATTAGAAATACTAAAGATATTCTAGGATTACCTAGAGAAAAAGATTGGTCAGAAATGGACGAAAAGTCTAAAATTAACCTTGTACAGAATATGGACATTAAAAATATTGGTGATGTCATTAACTTTGTAGGTAGAGTTTATAAAAATATGACAGAAGGGAAAAAGAAGTTTCAAACTAAACCCTTTATTATCGTGTCAAATCAAATTACTGATATGATTCAAACGGCGCTAAATTCAAGGTTCTTCTAAATAAAAAGGCCCCAATATGGGGCCTTTTTATTTTTTATATCTAATTGATAGGTAAACGCATAGTATTAGACTACATGTGCTTTGCGTATATTCTGCTAATGGTTGCGTATACTCAACCAATTTAACTTTAATAGATAGCAGCACAGAGGCTTGACAGACTACATGCCATGTGCTATGCTGAAGGAGCGGAGAGTTTAACACTCTCTGCAATGGAGGGAAACATGCAAAAAGTAGAAAAAGTAAAGTCTCTTTGTAAGGTTATTCTTAATTCCGGCAATGCTCCGCTTCTTTTGGGTGATCGTGGTATTGGTAAAACTTCTATTGCGTTTGAATTGGCTAGAGAGCTTAATCTTGATACTGTTTATTTGAATATTTCGCAAACTTCTCCTGAGAACCTTAACTTTCCTTATATTGAAAATGGTACTTTGGATTTCAAAACCTTAGACTTCAATAATAAATTGGTGATTTTAGACGAAATTACTAACCGTAATCCTGAAATGCACTCATTGTTGCAATCCCTTGTTTTGGAAAAACGAATTGGTAACGTTAGATTTCATAATCTTTACTTTATTGCAACAGGTAACAGACTAGAAAATAGTAACCTTGTTGTTGATTTGTCTAGACCATTAATTGAACGATTTGTAACTATTGATTTTCCTGTACCGTCTAAAGAAGAATGGGCAATGTATACTTTATCTAAAAATGGGTCAGAAAGATTCGTTAACTTTATTATGCAAGGTGATGATAATTTGTATTATGTAGAAGAGAATGAAGGCGACAGCAATTTACAAAATATTCCTTCTCCAAGAAACAATACCCGTACTGCAATATTGCTAAATGAATTAGAAACTACTTATGGCAACGATACTGATATGATTTTCCAATTAGTAAAAGGTTCTTCAGGCATTGTTGTTGCTCGTGCTTATGCACAGTATTTAGAATCTGGACGTTACTATAATTATGATATGTTCAAAGCAGGTGATATGCCTAAGAATAATAATGAAGTATTGGCACTCACCACATCTGTTGTGTCTAGATTGAAAGAAAATAAGATCACTCTTAATGATGTTGACGAGGTATTGGGTTACATCATGAATAATCACCGCAACCTTAGAGATTACTTTATTGCGTATGTAAAACTAGCATTTCCTAATAATTCTGGTAGTGAAAAACTTGTCAAGTTTGCAGCTACAAATCCTAATTCCAACCTTAAAAAAGTATTAGTAGAAAGAATGCAAGCTGAGAAGTAATTTCTAAGCTCCTAGCTTTTAGCTAGGAGCTATTTTTTCCATCTACTTATCAAGTAAACGCTTTATATAGCCTTATTTCTGTCACTAAGCGCTTGACTTTTAGCTTAGCTTATGGTAAGATTCAGATGCTTAGTGTATCACTAAGCAGTGGGAGGAAACATGCGAAATATAAACAGTAAAGAAGAAAATATAATTGCTACAAGGTGTTTTGTGCCTTATACACAACTATTTACTTATTTTGATGACGTGTTTATCAATTATCCGCTAAAAACTGACGAAAAACTTTCTAATGCAGAATTTCCCACTGCTTTTATTCTTCATGAAGATAAAGATAAGTTTATTTTCCTTGACGCTAATTTGTTTCACAAGCAAGAATGGCGATCTGAATTATTACCATTTGTCCTTTTGCATGAATTGATGCACGGAAAATTAAAACATATATCTCGTTTTCGTAGTTATTTCAAACGTAATCGTCTTCTCGCAAATATAGCTACAGATTTATTTATCAACTCTCTAATTGTAGGTAATTTCAATTTGCCGAGTGAGTTCAAATCTAAAATTGTGCTTCTTGATAACTATACCAACAAGCAAAGTGATACCGTATTTGGCAATAAAATTAAGACAAGATGGTTTGAACAAATTAATAAAGAAAATATTGATCACCTTACTGATGAAGAGATTATTGAGATTATATTTAGTGAAACACAGGAGAGCATGAATTCTATTGATGATATGATTAATCAAGCTATTAAAGAAGCTGTAGAAGAGTTTAATAATAATCAACAAAATTCCCAAAGTAACAGTAACCAACAGAATTCACAGGACAATAATCAAGATTCTAATTCTTCTTGCAATTCTTCAGATTCGCCTTCAGCTAATGCTAGCAGCTATTCAGGTATACCTCAAGATTTAAAGGATTTAGTAGACAGCGCTTTCAATAAAGTAGGTAAAAAATTCAATAAAGAATTTTCCAGTAATCCTAAGTTCAAAGAAGGCATCGAAAAAATGTCTTCTTTCGGTAATATTGAACACAGCATTAAAGAAGAAATTATTCGTAGATTATTAGGTGATAACGGTTCTCAAGGTGACGATACTAATGAAGGTAAAGAATTAAACGCAAAAGAAGGTATTAAAAAGGTTATTGAAGAAATTAGTAAAAAGAATTCCTCTAAAGGTTTGTCTGGTTCATTCTTCAGGAATTTTATCTGTGAAAAGAAGAAATTCAAGAAAATTAACGTTCTTCAGAATTATCTTACTCGTCTAATAAAATTGGGTTACGTTAAGTATAAAACAGTATATCCCAACAAGATTTTCTCTCGTTCTTCTCTAGTAATGCCAGATAAGAAATTTGTTGGTGGTGAGTTTAGTTTTATTGTAGATACTTCTGGTTCTATGAGTGATGATGATATTAAATTTGTTATGTCTGTTACTAATTGGTTAGTCAATAACGGCTTTGTAGTAAAAATGTATTTCAACGATACTGAATATCAAGAAGTATTAATTGATTCTCCTTCTAAATTGAGAAAGATTAAGAATATTAAAGGTGGTGGCGGTTCTGTATTTACTAAGGTATTCCAAGATGTAAAAAAGAAAGCTGAATTTGGTATATTTTATTCAGATTTGTATATTGAGGGCCTTGATATTCTTCCTAAATCTTTTCTTGTAATTGCTTCTGGCGCTGATAATAAATCTATTAGCTCTCTTCAATCTAAAGGTTATACCGTTTTTGATGTAGAAGAATTGAACTAGATGTAAAAATGGCCTAGACTATTCGTCTAGGCCATTTTTTAATTATGGAGAACGCATGGAAAAAATAAAAAAACTCCTAGATTTTCTAGGAAACAAGGAGATTATTAACAAGTACAGAATAACAGAAATTTATCTTAAATGTTTTATGTATCAGGATAACGAATTAACTAAAACTACAACAGTTACTATTTATCCAAAGTTTGAAGTAAAGGAGTCACAATTTTCTGAAATTAGACGTTTTTCTAGTTGTGTTTATGTAATAATATATCAAATAGTAGTTATTACTCAATACACAACAAATTTAAAATTTCTTTTATCAAAAGAGTTAGGATTTACTCGTGAAAATATGTACTCAAAAACTTATTCCGATCTAAGTGGTGAAGTCGTTATTGAATTTATTAAACAAATAAAAAGAGCTTATTTTTAGTATTTATTTTTGTTATCAAGCGTTTAAGTAAACGCTTAAGAAGCGTGACTTTCTACCTTGACAAAACCACGTCCAGTACGCTAAAATCTAGCTATGACGCTTCACAAGACACTAATAAAATTTATTAAATCAAAAAACTATGAACCCTTACTTCATGAATTATCAGAATATAATGTTACTAAATTTAAAGGCGCTGAGTTTCATTTTTCTTTGTATGTAGATAAGTATATCTTTATAAGAAGCGCTACAATAAAATACGATAATTTCGGTAACCCATTGGTATTAAAAGACATAAAAAGAGAAAAAACAAATATTCTATCTTCTTTGAAACATGATTTAGAAATAGAGTGTGTACTGAAATTTGAATATACAGGAAAATTAGATATAAAAAATTATGAACGTATCGACTTTTTTTATTTTACTGCGTACCTCTACAAAGAAGAAAACTTTTTAGTAGTTTATTTTAGATATACTCAGCCTATAGAAAAGAAAGTTTATTTATAGGCGAGGGTAAAATGCGAGAAAAAGCAGCTAAGAATAAAAATAAAGTTAGAGATTTTTTACTTTCTCAAGACTTTATTATGTCTTTATCAAATACTTGTATTAGTAGTTTTTATGCAGGAGATTTAAAGTATGGAAATATTCGCACCAAGTTTATTGAGCATTTAGTAAATAAATTTTCTTTTCTACAATATAAAAAAGAAAACACAGAAGATTATTTAAATATTACAAAGGGAGTGGTATTAAATATAGATGGCTTTCGTTATACTTTATACCAACGTGAAGTTGTTATATATAACTATTGTAAGCGTGTAAGGTTTGAAGAAGAATTTATAAAATTAAGTACTCTAGGTCTTTTGCAGAATGAAAACTCTTCTTCAGTAACCATAGAGGAAGAAATATATATTAAATTTACCGTTAGAAGTACAAAAGGTGTTTCTGTTGTTTCTAAAGACTTCTATTCTCTTGTCAATAAATATGAAAGACTGTATAGAAAAGACCCTTATGATTGTTTCCCAATTATGGCCTACGCAAAAGTAATTACACAGGCAGTCGAATGCAGAAAAATTTTTTAGCATAAAGGAGGAAACATGCTAAAGAGATTGCAAAGGTTATCAGAGTTTGGTTATTACTTAATAAGTAAACCTTTTGTTACTATTTACATAGACTCTACCTTTTATGGTTCTTATTCTCTGGATATGTCAAAAGATATTTTCAAAAAGCGTAATTCTAAAATTTCTTTAGAAAAGCTTATAAAGGCAAGATATGTAACATACCTTTTTGTGGTTAGTGTAATACCCGCTGCATGGAAAGTTAGTATAGTAGATGAAAATAAAAATAAAGGTCAAAATAAAAAAGATTTATTTTTAGATATCTTAATAGCAGACTTAGAAAATATTCTTGGGGAAAAATTCATTAAGAATGTTGGAGACTATGGGTTTGAGGATTATAATAGTGAAAAAGGAAATAAATTGCAAGTTGAGTTTTTAGATAGAAGAACCTTTAGAAAAGGAGTAAGGCTATATTTTCATAAAGGAATATACTTTAAAAAATACTTCTAACAACAAAACACGGAGGTGATAAATGAAAATAAAGCAGTTAATAAATAACCTAGTTATAAATTCTTTTCTTAGCATAGAAGAACTAGAGCTTTTTGTCTACTACAACGGCTTTACAGAAGAAGGATATTTTACTCAATTATTGTGTTCTAATTTTGAAATAAATTTGTATAATAAAGCGGTTAAAATCAAACCTATATATTTAGATAATTATTCTGGCAAGTCAAATGTTTTAGACGTAAATGAAATTGAACTTAATTTAAGGTTATGTGGTAGTTTATATCCAGAATTTGTATACGAAAGTTTACATGAGTTTTATAGTAACTATCAAACAGATCCGCTAAGAATTTATCAACTATTCAAAGAAAAAATAAAAGAAATTTTTTGCAGCAGTTTACCTAAAGATATATCTGTTACTGTACAGATAAGAGAGACTATAGGTCTTTTTGATCAAGCTGCTAAACATAAAGAAGTAAAAGTAGAAGTAGAATTGGTTTACTATAAAAAGGTAAGAAAGTTTTTCTAAAAATGATCTTTTATTTTGTATCTGCTTTTGACTATAAGGTTAAAGGCGTGTTCTGCGTTATGGATTATTAGTATACTTATATTTTCATCTTCTAGTGATATTCTGTTCATTGAAGATAAAAGACACTTGGTTTGTTTTTTCATTGAATCTTTAGAAAAGTCTTTTTCTAGTAGTTGGGTACAAATATTTTTCATAAATTCTTTTATTTCAAAAGTGCTTTTTCTGAATAATTTTCTTTAGTAACAAGTCGTGTGTTTACTGATCGTATTACATACAATATGTTTGCGTTTACCTCAACATCCTTATATGACGCAATATACTTAGGAATCTACTCTTTCATTGCAGAATTAAACTTATATGACTACAGGTATACCGACTCTTGTATATTCCTGTCTATCCTACACGTGTAGTTAATTGCCGTGCTTACAAATTCTAGCGTATAATCTTAGCACAACCTGGCCTGTATATGTTTGGGTTTTAGTATATACCATACACGTTACTCTACATTCCTAGCAAGTTACACGAGAAGAGGACAAAATCGTGAAAAAAGACGTAAGTAAAAAATTAGAAGAAAAAGGATTAAAAATTATTGACTCTTTTATTAGTGTAACTCAAGTATTTTCCTATACAAATAATAATGAAGTTAGTCGTGTAAAAAGGTTTAAGTTTGATAAAGATACTGAGAAGTATTTCTCTTCTTCTGAAAAAAAATCTTCCAAAGAGCTTATTTCTAGTTCTGCTTGCGTAAGAGTAGAAGCAGATATTTTTTACAAGGTTTTAATAGAAGATAGTGTTAAAAAACTGTTTACTTGTGAGTCTGATTACGAATTTGATTTTTTTGTTGTTTATTACATTCTAAACGAAATAAAAAAACTTAAGAATATCAAGGTTACCAACTGTCATTTTGATACCACAGAATATACTCATACTTTTTACAATAAAGACATGAGTAGAATTGTTGTTATAGAAAGAAGTTCAAAAGAGTTTGTATACAATGTTTATATAACAAAAATAATAAATATCAAAAGATATTTTTGATATAGTTCATTTTATTTATTTTATTTTTTTCTAGCGTTCGAGTAAACGCTTAATACAGTCTTTGATTGCGTTCTTGACAACGTTATTACTACACGGTATACTAGTAGCGTGGGGAGTAAAGTAACAAGGATTTTGTTTAATAGTATTAAGAAAAAACAAAATCCTTTTGCTTTTTATCAATTCCAGACACCTATCAAAGTGCGCAAACCTAAAATTCTTGTAGAAGTAGAATACGAAGCCAAAACCAATACTCTAGATTATTATAGATATGGTAAAGCATGCTTGGATTTAAATACCTACAAAATAGTTAATAAAGAGTTACAAGTTAATGGAAAATTGCCATATTTTTCTGACATATATTATTCTCCCGATCTTCATTACAGTTTTGCAGTACGAGTATATGTAGACCTATATAACTTTAGAGATATTTCTGTTAATAATCATATAAAAGTAACTTATAAAGAACCTTTTATAGGTTATCCTTTTCAGGGTTATTATTTTCCTGAACCTATACCTGAAAAAAACATTAAGTTGGGACTATTTATTCCTTTAGACTTTTTTGGGTTTTACTTAACTAGAAAAGTATTTTTCTGAAAGGATAATAGAAAATGAAAAATTATTATGACTTATACAGAATAAAATCCATACTAAAGAAGTTTAAGGATGCTAAAACTTGGAAGCTATTCTTAGATGAAAACGAAAAAAACTTTATACTCTTACCCCGCAATAAGTGTGAATTATCACTTTCTGTTTCTCTATATACAAACAATCAAACTATCTGTATTTCATATTCTAACTTAATATTAAACAGAAAAGAAAAAAATAATATAAGATATTTACCTTTATCTTATCTGTTAGATGATGTTATTGGTGTCTATAGACTTACTATTAAAGTCCCATCTAAGAAAATACCTAGTAAAATTCAACCAGAAAGTTGTAAGTTATTTTTAGAAAACTTGTTTGTAGGTAATTTAAAGAAAATTGCAAAATATGAACACAACTATATTGTGTCTATTATTGAATTTGTAAATATAAACAAAAAAATATACTTTTAGATTCCCGCAAAAGTCAATTTAACGAAAGGAGGCAAAAATTGAAAATAAAACAAATATTAACAGATAAAGAGATAAGGTCTTTTTTTAAGATAGAACATATTAGTTTTTGTGTTTCGTTTATAGGGATAGCTGAAAATGGCTGCTCTACTGAATTGGTGCGCTCAGAGTTTTATATAAAAAAATCTGGTAATGATAAATATACTGTGGTGCGTAATCCTTATTTTGACCAATATATTGATGAGATTAAAACTATTTATGTGACAGAAATTGATTTTTATATAGAAATAACAGGCTTCCTAAATCCTGAATATGTAACAACTACCCTCAACAAATACACAGATATTTATAAAGAAAAAGGTATTAATGCTGTTTGCGCTGCTTTTGAAAGCCAAATAAGAGAAAGTTTTTCTAGAATTATTGGTAATAATGCCGTATCTGTAAAAATAAATAGGCGCAGAGGTATGTTTAGAAATATATACAGTAAAATAGAATTTGAGGCATCTTTGAATTATTCTAAAAAAATAAAAAGGTATTTTTAATAATTTCTGTATAAAAAGAAATATTAAAATGCAACCTGCCCTATTTATAAAAATAGGATTATTTTTTTAAATAATACTTTGCGTTTACTTGGATTTCTTTATACTTACAAATCAAAAATACAGGTAGTCATACATACTTATACAAAGATGAATTTCTGTGTAAGGCCGTGCGTTTACTCTGCTTTCTTTATACGTGCAAACAAGAAATCGCAGGTAGGCGTATAGGCGGTTTTTGTAGCGTCAAAGCTCTGTAAAGGCTTTGCGTTTACCTTGACAACCTTCAAATCTGATTTCAATCAATCAATCAACAGACCAATCGGGGTTGACATATAAAAATAAGTATGCTAGTATTTAGTTAGTCGCTTAGGCGGCTGTGGAGGTAGAAAATGGGAAAAGCATCTACAAATTTGGTTGGTCAGAGGATAGGTAATCTTGTTATATCTTATTTTGACGATAACGAGAATGTTTATATTGGGTCGTTGCGGGGTATTACTGTCAAGGTCAAACAAGAAGAAGGTAAGCTTTTTGTCAGTAACTATTGCATTAAATGTGGCAAAGAATTTTATTACTTGTACACTAGGGGTAAGCCGAATTTAGTTTGTGAGAATTGTAAACCTGTAAAGGTAGTTACTCCAATTGGTGAGGTTGAAATTGGGGGTAAGATATTTGTTAAATATAGCAACGGCATGATCAGGCCCAAGGAATAAAGATTAAGCCTAGCCTGCAAAGGCTAGGCTTATTTTATTACGCACAAAAAATCAAGTAAACGCAAAGCCATAAAAAATCGCTTTGCGTTTATTTTACTTTTGCGTTTATGCTGCTTTGCAATAAATGCTGATAAAGTATAAACTAAGTAAACGCAAACAACCGCCAAAAAGATGAGAAAAAACATTAAGGTCTGGGCTATTGACAACCTACATTGATTATTGTAGAATAAAGATGCCCAATAAGGGTAAGAGGTGAGACTATGGAAAAGATCAAGGCACTGCTACAAGACTTTGGCCTTAAGGTTACCGGTTTAAAAGAAGTTGCTCCCTTTACTGTTGATGTATATTTTGTTGATGGTTACAATAATTTCTTCTCTAAGTTCTTCTTTAAAGGCCCTAAAGGCAATGTTGTTAGTAAGCATGATGGTAAGTTTGTTTTACCGGTTTCTCATATTAGTGAGGGTTATTTTACGGGCAAACTGTTGGAAAGAGAAAGTTACTTTCTCTTCAAGCCTTTACCTCTAATTGTAGACATTGACGGTGTATCTTATAGCCTTAGGTTTAAGAAAGACGTGTGGGGGTTCTAGATAACCCCACATGAAACAAGGCCCGAAAGGGCCTTGTTTTTTTTTATTTACTGTGTTAGAGTAAAAGTTTCAAGTAAACGCTTAAGTAAACGCTTATAAAGTAAATGGGCATTAATAATAGACAAAATATCTAAAAGTGGTTGATGATACTGATGATGAAGAAAAGTTAAATCGTGCTATATGGTGGTTTTCTGGCGAGTAAAAAATAGTTCTACTTCGGTAGGACTATTTTTTAATAAAATCAATTAAGTAAACGCAAGGCTATGCCTAAAATCGCTCTATAAGTTTTAGCGTACTTTATCGTGTAAAAAGTTATCTTGAATAGGTTTGCTGCTTCAATGCCGTTTACTTTTGTTCTTTTGGCGTTTACTTTTATCAGTGCGTACGTTTACTGCAAATGCAGTATATTTTGTTTGTAGACTACTCGAGAAGCTATTGACAAATATCGTTATATGTTGTTTAATATATTTGGAGGTGCAATATGGACGCTGTAAGAAAAGCCAAAGCTCTTGAAAAGTTTGTTTTTGCTCTCTTGGAGTGCGATAGAGATTTGCCCATTTATATTATACAAGCACTAGAGGATATAACTATGGCAATTGAAGAGGACGATATTGAGGAATTGGAGGTTACAGTTAAGTGGTTTGCAGATAGTTAAGAACATAAGCTCCATATTGGGGCTTATGTTCTTTTTTTAATGTATTCAAATAGGTAAACGCAAGAAAACAGGGGTAAGCGCTTAGGGCATTTACCCAAGCTTGCGTTTACTGGCGTTTACACATATACTTTGTAAGGCGTGTTGTTAAGTATCCAGCGTAAACTCAGACTCTACGCAATTCCATAAATAAGCCTATTGACAAAAAAGTAAATAAGTTGTATAGTGATGTTGGAGGTGAAAGATATGGAAGTCAGGAAAGTGAAAGAGTTGCAAAGCGAAGAGTATCTTTTCATTAACGACAGTCAGGAAGTTCAGTATATATTGGAGTCTATTGGGCTAGGTAGGGATGATTTAAGTTATTATGGCCTTATTGTTAAACTTGGTGAAGGTGAGTATACAGAAATTTGGGGCACAGATTACGTACCCTACCTCGAAAGTTACGCTGAGAGATTACTATAAAAAATAGGCCCCAGGATGGGGCCTATTTTTTATTTTAATTGGTATGTTTTTAGCGTAGTTGAACTTTAAGCGCTTTAGGTAAACGCTTTAGTTTATTTAAACGTAGTTCTTTGAACTTTTATATGTTGACAAAAGAAAAATACTTACGTATTATGTAATTGAGGTGATAACATGCTAGTTAATCAATACGTTCAGGTAATAAAACAGGCTCAAATAAAAAGCGAAGAGATTAAAGATTATGTGGATTTTATAAAAAATTCTAGGCTGGACGAAATTATACTTGATGCTAAAAGAATTGTATCTAGTAAGGAATTATATAAAGGCACAAACACTAGAGTCTACACTATAGCAAAAACAATTGTTATATTAAACCATTTAGATAAAAATATATCTATTTATCCGTATTCTGAGAAAGAATTAGACAAGGTGGGGTATAGTATATATAAAAAATTTTACTACTAAAAACTAGGGCTAAATAGGCCTATTTTTGTTTTTACAGTAAACACTATAAACGAAGATGGGCGTTTACTGCAATAGGCGTTTACTTGCGTTTACGCATGTATGCTGCACGCTACGCTACACAGTAAACAGTGTAAAAATGGTTATACGCACGTGCCAATAAACCTATTGACAAGTAGAAAAATAAATAATAAAATAAAATTGGAGGTAAAATATGAACGAGCTACGGAAAAAAGCCATGATTAAAGAATTCTTCTTTGAGATAGATACCAGACCTAAGGTAGTGGCGGGGTTTTTCCCAAACCACCGGTTTGGTGAGTATATAATGCTCACCACTGGAAAACCCTACCGTGAGCGAGTGAAGACTAAAGACGGGCATAAGTTCATCCAAGGGCGCTAAAAATAGGCCACAGCACAGGCCGAGTGCTGTGGCCTATTTTCTTTTTCTTAATCAACTCAAGCAAGTAAATGCTTATGGCAATATTGTTTAGAATAAATGTTCTGTAGTAAACGCTTTAAATTGGTATAAAGTTTTCTTAAAAAATATTTACAGGATCAGACAACAAATAAGAAAAGTAAACTAGGTTTATATCTGACCTGTACTCAGACAGTTTTCCTTTATTATTTATCTTGAAAAAAGCAGAGTAGTTAGGTTTGTTGTGCAGATAAATTTTATTCGTTAATTCCTCGAGAAATAAATTTTTTATAAATCCATGAAAATTCATAATAATATATATTACTTGCTTATTTTCTACTGGTAGTATTGATACTCTAAGAAAGGCTGTAATAAGTTTTATATCCTCTATTGATTGCTTTTTTATGTTTTCTATAGTTTTAGTAGTTTTTATTGTAGTAAACATCTTTCCTGATTGTTCTTCTAAACTGTTTATGGTATTAGAAAAACTTTTTTCTAGAGAAAAAACTAAACTTTCCAAATTCTTTTCTGTATTTATAAATACTGGAATAACTTTTTTTTGTACTTTTCCTGTTTTTTTACAAAAACTATTACCTGAAAAAAAAGATTCACAGTATGTATAAGAAGACAATACTGATTTTATTGCTTTTGAAAATTCTTTTTTTATTTCAAACCTTTGCACATAAAAAGTATACAACAATTTCAAAAAAGAATTTTGTCAGTTTTTCCTCTTAAAATAAAAATCAAAAAACCCACCAACAAAAACACCAAATAAACTTTTTATTAACTTTATGTCAAACCAACCTTATTTACTGCACAACCTAATAAAAGAGCTTACTAACTCTAATGAAAGCGCTCTTTTTGTGGGATACCAGGCTAGAAATATACACGATTTAAAGGAAAAACTGTTAGACGAAATATGTAAACTTGTAGAAAACGATGATTTATTTTATTTAGGAGAAAAAAAAGAATATGCAGATATAAATATTTCTTTTTCTCAACAAAACGCTACAACGTATTCTATAACTGTTGATTTACCCAAAA